>Ga0116191_1003488_pt1 | contig 11457 bp, 12 predicted proteins | sample AD_UKC111_MetaG_FD_89897 | JGI IMG/M metagenome (GOLD analysis project Ga0116191, IMG submission 89897) | Active sludge microbial communities of municipal wastewater-treating anaerobic digesters from Hong Kong - AD_UKC111_MetaG | ecosystem: Engineered > Bioreactor > Anaerobic > Digestate...
ATCGGGAGCGGCTGCTGGGCTATGACCCGGGGGAGCATCCGGTGGCGCTGCAGCTTGGGGGTTCGGAGCCGAAGGACCTGGCGGCGGCGGCGCGGATCGGCGCGGACCTCGGCTATGACGAGATCAATCTGAACGTCGGCTGCCCCTCGGACCGCGTGCAGAGCGGCCGGTTCGGCGCCTGCCTGATGCGCGAGCCGGAACTGGTGGCCGAGTGCATGGCCGAGATCCGCGCGGCGGTAAGCGTACCCGCCACCGTGAAGTGCCGCATCGGCGTGGACGACCAGGACCCCGAGGAGAGCCTCTTCACCCTTGTCGACCTGTGCGCCAAGGCCGGGGTCGAAAGCTTCGTGGTGCACGCGCGCAAGGCCTGGCTGAAGGGCCTGTCGCCCAAGGAGAACCGAGAGGTCCCGCCTCTGGACTATCCCCTGGTCTACCGGCTGAAGCGCGAGCGTCCGCACCTGACCATCTCGATAAACGGCGGCGTCGCGACGCTGGACGAGGCAGAGGCGCACCTTGCGCATGTGGACGGCGTCATGATGGGCCGCGCCGCCTATCACGAGCCGGGCCTGCTGGGAGAAGTCGACCGGCGCCTCTTCGGTGACGGCGAGGACGTGGGGCCGCTGGAGGCTGTCGAGCGCTACAAGCCCTATGTGGCCGAACAGCTGGCGAAGGGCGTTCACCTGGCGGCCATGACGCGCCACATGCTGGGCCTGTTTCACGGCCGGCCGGGTGCACGGGCCTGGCGGCGCATCCTGACCGTCGACGGCGTGAAGCCGGGCGCGGGACTGGAGGTGATCGACCGGGCGCTGGCGGCGGTCATGGCGCCGGCGCGGGAAGCGACGGCAGGGGCGTAAACGCTGAGCCTAGGGACGCAGGACCAGAGTGGTCGGCGTCGCCTCGAAGCCGGAGAGCCGGCCAAGATAGGTCATGCCGAGCAGCGACGCATCGAGCCCATCCTCGATGACCAGGGCGTCGACGTCGCTGACGCGGGCGCCGGCCACGGCGACCGACGACAGGCGCACCATCGCCGCGCGGGTCGGACCGTTGGCGGTGGTGACGCGATAGACGTAGTCGAGGCGCAGCGGGTCGAAGCCCAGGCGCACGGCGTCTTCCTTGGTCAGGGCGACGGCGCTCGCGCCGGTGTCGACCAGGAATCGGACGGCGCGGCCGTCGACGTCGGCCTGCGCCCAGTAGTGACCGTCGCTGGCCTTGGAGATCGAGGCGGGCGAAACCACCGGATCCACCTGCGCGACCGCAGCCCGCAACGCGGGTTGATGCGCTTGCGCCGTATCCAGCGTCACGACGGCCTTGGCCGCGCTATACGCCGACACGGCCGCCGTCACGGCGAGCGCCGCGAACCTCAACATGCCCAGACCCCAGCCACGTTCCCCGGGCCTTTGCGACCCTTAGGCGCAGCTTAGAGGTCCAGCCTTTTCAAGCCGTGAAACAGCGTGGTGAATCAATGGTGACCGAACATGGCCAGCTTTTCGGGTCGGACCCGGGCCTTGCGAAGGGGCAAGTCGGCCAGGACCGCCTCGCGCTCGGCCTCGCTCATCCGGGCCCAGCCGGCGACCTCCTGCAACTCGCGGAAACAGCCCATGCAGAGGCCGCTCTCGCCGTCGACGACGCAGACCTTGACGCAGGGCGTCTTGATGGGGGCGGGGGGACGATCGGTCATGACGACGGCAGAGCGTAAGTGACGGTCGCCTGCGCCGCCAGTCGGTCCGGCGATGTGGTCCAGATGCGCACGTCGCAGACGGCGATCCGTCGGCCGAGGCGCAGCATGACGCATTCCGCGGTGATGTCGCCCGGCTCGGCGCCGCGCAGGAAGTTCATCACGAGAGAACTGGTCACGGCCATCAGCTCCTCGCCGCGGTGGGCGAGCACCAGGGCGTAGGCCGCCGTATCGGCGAGGCCCATCAGCGTCGGTCCCGAGATCACGCCGCCGGGGCGGAGCTGGGCGCTGGCGGCGGCGCGCACGATGCGCACCCGGCCGGGCTCGGCCAGAACGACGTGACCGATGTGTTCCGGGCGGCTGTCCGGAAAGGCCCGCTGGAGCAGGGCCTCCACCGCGGCGGCGTCGAGCTTGAGGGGAGCGTGCGTCATGCGAGCTTCATTGGCGCCTGTCAGGTCACATTACAAGGTCTTCATGTTACTTGCGGTAGCTTCAACGGTCATGAATGAACATTAATATAGATAGGCCAATATTGCCGGTAATTCATTTGAAGAACTATCCGGGCCCGCGCAGATTGCCGTCATCAACATTGCTCGGGAGAACACGTCCATGCGCATCGCCGCCATCACCCTCGTCGCCGCCGGCCTGTTCGCCACGGCTTCCGTCGCCGCCGAAGGCGTCACCGACAACCAGTTCCTGAAGGCCAACCGCTGCCGCGGCCTCGCGGCTTCGGGCAAGCTGACGCCAGTCGATGTCTCGGCCATCGACGCCTACATCAAGGAAGGCGCGAAGCTGCGCGGCGGCTACCAGCTGGAAAAGGCCCGCGAGGTGCAGGCAAACGCCAAGCGCGAGGCCAAGTATCAGGATCGCCAGGCCCGCCTCGACGCCGAACTGACCGGCGCCTGCATGGCCCTAGTTACGGGCGCCAAGCCCACGGCTACGGCCCAGAACCCGTCGCCTGCTCAACCCTGACCCCAATGTTCGGCCGCGCCGGAGGCGGCCGTCCTACCGATCGACGCCGCACCCCCCGGGGCGTCGATCCCTGTCGCCCCACTGAAAGGCGCGCCGACGAAAGCCGGCGCGCCGCTTTTTTGCGCCGCTTCGTGAGGGCGGAGTGGAACCCGGCTTTGCCGTAGGCTTTGTTGCTCAACGCCGGCGCGCCCGGCGCGGCGTGCGTGGCGGTGATGACGGTTCTGATTCCGGGTGAAACCTGCTGGCGCGAGGTCCAGGCCGGGCGTGCGGCCTTCCTTGTCGATGTGGAAGCCTACTTCTCGGCGGTCTACGCCGCCCTGAGCGCGGCGCGCAGATCCATCCTGTTGATCGGCTGGGGCTTCGATCCTCGCACCCGCCTGTTCCCGGATGGAGAAGGGGACGCCGGCCATCCGGACGAAGTCGGCCAGGTGCTGCTGAACCTGGCCAGAACGAGACCGGACCTGGACGTACGGGTGCTGATCTGGCGCTCGGCCTTTCCGATCAACGCCTCGCAGGAGTTCTTTCCCCACCGCGCCCGCCGCTGGTTCAAGGGCTCGCGCGTTCACTTCCGCCTGGACGACATGATCCCCTACGGCGCCTGCCATCATCAGAAGGTGCTGGTGATCGACGACAAGGTGGCCTTCTGCGGCGGGGCGGACCTGGGCGTCGATCGCTGGGACACGCCACGCCACCTGGACGAGGACAGCCGACGGCTGATGCCCGACCATCAGGAACATCCGGCGCGTCACGAGGTGATGATGCTGGTCGAGGGCGACGCCGCCCGGGCGCTGGGCGACCTTGCGCGGGAGCGGTGGTTCCGGGCCTGCGGCGAGCGGTTGTCGCCGCCGGGCGATACGGCGAGCGATCCGTGGCCCGACGCCGTGCCAGCGCACATGACGAACGCACAGGTGGCGATCTCGCGGACCGAACCGGCCTGGCGCGGCGCGCCGCTGGTGGATGAGGTGCGCCGCCTGAACCGTGCGGCCATCGCCAGCGCGACGTCGACCATCTACCTCGAGAACCAGTACTTCACCGCGCCCGGCGTCGCCGAGGCCCTGGCCGTGCGTCTGGCCGAGCCGGACGGCCCCGAAGTGGTGCTCGTGTCGACCGGCGAGAGCCCCAGCTGGTTCGACCGCGCGACCATGGACAGGACCCGGGCCATCCTGATCTGGCGGCTGCAGGCGGCCGACGTGTATGGGCGCTTCCGCGCCTGGCGGCCGATGACCCGGGGCGGCAAGACGGTGATCGTCCATTCCAAGCTCGGCGTCATCGACGAACGCCTCGTCTGGGTGGGCTCGGCCAATCTGAACAATCGCAGCGGCGGATTCGACACCGAATGCCAGCTCGCCGTGGCGGGGCGGACGTTGGACCAGAGCCAGGCTATCGGGGCCTTCCGCGACCGGCTGCTGGGCCATTTTCTGGGCGCGACGGGCGAGGCGGTGACGCGGACCCGGCTGGAGCGTGGAAGCCTGATCGCAGCGGTCGAGGCCCTGAACGGAGAGAGGCGCCTGGCCCCCATCACGCCGCGAAGGATGACCGCGGCCGGACGCTACATCGCCGAGCGTCGACTGGGCGATCCCTGCGGGGTCGGCGACAGCTGGCGACCCGGCCGCCGCAAGCTGCTGCTGGACGCCGAGGTTCGCGAGATCGCGGCGCGTCGCGGCTAGGCCGAGATCTCGAAATCCATGACCAGCGGGCGGTGGTCGGAGGCCACCCGCGCGAGGGCGTCGTCCGGCGTGAAGAGGCGGCCGACCCGGATCTCGTCGCTGACGAACAGATGGTCGATGCGCAGAACGGGAAAGGTCGAGGGGAAGGTCGCGACATTGCCGCCGCTGGAGGCCAAGCCGCGCGCGGGCCTCAGGCGGGCCGAGAGCAGCTTGTAGGCGATGGCGGAGGTCGTCGCGTTGAAGTCGCCCAGGAGAATGGTCGGGCCGCGTCGCGCCGGATGCTGCAGCCACTCCGGCCCGGCGAGGGCGGCCGCCTGCAGATGCTGTTCGCGGGGGACCAGGCCCAGATGGGTGTTCACGACCTGAAGGCGCGCGTCCCCGATCTCGACCTCGCTCCACAGCGCGCCGCGCGGCTCGAGTTGGGGGATGCGCGGGTGGCCGGGGAGGGCGCCCGCCTTGACCTTGCGCTCCGGATAGCGGGTCAGCAGGGCGTCGCCGTACAGCTCCTCCTCGACGCGCAGGGCAGGGTGAAAGTGGAAGGTCATGTCCAGCTGGCGGGCGATCTCGTGGGCCTGGTCGACCCCTTGCGTGCGGATGCGACCGACATCGAGCTCCTGCAGCGCCACGATGTCGGGCTCCAGCCGGGCGATCACGGCCGCCACCCGGTCGACGTCGAGACGCCGGTCGACCCCGACGCAGCGGTGGACGTTGTAGGTCAGGATGCGGGGCATGGGCGGCCTAGGTGCGGCCAATGGGCCGCGGGTGCAAGCTTGGCCGGAAACTATGCATCCAGGGCGCGCCGACTTCCGTAGAGAAAAATTGACGTTGACGTCAGCGTCATCTTTCCAATGCGGAAACCTCCAACTATGGTCCGCGCGCCGCCAAGAGCGCCTATCGGGAGCCCCTTCATGAACCTCGATTTTTCCCCCGAAGATGCCGCCTTCCGCGAGGAAGCGCGTCGTTTCATCGCCGAGAACTATCCCAAGGCCCTGAGGGAGAAACAGGACCGCGGCGAGACCCTGGGCAAGGAAGACTACCTGTCCTGGCACCGCATCCTGGCCAAGAAGGGCTGGGCCGCGCCGAGCTGGCCCAAGGAGTGGGGCGGCTGCGACTGGACGCCCACGCAGAAGTACATCTGGTCTGAGGAACAGGCCCGAGCCGACACCATCGGCATCCTGCCGTTCGGCGTCAGCATGTTGGCCCCGGTTATCTACACCTTCGGCACCGAAGAGCAGAAGAAGAAGTACCTGCCGGACATCTACAACGGCGTCATCTGGTGGTGCCAGGGCTACTCCGAGCCGGGCGCCGGCTCCGACCTCGCCAGCCTGAAGACGCGCGCCGAGCGCATCACGGCCGACGACGGCAAGGAATACTACATCGTCCACGGGCAGAAGACCTGGACCACACTCGGCCAGCACGCCGACTGGGGCTTCTTCCTGGTCCGCACCGACCCGACCGCCAAGCCGCAGTCCGGCATCTCGTTCCTGCTCATCGACATGAAGAGCCCGGGCATCGAGGTGCGCCGCATCACCACGCTGGAAGGCGGCCACGAGGTCAACGACGTCTTCCTCGACAATGTGAAGGTGCCGGTCGAGAACCGCGTGTTCCACGAAAACCAGGGCTGGACCTGCGCCAAGGCGCTGCTGGCCCATGAGCGCACCGGCATCGCCGGCGTCGCGCGCTCGAAGCGCGGCCTGGAGCGCGTTCGCCAGATGGCCTCGACCGAGCTGTCCGACCTGGGCGGCGCGCTGATGGAGGACGCGTTCTTCAAGCGCAAGGTCGCCGAGCTGGAGATCGACCTTCAGGCCCTGGAATTCACCGAACTGCGCGTGCTGGCGGGCGAGAACAGCGGCAAGGGCCCGGGTCCGGAATCCTCGATCCTGAAGATCAAGGGCACCGAGATCCAGCAGCGCCTGCAGGAACTGGCCCTGGAGGCCGCCGGCCACTACGGCGCGCCCTTCGGACATGGCGTCGGCCACAACGCCGGCATCGGCCCGGCGTACAGCCAGGACACCGCCGGTTCGTACTTCAACGGCCGCAAGACCTCGATCTACGGCGGTTCGAACGAGATCCAGCGCAACATCATCTCGAAGGCCGTGCTGGGCCTCTAGGGTGTGAATTTCGGTCCCTTCCGCCAGGAGGGGGCTTGACCGACGTAACGGCGTCCTGGCTGCGGTGATGTGAAACGCCGCCGGGACGCCGGCCTATCCATCCCTCGGACGAGGGGCTCCAGGAGGAGACGAGAACAGTGGACTTCAGCTTCACCGAAGAACAGTCGATGCTCCGCGACACGGTCGCGAGCTATCTGGCGGACAACTACAGCTTCGACACCCGCCGCGCGGCGGTCGCTTCGGAAGCCGGCTGGCGTCCGGCCGTCTGGAAGGCGTTCGCCGACGAACTCGGCATTCTCGGCGCCTCGTTCTCGGAAGACCTGGGCGGCCTCGGCGGCGGCCCGATCGAGAACATGATCGTCATGGAAGAGTTCGGCAAAGCCCTGGTGGTCGAGCCCTACCTCGGCACGGTCGTGGTCGGCGGCGGCTTCATGAAGCACTCGGGCTACGCCGGCGCGGCCGACGTGATCGGCAAGATCATCGCCGGCGAGGCGACGATCGCCTTCGCCTACGCCGAGCCGCAGGCCCGCTACACCTGGCAGGACCTGAAGACCACCGCCAAGAAGGACGGCGCGGGCTGGATCCTGAACGGCCACAAGGCCGTGGTGATCGGCGCTCCGTGGGCCTCGCATCTCATCGTGACCGCCCGCACGGGCGGCGGCCAGCGCGACGCCCAGGGCGTCTCGGTGTTCCTGGTCGACAAGAACGCCAAGGGCGTCACCACCCGCGACTATCCGACGGTCGACGGCCAGCGCGCCTCGGAAGTCACCTTCGAGAACGTCGCGCTCGGCGCCGACGCCCTGATCGGCGCGGAAGGCGCGGGCCTGGCCCTGGTCGAGAAGGTGATCGACGAAGCCGTCGTGGCCACCTGCGGCGAAGCCTGCGGCGTGCTGCGCAAGCTGCACGAAGGCACGCTGGAGTACACCAAGCAGCGCAAGCAGTTCGGCGTGCCGATCAGCTCGTTCCAAGTGCTGCAGCACCGCATGGTCGACATGTTCATCCAGCTCGAGCAGTCGATCTCGATGACCTACATGGCCACCATCAAGGTGACCGACACCGACGTCGAGCGCGCCAAGGCCGCCGCCGCGGCCAAGGTTCAGATCGGCAAGGCCTGCAAGTTCGTCGGCCAGAACGCCATCCAGCTGCACGGCGGCATGGGCATGACCGACGAAATGGCCATTGGTCACTACTTCAAGCGCGCCACCATGATCGAAGCGGCCTTCGGTTCGACCGATCACTACCTGTCGCGCTACGAGACGCTGTCGTTCGGCAAGGCCGCCTAAGGCCGCCGATCGGCGCGTAGGACAAGACGGCGGTCCGCGGAGACGCGGGCCGCCGTTTTTGCATTCGGCTACTTCGCCTGGGGCACCGGCTGGCCGGTGAGCCAGGCCTCGAGCATGGCGTTGACCGTTTCGGGGGCCTCCTGCTGGACCCAGTGGGACACGCCCGGCAGGTAGCGGACGGTCAGGTCCGGCACGAAACGCTCGGTGCCGGGGACCAACGACGCCTCGAGGGCGGCGTCCTCCTCGCCCCAGACGATCAGGGTGGGAACCTCGACCGTATTCTGCGCGGGGGTCATGCGGCTGCGTCCGCGCCAAGCGGCGCGGTAGTAGTTTACCATGGCGGTCGCTGCGCCCGGCAGCAGGGCGTTCTTGCGGTAGTGGTCGAGAACCGGCTCGGGGAAGCGGCTCTTGTCGACCGCCATGCCCAGGAAGGCCTGACCGACGGCGTCGGCGCCCTTACGGGTGAGGAAGCGCTCGGGCAGCCAGGGGATCTGGAAGAAGGCGACGTACCAGCTCTTGCGGCGCTGGGCCGGATTGGCGCCGATGTCCTCGGCGAAGCGGGTCGGGTGCGGCAAGTTCATGATGACCAGCCGGGTCAGGGTCCGGATCCGGCGCATGGCGCAATGCCAGGCGATGATGGCCCCCCAGTCATGGGCGATCAGCAGGGTCTCCGTCGCGCCGGACGCGGCGATCAGGGCCTCGACGTCGGCGACCAGCTTGTCGATGTCATAGGCGGCCACGCCCTTGGGGCGGGAAGATCCGCCATAGCCGCGCAGATTCGGCGCCCAGGCGAGATAGCCCAGGCCGGCGAGCAGCGGCAGCTGGAAGCGCCACGAGAACTTCGATTCCGGAAAGCCATGGAGACACAGGGCCAACCGCCCCGTCGATCCGCCCGCCGGGGCGATTTCGTCGACCTCGAAGGTCAGGCCGTTGGCCTCGATGCGACGCGTGACGACGCCGTTGCTGTCCATGCGTATTCCCCCCGGGGCCGTGCGGCGGCCCGACGACGATCCTAGGCGGGCGTGCGGCGCGGGGAAAAGGCCGACGTTGCGTCAAGCGGAGCCGGAAAGGCCGAGAAGCTCGATCAGGCGCGCCCGCTCCACCGCCATTTCATCGACGAACTCCGGCCGCGACCACAGCCGGTAGTCGCCCATGCTGTAGGCCTGGGCGTTGCGCAGGTAGAGGAAGGCGTTGAGCCGGTTGGCGAGGGTGTTGTCGCGCTCCCGCGTCACCTGGCCGGGCACGCCCATCACCACCGAGTTCGGCGGGATCACCGTGCCTTCCTTGAGCAGCGTGTGCGGCGCAACGATCGATCCGGCGCCGACCACGCAACCGTCCATGATGGTGGCGCCGATGCCGACGAGGACATCGTCGCCGATGGTGCACCCGTGCAAGGTGACGTGGTGGGTGATCGAGCAGTCGGCCCCGACGAAGGTCCCCGTGCGCGCGCCGACGTGGATCATCACGAAATCCTGGATGTTCGAGCGCTCGCCGACGATCACCGAGGCGCTCTCGGCGCGGACGACCACGTTGGCCCAAAGGCTGGAGTCGCGGCCCAGTTCGACCGCGCCATAGACCCGCGCGCTCGGGTCGATCCAGGCGGCGCCGCGGTCACGCACGTCGGGTCCCAGGAACGCCTGGCTGGTCATGAACGGCTCCTCCCTCAAGGCTGCGATCAATTCTCCCGCAGGATTCGCCGGTTCGCCACTGTCGGCGGCTTGCGCGGGCGCGGCGAACCGGGCTTAACCCGACCATGGCCCTGCGCGATTTCGCCTTTCTGATGCTCGTCTGTCTGGTGTGGGCCTCGAACAACATCATCAGCAAGTTCGTGGTCAGCCACATGGACGTGCCGCCGCTATTCTACGCGGCGTTCCGCTTCGCGGTGGTGGCGGCGGTGGTGTTTCCCTGGCTGCGGCCCATGCCGCGGCCGCGCTGGCGTCTCGTCGGCGTGGCGCTGCTGATGGGCGGAGGCAGCTTCGCCTTCACCTTCATGGGCTTGAAGAGCTCCACCCCCTCGGCGGCGGCGGTCGTGATGCAACTCGGCGTGCCCATGACCACCGTCCTGTCGGTCGTCATGCTGGGCGAGCGCATCCGCTGGCGGCGAGGGCTGGGCATCGTATTGACCCTGGCGGGGGCGCTGGCGGTGATGTGGGACCCGCATGGCTTTCGGGTCTCGCCGGGCCTGCTCTACATCGTGCTGTCCAGCTTCCTGGGCTCGCTGGGCGCGGTCATGATGAAGCAGATGGAAGGCGTGAAGCCGCTGCAGTTCCAGGCCTGGGTAGGCGCGCTTTCGTTTCCGCCGCTGGCCGCGGCCAGCGCGATCTTCGAGACGAACCAGATCCCTATCGCCCTGGCGGCTGGCTGGCCGTTCCTGGCCGCGGTGCTGTTCTCGGCCCTGGTGGTCTCGGTGCTGGCGCACACGGCCTATTACGCCCTGATCCAGCGCTATGAGGCCAACCTCATCTCGCCCCTGACCCTGGTGACCCCGCTGGCGACCATCGGGCTCGGCGTGCTGGTCACCCACGATCCCTTCGACGCGCGCATGGCGGTCGGTTCGCTGGTGGCGCTGGCCGGGGTTCTGATCATCGCGCTGCGACCCAACCAGGTCATGCCGCTGTTGCTCGCCGTGCGAAACCGCATCCAATAGGGTTCCATGGACTTCATCGACGCGCCGTCTCCGAACTTCGAGCCCCGCAAGGGGCCGCCGAACATGGTCGTGCTCCACTATACGGGCATGCAGACCGGAGAGGCGGCCCTGGCCCGACTACGCGATCCCGAGGCCAAGGTCTCTTCGCACTATGTTGTCGAGGAGGACGGCCGGATCTTCCGGCTGGTCGCCGAGGAGCGGCGGGCGTGGCACGCCGGGCGCTCGTTCTGGAAGGGCGAGACCGACGTCAATGGCGCATCGGTCGGGATCGAGATCGTCAATCCGGGGCACGAGTTCGGATACCGGCCCTTTTCCGAAGCCCAGATCGCCGCGGTGATCGCGCTCGTGGGAGACATTCGAACGCGCTGGACCATCGACGACGGCCGGATCGTCGGTCACTCGGACGTCGCGCCGGACCGCAAGGACGATCCGGGAGAGCTCTTCCCCTGGAAGCGGCTGGCCGAAGCCGGCCACGGCCTGTGGGCGGAACCGGCGCCTGCGCCCGGGGCGGCCCTGATCGAGGGCGAGGAAGGGGCGGGGGTCTTCGCCTTCCAGGCCGGCCTGACACGACTGGGCTACGACTGCGCGCCTTCGGGTCAATACGACGCCCATACGGCCACCGTCGTGCGGGCTTTCCAACGACATTGGCGTCCGGAGCGGATCGACGGGGCCGCGGACGGCGAGACGCGGGCGCGGCTGATCGCCCTGCTGCGGGCTGGCGGCTGATGCATCCGGCGGCGGCGTTCCGGCGGGCCGACGCCGAAGAGCTCCTGGCCTGGATCGCGGCGCACCCGTTCCTGACCTTCGCGGCCGCACCGGCCGGCCGGCCGCTGGTGGCGCATGCGCCGGTGGTGGTCCGGCGCGACGGAGACGGGGCGCGACTCGACTTCCATCTCTCGCGCAACAACGCCCTGGCGCCGTTCCTGGACGAGGGGTTCGCCGCCGTGGCCGCAAGCCTCGGCCCGGACGCCTATGTCAGCCCGGACTGGTATGCGAGCGCGGACCAGGTTCCGACCTGGAAATACCTGGCCGTGGAGGCCGAGGGCTGGGTCTCGGCCATGGACGAGGCCGGGCTCGTCCGCCTGCTGGACGATCTGTCGGC
>Ga0116191_1003489_pt1 | contig 11454 bp, 5 predicted proteins | sample AD_UKC111_MetaG_FD_89897 | JGI IMG/M metagenome (GOLD analysis project Ga0116191, IMG submission 89897) | Active sludge microbial communities of municipal wastewater-treating anaerobic digesters from Hong Kong - AD_UKC111_MetaG | ecosystem: Engineered > Bioreactor > Anaerobic > Digestate | place...
AATTTTTTTATTAACCTTCTTCATTTTTAGACTCCTTTCTAACTTAACTTTTTGGATAATAAGCTACTAAAGCTTCAAAATGCAGCTTAAAAGCTCTTAAATACTTGTCGAACGCTGGACCTTCCTGCGCAATTACGATATTGATTCTGTTCTTCAGAAAATCTCTAAAATGATTTGTATTCAATCTTTTCGCTGAATATTCGGCATTTGCTTTAAGCATCAATAGTTGAATCTTCTTTTCCTTCTCACCGACTTTAGTATTATAGATTTTAAGGAATGAGTCATAGAACTTTCTTAGCTGATTGATATTAAGTATTTTATTCCGAGCATTCGGATCACCTAATTTTACCTCTGCACGAATATAGTCTATCAAATCTTTAATATTGCCATCCCCAGTATCTGAAATCAATTGCGGAAGTAAATTACCTTCCGAATCGAAAAATGTCTTGATCATTACTGAATCCATAACTTTTTCTCCTTATAAATTATTTATTCCTCAAATTATAAATTACTTGACAAACGAGTGGACGAAGTATCAACTCAATTTTTTTTGCCTCTTCATTTCTTTCTTTATTTATACTCAACACATTCTCAAAGAATTCTTTTATTTCTAAATCTTTATCCCTGAGTAATCTATTCACTGTGTAATTTAATCTTGCAACCGCAATCAAGTAATTTGCATCGTTAGTATTTTCGTATTCTCTTAGCATATCAGAGAGCTCATAAAGACGTCTTATCAAACCCTGACTTAACCCTGATTTAGTGTCAATCGCTTTAAGGGTAAGAAAATCTATCTTCTTAATGAGATAATCAAGGTTGTTATTTTTAACATTCGTATCGAATAGATATGTACCCGCCTTATCATTTTCTGAGCAAAAAGCTTTCTTATCTTTTTTTAACAACAATGCATACTGACTATCCTTGGTACTTGATTTACCTTCTTTTTGATTTTCTTCTGCAAATTTGGATATGATTTTGAAAGGAGTATGATCCTTAAAATAAGTCAGAGAGTATGAAATATGCACTTCATCGTTATTGCATACAAATTCAGAAAATTTACAATTCAAGGCTTTAACCAATTTGAGAGCCGAACTTTGCGGTGTTACAAGCATCAAATCGTCACCACCCGCAAAAACAGTATAAACACGATTTTCGTTTACACCTTCTTCCTTGCCATTCGCCTCTTGATTCTTTTCTTTTGTACCTTTTTCAATTTCTCTTTGCTTTTGTTCTTCCCATTCTTTTAAGAAACCATTCAAAAAGAAACTAAAGAAATATTTCAAATGATTACTCATTGTGGTCGTTCTTGAAACAGCGTTCAAATCCTTACTATCCGATTTCAATTCTATATTTGGATCCTTTTGATTCCGATATAATCCGTATGCCATTATAAGCCCTAAATTATCAATGTCTCCCTTTATTAACGATAAAAATTTAGCTCCTTCATTATTTTTAACAATATCTTCAAATGGCATAACACTTTCTTTTTCACTTTTAGAGCAATAATTAGCTACTTCCAAATAATATGTATTTCTAAATACATCTTTTTTACCAGGATTTATTTCTTTTAGCAGTTTATTCAAGATGGGATTAAGAAGTATTTTTATGTTTCTCCTTAAATTGGGCTTATCTTCGTATTTTTTTACTGGAAAAATATTATCTGGATTGATTGTTAATCCGTCATCTTCAAGGACCAATATCAAATTATCCCCTACGATTTTGGAACCAATTTCATATTCGATTTTTACCTGTTTGTCAACTGTAAGGAATTCCAGCCCTTCATCGGATGGTATTTGAATTTCATCCTTTCTTTGAATTCTGATAGGTTTATCTGTTACTTTGCATTTTATAGAATCAGTGCCAGAACCATCATCTTCAATATATTTTTCATCCAGAACAAAATTATAGTTCTCCATCGTCTCTGTTGAAAAAAGTTTTCCCTGGAATGGCAAGTAACGATTTTCAAGCAATTTTTGTGATGCTTGTTCAATTATTGTACCGAATGTAATTGAATTATTCTTTAGACCTTCATAGTCTAATGAATAAAATGCACAATTAAACGACAGTTCCATTCTGAAGTTCTCAAATAAGAATTCATCAATTTCTTTTCTCACCCGATTGAAAATATTCTCAAATTTTTCTTCTTTAATAAGAGCGGGGGCTAATATGTAAAACTTTCCACCAGCAAACATTATAAGGTTAGTTTCCGTAAGACCGAAGGATTTTAAAAATTTTGTCGCTATTGCCCTTGTTAAAACCTGAACAAAGATGGACCGGCCTCGCAAAATCTTAGCTGGCTTTTTATTTATAACATCAAAAATATAACTCTGGATACCAGGAATATCTCCAATAATTAAATTGAGTTCCTGACTGTCTGGATCAACTGCTTTACTTAAATAAATAGAATGCGCAAAACTTGCTACATCTTTAAGATGATTATAAAGTGAGATATCAGTTTGAGAACTGCCTGTAAAATCTGGGATACACCACATATATTTTTCAAGGATAATTAGCAGAAGGTTAATCAAACTATCAAAATCATCCTCATTATTATAGACATCGAGCACATAATACAAGTCCTCTAAAAAATTATTCCAATCGCTTTCCGAATATGCATATTCCTTAATATCCTTTTCTTCCATATCGGTTGGAATAATAACATCATACTTGTTCTTCGTCAACGATTTGTGCTTGTAATATCTTGGCTGGATTTCATTTTCATTCATTAATTGAATTTTACTAAACAACGAAGCAAGATGTTTATGTGTCCACTGATCTTTATAAACCTCGACTTCCTCCTTTTCAACTCTTGCACTTGCCGAAATATAATCAGCTATTTGAACAATTTTAGTTAAACCACATGGATTGCCCTTATGATGATCGGCAATAATATTCTTTAGCAAATCTATATTCTCTTTACCAACAATTTTTTGAAACTTGTCGATGAACTGTCCAGAGTCTATTAACTCACGCCCAAGTATATAGTGGTATTTTTTTGAAGGGTTGCCAGTGCACCTCTGTTCAAATTTGCCAATATCGTGGAATAGGGCGCCGAGGATAAGTGTTCTTTCTTCTTGTGTCATTTCTATTTTTTCTCCCTCTTTATCTTGAGATTTACAGCTCTATTTTAAGTATTGAGCCCGTTGAATTCAAAGTTAAAAACGTTTCGATAACATTTTGAATTCTTACTACCATTACTCACTTACTTTATCAGATTTTCATTACCAATCCTAATGATGCCAAATTAGTCTATTTCATTCGATGTCTACGCTTCTCTGCTTAAATTGTCCACTATCTAATTTGACAACTCATCAAGCGACCTCCAGCATTCCAAATCCCATGCTTCCTTTTTCTCCAAGCCCTGAATCGTATGCAAGTTTGATGAGTTCAGGATTGCCTTCGATCGTCAAAGGACAAAGGAAGCCGCGAACTTTAGTCTCGTCTTCTGTACCTTCTTTAATCGTTACCAGTTTGCTGACCTTCTGTGCGCCTCCGCGTTTGTCAAGTAGAAGCTAAAATTCCATCAATTTCAACAGAATGAATGTTCCCGCGGAAAAATCTATTTTCTACAAATTACATGAGAAAAAATATTATCAAAAGTTCTCTCACTTTGTGTTGACATTCATTGCATTGGGAGCTATTTTAGATTTAAGTAGTGAATTCTAAATGACAAGAGAGAGCGTTTATGGCTGAATATGCATCTGTATCTCCACGAAAATTAGCTGCAATCATGATTTCCGACATTCATTCTTTTTCCCAGAAGATGAGTGAAGACAAAGAAAAAGCTCTATCATTGCTGAAGGCGTACGAAGGGCTCATGGGAATATTGACGCTCCGATTCAGCGGAAAGATGGTAAAGTCAGTTGGAGATTTTTATACAATTGATTTTAGCAGCTCCGTGAACGCAGTTCAATGCGCCCTTGAGGCGCAACAACGACTCTGGAGTTATAATAAAGATCGTGATGCTTCTTCGCACATTGAAATTCGTATTGGCATTCACACCGGTGATGTTTTAGTACAAAATAACGAAATAGTTGGAGATGCTATTCAAATCGCATCGCTCATCGAAGCATTAGCTGAACCAAACCGCATTCTCATATCCAGCGATGTCTATCAGCAAGTAAAGAATACCATTCCGCTAAACGTTTACAGCTTAGGAAAGTTAAAATTAAAGAACATTCCAGACCCGATAGAAATTTTTGAGGTGCTCATGGATTCAATTCCAGAATTGAGCGCTCCATCGAAGAGCGCTACACTATTCCATGAGCGACATAGCATCGACCAGGCGATTCATAAACGAGAAGAAGAAGCTAAAGAAGCACAAAGGGTTGAAGAGATTCGTCGCCAGTCGATACAGGAACAAAAACGGAAAGAAGAAGAACATAAAAAAGCATTAGACGAACTCTATCAAAAAGCTGAAGCTCACATGAAGCATGGGAATCTTGATGAAGCTGAGAAAACGCTGGAGATGATCGAGGCAAGAAGATCAGATTCTCCTTCTGCACAAACTCAGACGTCGTATGCATCGCTCATGGAACCAAAAGCGCGTGAAATCCATGAACGTTTGAATCGAGCAAAACAATTCCTTAATGAAGGAAAGTTAGGAGAATCAGAGAGTGAGCTTAATAAAATATTTGAATTAGAGCCTCTCCATGTTGAAGCCCAGCAGATTCTTCTCTACATCGAAGAACAGCGATATAAAAAAGAACAAGTATCGAAAGAGACACAACAACAGGAAAATACATTCCTCGATCCAACGCAACAAAAAATTAGCGATTTATTGACAAAAGTACGGAATCACATCCAAAAAGAAGAGCTTCAGGAGGCGCGATACACAATTCGAGAAATATATCATATCGATCCGAACCACTATGCCGCAAGACAACTCGAAGAAGAAATTCGTACTGCTGAAGAAAAACGAAGCGAGCGCCTGAGACTTCAGGCAACTCAAAAGGAAGAGAGGGATCGACAGTGGCGATTAGAACAATTACGAAATAGGCTTGATGAAAAACGAAAACAACAAGCAAGGAAAGTCAAGGAACCAACGCACAAGAGTTTCACCATTCCATGGAAGTCTATTCTTATAGCATTTGGTATTGTCATTGTTCTTGGTATTATAATTTATTTCCGCGATAATATTTTCCCTTCGACAAAATCCATCGCAATTTTACCGTTGAACGGAGAAACGGCTCGAGCGTCTCAATCCCCAATCAATAAGGCGCTTCCATACCTTCTTTCGTACGATTTTGCATCGCAAAAAGGCGCAACAGTATTGAATCCAACAACAACAATGCTGTTCGAGCGAAGCGGAGATAATATAATTCCCCTTGCACGATTTCTAAATGTGCGTTATCTCCTTGTTGGTTCTACATCAATCATTGACTCTTCGTACACAATTTCATTCAAGCTCATTGATGCACACGATTCTACAATCGTAAATTCATTTACAACGGCGGTTACAGCTACTAACATTGGCGAGATGCGTTCTAAAATTTTAAGAAATATTGACGATGCCATTGGTATTAAAGCGCCGATGCCAAATATCCGCTGGACAAATTCTTCGGATGCAGCAATTCGATATTTGTTTGCGTTAAGTCTGGTACCAACGATGAACACCGATATTCTTCAACGTTGTGGGCGACTCTGTGAAGCTGCTTTTATGAACGATCAAACATTTTGCTATGCGCCTCGCGATGCAGCACAATTTTACTATCAACTCTATGAACTCGAAGGCGATCCACAGTATGTAACGAGCGCTGCTCAAAATCTTCAGAAAGCGCTCTCTTGCTCACCAAATGATATGATGACAAGGCTGTTGCAGGCAAAATCGCTTCGACTTTCAAACAAGGTGAAGGATGCAAAAATTCTCCTTGACAATATAGCTCTCTCAGAGCCTTCAATATCCCTTCTTTATCAGGAACAGGCATATATTGCATTGATGCAAAATAGACAGACCGACGCCATTCAATACGCAAAGAAAGGTCTTATTCTCGATCCAAAAAATCCTTGGATGTCTTTTGTTCTCGGTCTATCCAACCATAATGCCAAAATGTACGAAGAAGCTCTCCTCAATTATGAAACGGCAATCAAACTTGGGTATCCTGAACGTTTACTAACCGACGGATACCGATCGTATGTATGGCTTCAATCAGGGAAAGCTGAGCGGTGCATTCAGTACTATAGAACAATCACTGAGAAATCCTTACGTGATTACGCTGCCTTTTACAAAATAGGCCAAGCATATCAGCATGGATTGAAAATCACTGACGCCGAAGAATGGCTTACAAAAGGATTAAAGGCGGTACAGGATGCAATTGCATACGATCCAGAAGATGCGCGCGCCCATGCGTACGCCGCATTATTCTTTTCACGACTTGGAAAGTTTTCGGATGGAGAAATAGAAATTCAAAAAGCTATTGAATTAGCGCCAGCAGACCCGGAAATTCTTTATAAGGCTGCAGAAACATATTGCATTCAAAAAGAGAAAGAGAAAAGTTTAGATTACATACGAAAGGCTTACTCACTTCGATATAACTTCGGAGAAAGATTTAATATCGATCTTGCAACAATTGCTTCGTCTCAAGAGTTTATATCAGCGATCACCTTTTAGTAACCTTCAGAATATAGAAACCAACTCAGGAAGTTGTATTTCCACCGTTTCTTTTTATTACCGGATAATTTTGCGCTTCCACTACTGCCATCGCTGTCAGATTAATAATATCACTTACACTGTTCGATGGTGTAATAAGGTATACCGGTTTATTGAGTCCCAACAGAATAGGCCCGATAGCGCTTGCTCCACCAAGTTTCCACAATAGTTTAAAAGCAATATTTGCTGTATTGATATCCGGACAGATAAGCACATTTGCATCTCCCTTGATCATTGAGAAAGGGAAAATTTCATTAACTAGTTCATTGCTCAAAGCAGTATCTGCCATCATTTCCCCTTCGACTATGAGTTGAGGCGCTCGTCGGCGTACTATTTCTGTAGCCTTTCTTACTTTTTCTGCGAATGGATGACGTGAAGCGCCAAAATTACTAAAGGAAAGCATTGCCACTTTTGGCTCGATGTTCATCTCCTTCACTCGCGCAGCAGTCAAGAGCGCAATCTCAGCTAACTCCTCAGGAGTTGGATCAATATTGACAGTTGTATCAGCAATAAAAATTGTCTTTGAGGGAAAAACCATCATATGCATACCGGCAACACGCTCAATGCCTTCTTTCTTACCAATAATTTGAAGCGTTGAGCGTAAGAGATTAGGATAATTTTGACTGATACCAGAAATCAAGCCATCAGCATCGCCCATATGCACCATCATCAATCCATAAATGTCGTAATCGTATGTAAGCGTATGGCGAACGGACGGCATTACCATACCTTTTCGTTTTCTCAAAGCATAGAGGGTCTCAATATATTCATTGAAATGCGGCGCTCGACGTGGACGTAGAATTTCAACATTGTGAAGATCAAGCCCAAGTTCATCGATCCGATGTTCTATTGTATCGATAGTGCCAATGAGTATGGGCTTTGCAATGTTTTCCTCTATCAAAAATTGAGCGGCTCTTAGAATTTTTTCTTCGTCTCCTTCCGGGAAAACAATGCGCTTCGGTTCGTTCTTTGCCCGATGGATGTAGAAACGGACAATCTCCCGTGATTTTCCAAGACGAGCTTCAAGACGATCATGGTATTCCTCAAAATCTTTGATTGGTTGCCGTGCAACTCCTGATTCCATCGCTGCACGCGCAACGGCTGTTGCTTCCCATATCAACACGCGGGAATCGAATGGCTTTGGAATGATATAATCTTTTCCAAATTCTATACGTTTTAAGTTATATGCCTTAAGGACTTCATCCAGCACATCTTCTTTAGCTAAAGCGGCCAAGGCATGCGCTGCAGCGATCTTCATTGCATCATTGATTTGCGTTGCACGAACATCGAGCGCACCGCGAAAAATAAAAGGGAAACCTAAGACATTATTTACTTGATTTGGAAAATCAGACCGACCTGTTGCAACAATCACATCATCTCGAGCGCTCATTGCTTCATCATAAGTAATTTCAGGCTCTGGGTTTGCAAGAGCAAAGACAATCGGTTTCTCCGCCATTGAACGAACCATTTCCTTGTTGACAATTCCTTGAGCTGAAACTCCACAGAATACATCGGCTCCTTTCATTGCGTCAGCGAGTGAACGCGCATCCGTATCAGCTGCAAAGTACTCTTTATAAGGATTCATCCCTTCTTTTCTACCTTTGTAAACGACTCCTTTTGTATCAACAAGAATAATGTTTTCGTGTCGTACTCCGAGCTTTTCATAAAATCTTGCACATGCAATTCCCGCTGCGCCTGCACCGCTGAAAACAACCTTAACTGCCTCAATAGATTTTTCCTGAAGTTCAAGAGCATTGAGAAGCGCTGCTCCACTAATGATAGCTGTGCCATGTTGATCATCGTGAAATACCGGAATTGACATTGTACGCTGTAGCGCCTCTTCGATATAGAAGCATTCAGGAGCTTTAATATCTTCAAGATTTATTCCACCAAAGGTTGGTTCCAGCAATTGCACAACACGAATGATTTCATCTGGAACTTTAGTGTTAAGTTCAATATCAAATACATCAATGTCAGCAAACCGTTTGAATAATATTCCCTTCCCTTCCATCACCGGTTTACCTGCTAATGGACCAATATCTCCAAGACCAAGCACAGCAGTTCCATTCGATACTACAGCAACAAGATTTCCTTTTGTCGTGTATTTGTAAACATCTTCAGGGTTTGCAGCAATTTCCATACAAGGGATTGCAACGCCTGGAGTGTAGGCAAGGGATAAATCGACTTGCGTTTGGCATGGCTTTGAAGAGACAACCTCGATTTTACCACTTCGTCCTGAAGAATGATATTCTAACGCTTCCTGTTTTCGAATCATAGTAAGGTTCCTTTAGCTAAAGATTTTAATGTGGTAGAGTATAAGAAGTTATGAAACAGAATGCAACATACGCTATAATTTGTATGACAATTTTTGAAATTTTTAAGAATTCACGCCGGTACATAAAAAAGAGAGGGCGATATTATCGTCCTCTCTTGAAGATTACACCACGAAAAATAAATAATTTATTGGAGAGTGAAGCTTCTCGTTGCAGAGAATGCACTCGATCCAACACTGTTGATGGCTTGCACTCGCCAGTAGTATGTTGCGCCGCTCGTTAAGCCTGTAACTCCACTGAGGCTGTACGACGTAGAGGTAATTTTATCTTTATCGAATACAGTCGTCGCAAAAGTAGCAGTAGTTGAAATTTGCAGTCGATATGTTACCGCTCCATTTGCTGAATTCCATTCTAATGCAGAAGACGTGGGTACGTTTACAGCTCCATCAGCAGGATTCCTTAAACTCGGTGTCGGCGGAGTCGAATAAACATAAACGTTGTTAGCCGGATCAATAATATTACCGGCGAGATCAACAATATTATTTCCAACCAAAATCGAGAAACCTGCAGGTAAGTTGTTACCGTTCGAGATTGAAACTACTAATGCAACTTCATAATTGCCGGCATTAAAGCCAAGGTATGCAGCTTCCTGCTTTGTAAAGACAACAGTATCAGGGTTTTGAATGGTATAATTGTTGATATTTTCAGCTGAACTAATGACAAGTGGCTCTGAAAATCTCAGAACGAATCTGTATTGAAGAGTACCAATGTTTGATGACGTCGTCGATACAAGTAGTGGTTGTACCTCATCAACAACAGTAATAATATTACTGGCTGGACCTTCTACCAAATCTTTACTTACAGCTCGCACCTGATATTGAACATTGAGAGCTTTCAATGGATTATTAGCTGCAGGGGATACCAGCGATCCAATTGCATTGGTATCAATCAACGAGTAAACATTTTTATGAATAAGCTCAAATGAACCATCGCCAATTTTCCGGTATAAATTATAACTTCGCGCATTTGCATCGGAATTCCACTCTAAACTTACAACTCCGCCATTAAAATCAAGTTTACTATAGACATTTGTCACTAAACGTCGTGATAAGATTGGGGCTCCAGGGAGAGTAGAACCACCAGCTGTTGTTAAATTAAGAGTCTCAAAATCTCCAATAATATTCATATTGTTGACGACTGCCAGTCCTGCTTCGTTTTGAAGTTTCGGTAGCGCTCCGCTAACGGTAATGCTATATTTTGCAGAACCCACAATTCCCGATGGAGTAATCGTTAATTGCGTCATCGTTGAATTCCATGCGACAGTCTTGGTAACTGCGCCAGCAGATTTTTTCATTCCAAGGTACGAAACTGTAATGTCGTCGAGAATAGTTCCATGACCTTCTCCAAGATCAGTTCGAGTGTAAGGAGTCTGTTTAATTGGGGCTGAGAAGGTGTACACAATTGCCAAGTTTGTTGGGGAAACATCGGCATTATTTATCGGAGAAATATCAATCACATACGGCGCTACATCGTAAGCCCACTGAAGCTGGACGCGTTCCGCAGTTACTTGAGAGCGTAAGGGTTGGTTGTAGAGATTGCAAGGGATAGAAAGTGGAGTTGGAAGGATTCCTTCATACTTTCCATCGGAACTGCGAGCAGCAATATTGACGGTAATACCATTATCAACTGCTTGAAATGTGTAATTACCATTCGCATCTGTACGAGTTTGTTGTAATATAACTCCAGGAGTAATCGAGAGATCAACTAATGCTACCAACGCTGATTGCACCGGTTGCATTTTTTCATCAACAACCTGGCCTGTAATCGTGGTATTTAATTGGGAAATATCGAAGATAATACTTCCAACCAATCCTTGAACGCCAAGTGAATCGCCAGGTACCAGCGATGTAAAGGCTATCGTAACGGTATCATAATAATAATTACGATACCGCGTCGTCGTATCGCTAACTGATTTATTGTATTCGACGAGCGATGCAGTAACAGTATAGGTCCCTGTAGCAACAACGCCTCCGCTTGTAACTTTGTATTGGCCTGCAGGGACATTATCGAATGAGAATTGTCCTGCATCATCTGATACAACTGAAGTAACACTTCCATTGTACGAAAGCGAAAGTACAGCGCCTTTAATTGCTGCATTTGTACAATAATCCCGGATAAGTCCTGTAATTGTCCCAGTCGGAACGTACGTTGGAAGTACGTTGGAATTTTGTTCCACCGTAACTGGATTGTCGTCATCATCCTTGTCGCATCCTACGAATAGGAAGCAACACAATGACAGGACGAAAGCAATTTTTGGAAATAGTTTCATACATCCTCCTTTTGGTTTGTTAGTGTTATTAAATTATTGAAAACATGGAAATATCAAATGACGATATTCCCTTTATTTATGTTACAGCAATACTTCGATTCCCCTCTAGTTTGCTTTATAGTCTCTCGTCTCCCTTAGGGATTATCTGCCAATAAATTCCTTTCCAATATTACGAACAACAAGAACTGGACAAGGCGCCCTAC
>Ga0116191_1003494_pt1 | contig 11452 bp, 14 predicted proteins | sample AD_UKC111_MetaG_FD_89897 | JGI IMG/M metagenome (GOLD analysis project Ga0116191, IMG submission 89897) | Active sludge microbial communities of municipal wastewater-treating anaerobic digesters from Hong Kong - AD_UKC111_MetaG | ecosystem: Engineered > Bioreactor > Anaerobic > Digestate...
ACAATCAATTACCTATTATGAGAATGCTTTAAAAATTATAAATAAATATGATAAAATCTATATTTTTTCAGATGATATTGAATGGTGTAAATCAAATTTGAATTTTGATAATATGGTATTTATCGAAAACCAAACCAATATTGAAGATTTATATTTAATGAGCTTGTGTAAAAATAATATAATATCAAATTCGTCTTTTAGTTGGTGGGCAGCTTGGTTAAATAAAAATCCAGACAAAAAAATAGTAGCTCCAATTAATTGGTTCGGAAATCATGTAAATATAAACTCATCGGATATAGTACCAAATAATTGGATAAAATTATGAAAAATAAAATAAAATTAGCATTTTCTGACTTTTGGGGAGGATTTAATTATGATCCAACCAAATTAAATATTGGAGATAATACTTTGTATACGATATTATCTGAAAAATATGATATAGAAATATCCGATAATCCAGATTTTTTAATATTTAGTGTATTTGGTAATAGTCATTACAGATACAATTGTAAAAAAATATTTTATACCGGAGAAAATATAAGACCTGATTATAATATTTGTGATTATTCAATATCTTTTGATTACTTGGATGATAATAGGAATTTTAGATTTCCTCTATCAGCCATGATTTTATATGAAAACGGAATAAAAAATAAATTTCCAAAGAACATAGATTACGACAAGATAAAATTGGAAAAGAAAAAATTTTGTAATTTTATCTTTTCTAATCCAAGCGCTAAATTAAGAAATCAATTATTATCTGATCTATCAACTTATAAAAAGGTGGATTCGGGAGGCAGAGCCTTGAATAATATAGGATATTATGTTTCCGATAAGTTATCTTTTTTAAATGAGTATAAATTTACCATATCTTTTGAAAATAGTGAGTATAATGGATACACAACTGAAAAAATAGTGCATCCAAAATTAGTGAACAGTATACCGATTTATTGGGGAAACCCACATGTCGGAAAAGAATGGAATAAAAAATCCTTCATTAGTTTATACGATTTTAGCAACATGAATGAAATGATAGAATATATAAAGGAGATCGATAACAATGATGAACTTTATTTAAAGATGTTAGAAGAGCCGCATTTTGAAAATGATGATTTACCATATAACCTTAATGTAAATAATCTATTAAACTTTTTTGATAAAATATTTAATGAATCAATATAAATACATATATAGTTTATTACCAAATTATCTATCGATTGAGATAGATAAAAGAATACTATTATCAATCAAACTAATTACCAGAAAAGAAAAGGTCAAAACAATATTAAAACTAATCAATGAGTAGATACTTGATTAATATCCCACCAATTGGAGGCCTATCAACTCAAATATATACCGGATTAGCAATTATTTTGCAAAATGAAATTAATTTATCAGAAATAGAGTCATTTAAATTTAATTGTTTAGCCAATTGGTATGATAATAATGTTTTTGATAATATCTTTGATTATGATAATTCACACGAATATGTTCCTATAGATGGATTTACTATAGAAAATGGAAACAAAGTATTTGGTAATATAAATCGTGATATGTATTGCTCTGTTCATGATCCAACTTTCAATTTTGATAAATTACAATATTTAATTAATCTAAATAAGATCAAACCTGAAGTAGAAGATATAATTAGCAATTATATAGATAAATATAACATCAATAGTAGTACTTTAGGTGTGCATATAAGATTAACTGATATGGATATCATGCATAAAGCTGCCTATGGAAAAAGATGTTATGAAAACTACATTGATAAAATTTTATCGATAATATCGATAAATAAAAGTATTAAAAATATTTTTATAGCTTCGGATAATTATGAATCGATTGATAAAATTAAGAACGATATAAAAAGTATAGATGTTAATTATATAGAAGATATTTATAGAAATGATAAGGAAAAATCGGATAATTATGTTGAGCAAATGAATAGATCGAGAGATAAAAAATATATAATTGATAATTTTATCGATATGTATTTATTATCAAAATGTGGGTATCTTATACATAGAATAAGTGGATTTTCATATTGCTCAATATTGTATAGTAAAACAATTAAAAATCGATATTTAATTTGAAATTAAAGTCTTTGTATAATAGTTGGTACGACAGTTAGCTCCATAACTTTAGATTTGTTTAATAAAAATTCAATATCCACAAAGTTAAATTTAAATGTTAAAGTAAATTCTTTAGCATTAACTTTTTGCTGTGAGTAGTCAAATATATTTTCACTCAAAGTAATTGCTATGATCTCTAAAAATTTAATTACATATATTGCATCCCTATGTATATCGACAGCGGTTAATAAAAATGGTTTAACATACATATTTTCGATGTCTAAGTAATGTTTGTGAAAAATATCATAAATTATCCAATAATTTAAGTCCGAATCGACTGACCTAAATGTAACTTGTATCTCCCTAGAGGAGACCGTATCATAAACATTTATAGCTGGCCTATAGGATCTCTTCTTACCATGTAAAAGTGATTGCTCAGGGGTCTCTATGCTAAGGCCTGGAAAATTTACAGATTTTATTGTCGAGTTGATATAGTCTATTACATTCTCATATTGCACCCAATTTTTTTCTAATATTGGAGTATAAGTATTTATTATCTCTTGTGGTAGAAAATCACTAGGTAGATTAAATATAAATTGTGATGATTGACTTGATAATCTCATTTTTATTTTTAATTTATACTACTGGTAGCCGAGAATGATCCTGTCGGTATTGCAGTATTTGTTGTTATTATTCTTCTAGTAACAATGGCTGTTCCAGATAATGGCTCAGATTGTGTTATAGACAACGGCTCGCCTATCGTCGATTGTTGATTTTGTGATTGTTGATTTAATGAAATTACATTATCTATAGAATCATATATTTTATATAATCCAGTATAAATAACCGTAGTAGTATTTTGTTGGGTCGATGTGATGTAAAAAACATTTATACCAGAGTCATATATTTTTCTAACATCATTTATTTTCCCGGATAATAATCTAAATACTAAAAATCCCCTAGATAGATCTATTTCACCAGATTCGGAATATAGATTCATATCAACTAGTAAGCTTTGATTTTTTATAGTTAATTTTATTTCACCCATATTTGTAAGGTCCATATAATTAATCTTATTATCTTCTATTTTGGAAGCTATTATAAATTTAATTATATTATCAAATGGATATAAAATTATTACTATATTTCCAATCCCAAAAAAGACATCTTTCCCAATTGAAACATTATCAGATTTGGCTACAATGTTATATTTATCAACTAAAACTGGGTAAGGCACCTTCACTGTTTCTACAACTACATTATTCATATTTTGTTGATTTAATGGTGGAGTATTTATGCTATTTTTTAGATTATAAATTTTGGGTTTATTGGCATTAGATAAATTAATTTTCATTAGCATTAGGCTATATTTAGATACTTGATCTTGAAGCATTCCATAGGAAGCCATTCTTGTTATTTGTGAATTATCTACTGAATCTATCAAATTCATCTCAACATCTATAATAGCTGTTGTTGTTGAATATTTTATTATAGGTCTATATTCAACTTTATTTAAAAAATCATCAGTTACTATAACTTTCAATGATTTACCCCTGATATTCTGTTCATACATTGTTATAATATACTCCACATAATATCGATTTCCTAGTTGTACAGACCTATTCATGAATTCATTAAATTCCCCAATGTTGCCATTATATATTCCAAAAATTTCAAAAAAATCACCATTAATTGACTCACCTATACTAACGCCAATCTTTTCAAATTCCGGAGTCTGAGGAAGAGTTATCGTCTTTTTTGTATTTAGTGTATAAGTTGTTACTGAATTTATAGTTGATTTTTTAGATATGAATTGAAAATCAATGAATATGGGTGAATTCATATCTAACCCAACTCCGTTTGTTAAATTATAATTAATGCTATTTTCTTTTACAGCATTGTTGACCCTTTGATTGGATAGAGCAAATAAAGATGGGACCTCTAATGAAATTGATTTTCCCCAGAGCTTCTCTTGGAAAAATAATGGCGGATTAACATAGTCTAGAATATTTAAATTTGGATCATTTGATGACTGATCTAAATTAGTTATATCATAGTAAAAATTAGCTAGGTCATATGTTTTAGTATTTCCAGAATCGTATGCATATATTTTCAAATATATACCCAGATTTTCTCCGAAAGTATAATTTATTGGTAAGTAAATTTTTACTATATCATGTCTTATTGGAAATCCGCTAGCAAAATCTTTTAATTGTAAAAATGAGTATGTTGTAGTGTTGAATTTACCATAAATATTGTTTATTAAATCTATTGGAAAAAGTGTATTATTCGTGGTATTTAATGTTCCGCTATTATCATTAGCTATATATCCATATTTTTTATCCTTTATATTAACAGATATTTTATAAGATTCACCTATTAAATTACCATCATCATATATATACTCGATTAATATATTTTTATCAACTTGAACATATTTAGAGACCCTCATTACAAAATAAATATTTTGATTATATATATAAAAAAGAAAACCTTTCATGATGAAAGGTTTTGTTTTTTATATATTAATTTTATTCTGTATTTCTAGTTTTATGGCATCATCGGATAATAATGGGTATCTCTTTTTAATTACTTTATATAGATCTAATTCTTCTTTCTTAAGCTTTTCTAATTCAATATTTACCTTATTAATTTTATCACAGACTTTATTAGACTCCATTTCTAAGTCGTTTAATTTAAGAATAACCTTGTCTTTTATACTTTCGAGTGTGTCATTTTTACTCAGACCTGACTCAATATTTTTTAAATCATCTGATATTTTAAAAAAATATGTAGCTAATTTTTTAACATCAGATTCATATTTAACTAAAGTTTCATTTAGAGAATTGAATTTATTCCTTATTATTCTAGCGCTCTCAATTAGCGGTTCTTCTATCATATTACTTTTTTAGTATATCTTTTTCGTTTAGAAATTCCTTCTGGTAATTCTTCTAATTTTTCAGTATTCACATTCGGAATAGACCTAATTTTTTTATTTTCCTTATATACTATTCTTTTTATTTCCTCTTTTATTTTATCTTTTATTATGGATGGGTCGCTTATTATTTTTTTTGTAAATTCATCTGATAAATAATCTATTATACTGACTTCATACGAATCTTCCATCATTTCTATAAAATCTGGTCTAGGAATCTTATTTAAGATTTCAATTGAAATCTTAAAATCAGTATTTTTTTTAACATTCTTAAAGAGATTTATCATAGGGTCATCTATTTCTTGCTTATGATCAATTTGCTTTTTATTGGAATCTTGATTGATATATTTTGTATCCACTTCTTTATTGGATTTATTTTCTTTTTGAGATACTGTCTGTATATACATATCATCCTCATCTTCTATAAGATCTTTAAATTTATCCATTTGATTTTTTAAAGCATCTGGTACATTATTGATTTGATATTTTTGCTCAATGTTTCTTTTTTCTTCTTCTGGATCATATGGTAATACAGCTGGTCCATCATCATCTTTTAAATTATTTATGATATCGTTAGGTATAGATTTTATTTTTTCAGTAAATACCTGTAGATTTTTTTCATCAAAAAAGGTATTGGGATCTATACATTCATCAAAATAATTTCTATCTAATAATTTTGAAACATTTACCCTAGTATCATTATTTAAAATTGCTATATTTTCAAATTGATCAACTACAGTAACAGTTTGATTATTTGAAATGTCTATAAATTTTTTATTTTTTAAATCCGGAAACATATTTTTAATATATTTTATATATCTATATTAAGTTTTATTTAATAATATTAAAAAGTTTAAATAAAAAAAGGATATCCAATTGATATCCTTCTTATAAATAACTTTCAATATGATTAAAAATCATTAAAAAAATCATCATCATCACCATCTGTTCCAGGTTTTGATCCTGTTGTAAATGTTTCTTCAAAATCAAAGTCACTTGAGGATGGTACCTCCTTCTTAGAGGCGAATGAGGCAGATGCTTTTCCTGTTAAATATGATGTTATTTCATTGATTTTAGCATGTTGCTCATCTGTCAATCTTTTGGGAGCAAATTCTTCCAATTCATGCTCTCTTTTTAGTAGGAAATCTCTAACCATTTGTTGAGCTTTTGGATCTATTTTACCATCAACAAGCGGTGTATTTTTAAAAACGCCTTTTTCCTCAAAGTATATTGGCAAAGAGCTTGTCTCTGGTTTAAATGAAGATCCTTTATAATCAGGATACGTCTCATCCCCAGTTTGTATTTCTTTGACAAGTAGGACAAAGTCCTTTCCTTGAGCTAGATCAAATACATTGCAAGGAACCCCACTTATTTCTCCATTTTTTTCAGCTAAGATTTTATCCTTGATGGTTTTACCATATTGTATAATAACAATTTTACCAACTAATTCGGGTTGTTGATCATCTTCTAACACAAGAGCATATGAATAATATTTTTTCGAATATTTCAAACATTTTGCCTTTTCTTGAAGAATAGCATTTTTTGAATTGATCATATTATAGTATAGATCTGTTAGCGCGCATTTTTCATTAAAATTCTTAGCCGAATCAAACCATCCTGATAATTCTTTTAGATTTTTAATATCCACATAATGTGTAATTTTTTCAATTGCTGCTTGACCAACTTTACCATCTTTGGTTAAATTTGGTAAAAATCTTACTATACTTCTATATCCCTTTTTCTTATCTTTTGCTTTAGATAAGTCGATGCGATAAATGCCATCTGCATTCATTGCTTTTTTTTCTGTTAAAAAATCCATTTTCGTGTCTAAATTGCCACTAAATAAATCATCCATTTCATTTGCCATAATTGCCGTTATTTTTTATATTCAAACTTTAAGTTTGATAGTTTTTATACAATATCTACATAGGAAAGTTTATATATAATAGATGAAATATCTGAGATACTATGAAAATTTAATAGAATCTGAAACATTTAAAAAAATATCTGTTTCATTCTTGTCTGATTGGGAGTCGACACATACCTATGTTAGTTTTGATCCAAAAATTATATCTAAGTTAGAAGAAAAATATATAAATTCTAGGATAGAAATTGATAAATATAAAAACATTCAAATGATCAAAATGTATAATATGCCAAAATATGATTGTATATCACTGATATATTATGATGATAACTGGATTATAGTTCAAACAGAGGAAGAGGTACATGATGATAGTTGGACAATAGAGCATTATATATGCGATGATGAGATAGGACTCTTTGATTGCCTAGATTTTCTAATTAAATAGATCTTAAAATATCAATAATATTTTGTATATTTGTATTTAACTAAAATCAAAATACCTTCAACAACAACATTTTCATAACAACCACTCTACCTTATGTAAATTCCATTCCGCACATTGGACATCTATTTGAGTTTACATTAGCAGATGCTATATCACGACAATTTAAACAAAATGGAAATAATGTCCATTTTAATACTGGAATTGATGAACATGGTATAAAAATTTTCAACAAATCTATTGAACTTGGAGTAGATATTAATACACATCTATCTAATCTAAAGGATATATGGTTAGACTTTTGCTCAAAATTTGAAATTCAATACGACAGCTTTTATAGAACATCCGATAAATCTCACTATGAAAAGGTGCAAGTTTTATGGAATAGATTTGTAGAGAGGGGAGATATATACAAAAAAAATTACCAAGGAAAATATTGCGTTGGGTGTGAATCATTTAAAACAGATAAGGAGATAGTAGATAAAAAATGTATTGACCATACTACATTGGATATATTAAATGTGGATGAAGAAAACTATTTTTTTAAATTAAAAAAATACAGAAAAATTCTTTCTGAATGGATATCTTCTAATCCAAATTTCTTGGAGCCAAGATCTAAGCTTGATGAATTAAAAAATCTTATTTGTGGATCAGAGGATATATCTATATCTAGATTAAAGGAAAATTGCCCATGGGGTATTCCTGTTCCTAATGACGATGATCACACTATTTATGTTTGGTATGATGCCCTTTTAAACTATATTTTCGCTGCTGGGTATCTAACTGACAATTTTAAATGGGACAATGTCATACAAGTATGTGGACCAGATAATTTAAGATTTCAAGCATTAATATTTCAAGCTTTTTTAGAGTCAGAAGGAATTAAAAAATCTGATAAATTATTAGTACATGGAACAATCCTAGATAAGGACGGTCGAAAAATATCGAAATCATTAGGAAATGTTATTGATCCAATAGAGCAATTAAACAAATACGGAGTTAACCCAGTTAGATATTATTCAATAGGTGGGTTATCAACGTATTCCAATTCACCATGGAACGAAGATGATTTAATTAGAATTTGGAATTCAGATATTTGCAATGATTGGGGAAATTTAATATCGAGGACACTACATCTAATAGATGTAAAATTAGATGGAAATATTTGTGAAGTATCAGAGTCTTTTAGATCAACTATAGAATATTTTTTAAAAGATATAAAGTGCTTATGGTCTGAATTTAAGATAAGGGATTCCATTCAAAAAACAAATGAGTTAGTTAAATTTGCAAATAAATACATTAACGAAGGGAAACCTTGGTCAATAGAAAATCCTCAAGAAATATTAAGTAATTTATATTATCTACTTAGTATAATCAATGATTTGTATTATCCAATATTACCAGGAAAGTACAAAGAAGTAAAAGAGGCAATTATTTCTAAAAAGAAATCAATAATTTTTAATAAAATATGAGAACAATATCGGTTGAGGATATAAAGAACGGATCGTCTCTTGTAAGAGATATAAAATTATCAATTTTATCAGGTGATATAAATGATAATATTATCCCAAACATTAGAAAATTAAAAAAAGGAAATAATATTTTATTTAATAAGCCATATTGGAAAATAATTAAAAATCATAAACATAATTGTATATTAACCGGATCTGCGGCCCTATTATCCTATGGTCTGATAGATAGATATCCACAAGATATAGATTTAATACTCATGGATGAAATGATGATAAAAATGAAAGCCGTCACAATAGAATCAAATGGTAAATTTAAAAATCTAAAATTGATCAATAGTAAGTATGATTCTAATATAGAAATGATAGGATATTACCGAAGTGGAAACTATGATGTTGACTTCTTTGGATACAAAAATGAGATGAGGTATCTAAAGGTGGGTGAATATAAGATAGAGCATCCCATAGACATATTATTTAAAAAAATAGAGATATATCAAAATAATCCTAGTGAAAGAAGGAGTAAAGATTATTTTGATATACATAAAATATTACAAAAATTAAGATATGTGGATTAATAAAAAATTTAAATGCAAAGGAACAATGAGTACATCTCCATCCTGTGAGCCATATGATTGGAAGGAGGAATTCATTGAGGGTAAGTGGTATAATTGTTCGTATAAAACTTGGTCAAACGATCCAATTGAAAATATTGAGTCTTATAAAAGAAATGATGGATGGAATGGATATAAAGCTATATCAGAATATGGAGTGGAATTAAAATTTGACAGAGCACATTTTAATATTGTATTTTACACTACTGTTGATGAAATTAGAGAATCTTTGATAAATGAAATTACCGAATAATCTTAACATCATTATTTCGATAGTAGTTAACTAATCCCGTGCCCCATGTATGACCTATTTCGGTTAAATCATATTTCTCAATATTTATCGAATCCCACCAAGGCTTCATCATCGGATAAAATGGAGCGAAGATGTCATCGCATATAAGATATCCTTTATATCCTATTGATAGTAATCTATCGGTAAATGACCATTCTTGCATTCCATCATGTGCGATATCTAAAAATATAATTTTTGCGGACTTTATTATATTATCATTTTCCTTACTAATATCCATTAATTTAAACTCTAAATTTGAATAATTATCTAAAAATGGTAACTCCCAAATTTTTCTTATATCATAGGTTATAATTTTATTCCTTGGATTCTGAGCAAGTGATACAGCAGATTCACCCCAATTAGTACCAACATCCAATATTAAAATATCATCATATAAATGTGAAATATATGTTAAAAGTTTATAATGCTCTCCTGTTTCTCTGAATAGATGATGTGTATAATCTAGAGGACCTGGATATCCAGGAAAATCAAAATCTTTTTTATAAATAGATGTGTCAATATTTTTTATCTTATTAAAATCTATTATCATAGTTTAAATTCCTTTTTTGTGCCATCAGACATTGAATATGTTATATTTTTTATCTCATTAAAATCTTTTCTATATCTATCTGATAGGTATTTATCAGCTTTCCCTGGTTTAACATAAGATATAGTTATATGTGGTATATAATTCGGAAAATCTGATTTGTGTGGTAATTTGGATAATTCTTCATTTATTTCATGTAATATTGGTGAATCAACATTTAGTTTAACGACACTATATTCCTCATTATCAAATTTTCCTATACCATTTATTTTTAGGCTAATTCGTTGATTTTTAAATCTACTTAGAGCAAATTCAACTTGATCTGGGCTAACACTAACATCCAATCCAAATATTAGAGTCACATGTGGATTATATTCTATTCCATACCTAGGACTAGGATTGTATATATCTTCCTCATCTATAATTGAAACTATTTCATCCCAATCATTTATATCCAAATACATTAAGACGCATCCACATGGAAACATATCTCCGCTTTTTCCTTCAAAGAAATGTTTAAATTTTTTAATCATATATCTATTTTCTTCCTCTCTTTCTATGATTTGGCTTATCTGAAGTTGATTGATCGTAAAAATAACCTTTGAATGGTTTCATCCTTCTTAAATTCCAGTTTGGTTGGAATTTTTTATTACTTCTTTCATAATCTTGGATAGATTCAATGCCGCTATCAATTGGGTTCCTCATATAGTGTATATTTGCTCCCTGATCATTTAAATTACTTATCCTATCTCCTATATCAAGACCTTTTGATTTTTTTCTAACCATATTTAATTGATCAACAGTATGTTGTTGAGGCAATGCTCCTTCATCTATTGAATGGCTTATTAAAATTAAAGAGTCTCCATTATCATCCTCAGTAAATTCGGCTATATAATTCTCATCAACAATGTTGACAACTTCTCCTAATAAATCATGTACATTTTGTACATATTTATTTCCATCTTCTTCAATTAAAAAATCAAAATTACCATTTGGATTTTTATTAATTAGATTAACTATTTTAGTTTGAACAGTTCCGCCGCTCCCTCTTACAAATTGTTCCCTCTTTGTTGGGTCATCTAATTTTAATCTTATACTAATTATACTTTTCATAAATTTATTTTAATTTAATAGGTCTTCCACATTCTTGTAAAAATGAATCAATACTTTTGAAGACTCTAATTATATCCCCCTTGGAGTCTATAACATGA
>Ga0116191_1003502_pt1 | contig 11433 bp, 10 predicted proteins | sample AD_UKC111_MetaG_FD_89897 | JGI IMG/M metagenome (GOLD analysis project Ga0116191, IMG submission 89897) | Active sludge microbial communities of municipal wastewater-treating anaerobic digesters from Hong Kong - AD_UKC111_MetaG | ecosystem: Engineered > Bioreactor > Anaerobic > Digestate...
AACGTCATCGATCTCGCCGTCGGCGTGATCATCGGCGCGGCCTTCAACAAGATCGTCGAGTCGGTCGTCGGTGACCTGATCATGCCGGTCCTTTCCTTCATCCTCGGCGGCAAGCTCGATTTTTCGAACATGTTCTTCGTGCTCGGCACGGTGCCGCCGGGAACGGCGCAGACGCTGGACGCGCTGAAGAAGGCCGGCGTGCCGGTCTTCGCGTACGGCAACTTCGTCACGATCCTGATCAACTTCATCCTGCTCGCGTTCGTCGTCTTCATGCTGGTGAAGAACGTCAACCGGATGAAGGCGCGCTTCGAGGCCGAGAAGGCCGCCGAGCCGCCGCCCGCCCCGCCGGCGTCCGAGCTGCTGCTCGCCGAGATCCGCGACGAGCTGCGCAAGCGCCCGGCCTGACCGGCCGGGTCAGACGGGATTGGGGTCGTCGAAGAACGCGACCTCGATCCCGAAGCGCGCGGCGGCGGCCTCCCCGAGCGCCTGCACGCCGTAGCGCTCGGTCGCGTGGTGGCCCGCGGCCGCGTACACGACGCCGGCCTCGCGAGCGAGGTGCGTGGTGCGCTCGGAGATCTCGCCGCTGACGAACGCGTCGGCCCCCGCGTCGATCGCCTGCTGCAGCAGGTCCTGCGCCGCGCCGGTGCACCACGCGACGCGCCGCACTGTGCGCGAGAGGTCGCCGACCTGCAGCGGCGCGCGGCCGAGCGCCGCCTCGAGGCGCGCACCGAGCGCGTCGGCCGTCAGCGCGGCCGGCAGCGTCGCGATCCGCAGCAGCCCGTCGCGGCCGACCGGCTCGCCGTCCGGCCAGCCGAGCCGGCGGGCCAGCCGCACGTTGTTGCCGAGCTCGGGGTGGACGTCGAGCGGCAGGTGGTACGCGAGCAGGGAGAGGTCGGCCCGCAGCAGCTCGGCCAGCCGCGCCCGCTTCGTGCCGACCACCCGCGGGTCCTCGCCGCGCCAGAACCAGCCGTGGTGGACCAGGATCGCCTGGGCGCCGCGGCGGGCCGCCTCGCGCACCAGCGCCAGGCTCGCGGTCACGCCGCACAGCAGGCGCCGCACCTCGGCCGCGCCTTCCACCTGCATGCCGTTTGGGCAATAATCGTCGAAACGCCGCGCCTCGAGCGTCCCGTCGAGCCACGCGGCCAGCTCGGCGCACCCCACCGCGCCGCGCGGCCCCGAGCCGCCCTGCTCCTCCCGGTTCCCGTTCCCGTCCATGCTCAAGACGCTCTGGTTGACGTTCGCGCAGGCCGTCGCGATCGGGCTCGCGCTGGTGTTCGTGGTGGCGACGCTGCGACCCGAGTGGCTGCCCGGGCGGCTGGCGCCGCCCGCCTCCGGCCCGTCGATCGCGCCGACGCGCGAGGCGCCCGCGCCGGGCGCCTCGCCCGGCGTGCCGGCCGCGTCGATTCTGTCATACAGCGACGCGGCGCGACGCGCGACGCCGACCGTGGTCAACGTCTTCACGACCAAGGAGAGCCGCGTCGCGCCCGACCACCCGTTCTTCAACGACCCGCTGTTCCGCCGCTTCTTCGGCGACCAGCAGCGCCGCCAGCAGACCTCGAGCCTCGGCTCGGGCGTGATCGTCGACGGCGACGGCACGATCCTCACCAACCACCACGTGATCGACGGCGCCGACGGCATCGAGGTGCTGCTCGCCGACGGCCGGCGGGGCCGGGCGAAGCTGATCGGCTCGGACCCGGAGACCGACCTCGCGGTGCTGCGCGTCGACCTGCCGGACGTGGCGCCGATCGTGCTCGCGGACTCCGACGCCGCACGGATCGGCGACGTCGTGCTCGCGATCGGCAACCCGTTCGGCGTCGGCCAGACGGTGACCATGGGCATCGTCTCGGCGCTCGGCCGCACGCAGCTCGGCATCAACACCTTCGAGAACTTCATCCAGACCGACGCGGCGATCAACCCGGGGAACTCGGGCGGCGCGCTCGTCGACACCGAGGGGCGGCTGCTCGGCATCAACACCGCGATCTACTCGCGCACCGGCGGCTCGCTCGGCATCGGGTTCGCGATCCCGACCTCGACCGCGCGCAACGTGATGGACCAGATCCTGAAGAACGGCAGCGTCGTGCGCGGCTACATCGGGGTCGAGCCCCAGGACGTGACGCCCGAACTCGCGCAGGCCTTCAAGCTGCCGCGCAAGGACGGCGCGATCATCGCGGGCGTGATGCGCGGCGGGCCCGCGGACAAGGCCGGCGTGCGCACCGGCGACATCCTGATCGACGTCGACGGCCGCGCGATCCCGAACACCGCGACGATGCTGAACGTCATCGCGCAGCTGCAGCCGGGCACGACCGGCCGCTTCACGTTCGTGCGCGACGGGCGCGAGGTGTCGCTGCCGATCACCGTGGCGCGCCGGCCCAAGCCGGGACAGTGAGCGCGGTCGCCGCGGCGGCCGGCGCTCAGTCGGTCGCGTCGTGGCGCGCGAGTCCCGCCGGCGTCAGGCTCGCCGAGAGCCGCGTCGCGCGCCGCGCGAACACGAAGTCGTCGAGCGCCTCGTCGGGGCCGAGGCCGCCGTCGACCGACAGCAGCAGCGCTTCGGCGGGCGCACCGACCGACAGGCCCCGGGCGTCGACGCCGAGCGCGAGCCGCCCGCCCGCGACCGCGCGCCGCCACAGCGCGGTGCCCGGGTGCGGGCAGTCGGCGTCGACCAGCACCGCGCGCGACTGCGTGCGCAGCCGCGCCTGGTACTCGAGCCATCGCAGCTCCTCGGCGGCATCGGTGCCGACATTGCTGTCGCTGCCGACCGCGAGCCGGCCGCCCTCGGCGAACCACGCCTCGATCGGGAAGAAGCCGTCGCCGAGGTTCGCCTCGGTCGTCGTGCAGACGCACACCGTCGCGCCGCGCGCGCGCACCTCGCGCAGCTCGGAGGCGGTCGCGTGCGTCGCGTGCACCAGGGTCCAGCGGCGATCGACCGGCGCGTTCGCGCACAGCCAGGCGATCGGCGAGGTGCCGAGCGCGGCCCGCGCGTCGCGCACCTCGGCCTGCTGCTCCGACACGTGGACGTGCACCGGGCAGTCGGGCGCGAGCGACTCGCGCAGCGAGACCAGCCAGCGCAGGTCGTCGGGATCGCAGGCGCGCAGCGAGTGCGGCGCCACGCCGACGCGCAGCGTGCCGCGCGAGGACGGGTCGGCCGCGCGCGCGAGCAGCGTCTCGAGCAGCCGGCGGTAGTCGTCGCGCGCGAGCGCGAAGCGCGCCTGCCGCGGCGACAGCTCGGTGCGCCCGAAGCCGCCCCAGCGGTACAGCACGGGCAGCAGCAGCAGCGAGACGCCGGCCGACGCCGCGGCGCGGACGAGCGCGTCGGCCGCCTCGAGCGCGCTCGCGAGCGATGCGCGCCGGCCCGACTCGGCGCCGAGCCGGTGCAGGTAGTGGAACTCGGCGACCGACGTGTAGCCCGACGCGCGCAGCCGGCGGTACAGCGCGGTCGCGACGCGCTCGAGGCCCGCGGGGTCGAGCGTCGAGACCGACGCGTACATCCGGTCGCGCCACGTCCAGAAGGTGTCGTCCCGCCCGCTCGCGCGCTCGGCGAGGCCCGCGATGCCGTGCTGGAACGCGTGGCAGTGCGCGTCGGGCAGGCCGGGCACCACGAGGTCCGCGAGCGCGTCGGGCGGCGCGACGTCGGTCTCGGCCTCGGTGCGTCGCGGCGGGCCCCGCAGTCCGGACAGCGTGGCGTCGACCGCTGCGGACGGGGCCGGCCCGATCGACGCGACGCGGCCGTCGTCGCCGATCGCGAGACGCACGTCCGGTCGCCAGCCCGCGTCGGTCAGTGCCCAGCGGGCGTCGATGCGCATCATCGCCCTATGATACGGAGATGCAACCCGGGGGCGAAACGTGAACGTCGACGCGATCGTCGAGCATTGCCACGCGGCGACCCTCGCGGGCGACGGCCTCGGCGAGGTCCGCGACGCGCTCGTCGCGATCGCCGGCGGCCGCATCGCGTGGATCGGGCCGCGCGCCGTCGCGCCGCGCTTCGCGTCGTCCGACGGCGGCGGCGCGCCGCCCGCCTACGACGCGGCGGGCGGCTGGCTGACGCCGGGCCTCGTCGACTGCCACACGCACCTCGTGCACGCCGGGGATCGCGCGCACGAGTTCGAGCTGCGCCTGCAGGGCGCGAGCTACGAGGACGTCGCGCGCGCCGGCGGCGGCATCATGTCGACGGTGCGCGCGACCCGCGCGGCCGACGCGTCGACGCTCGAGGCGCAGGCCGCGCGACGGCTCGCGCGCCTGCTCGCCGAGGGGGTGACCACGGTCGAGGTGAAGTCCGGCTACGGACTCGACCTCGACACCGAGGCCCGGATGCTGCGGGTCGCGCGACGGCTCGGCGACGCGCACCCGGTGCGCGTCGTCACCACGCTGCTCGCCGCGCACGCGCTGCCGCCCGAGTACGCGGGGCGGCCGGACGACTACGTCGACGCGGTCGTCGAGGACTGGCTGCCGCGCATCGCGCGCGAGGGCCTCGCCGACGCGGTCGACGCGTTCTGCGAGCGCATCGCCTTCTCGCCCGGGCAGTGCGCGCGCGTGCTCGACGCGGCGCGCGCGGCGGGCCTGCCGGTCAAGCTGCACGCGGACCAGCTGTCCGACCTGGGGGGCGCGGCGCTCGCCGCCGGACGCGGCGCGCTGTCGGCCGACCACCTCGAATGGACGAGCGAGGCGGGGGTCGCGGCGTTGGCCGACGCGGGCACGGTGGCGGTCCTGCTGCCGGGTGCGTTCTACTTCCTGCGCGAGACGAAGCTGCCGCCGGTCGACGCGCTGCGCCGGCACGGCGTGCCGATCGCGCTCGCGACCGACTGCAACCCGGGCTCCTCGCCGCTCGTCTCGCCCCTGCTCGCGATGAACATGGCCTGCACGCTGTTCCGACTGACGCCCGCCGAGGCGCTCGCGGGCTTCACCGCCCACGGCGCGCGCGCGCTCGGCCTGCACCGCGAGCTCGGCACGCTCGAGGCGGGCAAGCGCGCCGACCTCGCGCTGTGGGACGTGCGCCGGCCCGCCGAGCTCGCCTACGCGATGGGGGCCGCGCCGCTCGTGCGCCGCTGGTTCGACGGACGCCCCGGGTGAGCGGGACGCCGCGGGGGGTGCCGGCCGACGACGCGCCGGCGATCGGTCTCGAGTCGATCTGGCGCCATGCGGCGGTCGGCATGGCGGTCGTCGACGCGCGGCTTCGCTTCGTGAGGATCAACGAGCGGCTCGCCGAGATGAACGGCGCGAGCGTCGAGGCGCACATCGGCCGCACCGTGCGCGAGCTCGTCCCCGACCTGACCGAGCAGGGCGAGGCGGCGCTGCGCCGGGTGATCGACACCGGCGAGCCGCTGCGCGACATCGAGATCGTCGGCGAGACGCCCGCGCGGCCCGGCGTGCGCCGCGTGTGGCTCGAGCAGTTCCTGCCGCTGCGCGACGACGCGGGCCGGGTGGTCGGCGTGAGCATCGTCGCCGAGGAGGTCACCGAGCAGCGGCGTGCGCGCGACGAGCGCGACCGGGCCGAGCGCCGCCTGCGCGACGGCGAGCAGCAGCTCGCGCTCGCGCTCGAGGCGGGGCAGCTGGGGTTCTGGGACTGGCAGGTCCGCACGAACGCGGTCACCTTCGGCGGCGACTGGACGTCGATGCTCGGCCACGCGCCCGACGAGGTGCCGCAGCGGATCGAGTCGTGGCGCGAGCGGGTGCATCCCGACGACCTCGAGCGGGTGGGCGCGCTGCTGCGGGCGCACCTCGACGGCAGGACCGCCTTCTTCGAATGCGAGCACCGGCTGCGCACCAAGCGCGGCGAGTGGATCTGGGTGCTCGCGCGCGGCCGGGTCGTCGAGCGCGACGCCGACGGCGCGGCGGTCAGGGTGATCGGCACCCAGCTCGACGTCACCGAGCGCCGACTCGCGATCGACGCGCTGCGCGAGGCGGACCGCCGCAAGGACGAGTTCCTCGCGATGCTCGGCCACGAGCTGCGCAACCCGATGGCCGGCCTCACGACGGCGGTGCGCGTGATGGCGATGGACCCGCGGCTCGGGGTCCCCGCACGCCAGGCCGCGGGCATCGCGACCCGGCAGCTGCAGCACCTGCGTCGCCTCGTCGACGACCTGCTCGACGTGTCCCGGATCACGCGCGGCCACATCGAGCTGGCGATCGAGAATGTGCCGGTCGAGCCCGCGCTGCACGCGGCCCTCGACGGCGTGCGGTCCGCCTGCGACCAGCGCGGCCAGGCCCTGCTGTGCGATCCGCTCGAGCCCGGCCTCGCCGTCGCGGCCGACCCCGTGCGGCTCGCGCAGATGCTCGACAACCTGCTCGGCAACGCGAGCAGGTACACGCCGCCCGGCGGAACCGTCCGCGTCGCGGCGTTCGGCGACGGCGACGCGGTCGAAGTCCGCGTCGCCGACACGGGCGTCGGCCTGGACGCCGACACCCTCGAGACGGTGTTCGAGCTCTTCGTACAGGTCGATGCCGGTGGCGAGCCGGCACGGGGCGGGCTGGGCATCGGGCTCGCGCTGGTGCGCCGGCTCGCCGAACTGCACGGCGGCACGGTGCGTGCACACAGCGAGGGCCGCGGGCGCGGGTCGACCTTCGTGCTGCGGCTGCCGGTCGCCTGAGCCGGCGCGCCCGACGGGGGGCGCCGGCTTGTATTCGAGAACGATTCTCATTACCATCGGATCCCCGACGCCTGCCGAGGACGATTGCCCGATGGACCCTCGCGACACCCCGCCCGCCGACGGCCGCCCCGAGACCCTGCTCGCCGCGACGCTCCTGCTGATGTCGGCGCACGCGCGCGACGGCGGACCGCGACTCGCCGACGCCGTGCTGCGACACCTCGAGCTGCTCGCCGCGCGCGAGGACCTCCCCGGGGTGCTGACGGCGACCTGCGACCAGGCGGCGGACCTGTGGGTGCCGCTGGCCAGGCCGGCCTGCCCGCCCGCCCCCACCGTCCGGGCGCGCGCCCGGCGCGGGGTGCCGGGCCTGCTCAGGCTGGTGACCGGCTGAGCGCGGAGCGGGCCGACCTCAGCCCTGCCTCGCCCACGCGAGCGCCCGCTCCAGGCACGCCCGCAGCAGCGGGCGCAGTCGCGCGGACAGCCCCGCATCGAGACCGAACGGCGCGGCCTCGTCCATGTAGATCGCCTGCGCCATCTCGAGCTGGATCGCGTGCACGCCCGCGGCCGGCCGGCCGTGGTGCCGGGTGATGTGCCCGCCCTTGTAGCGGCCGTTCAGCACCCACGTGTAGTCGCGCTGCCCCCGCACCGGCCCGAGCACCGCGTCGATCAGCGACGCGTCGCAGGACGCGCCGTCGGCCGTGCCGAAGTTCAGGTCGGGCAGCCGGCCTTCGAAGAAGCGCGGCAGCACCGATGCGATCGAGTGCGCGTCCCACAGCACGACGCGCGGGTGCAGCGCGCGCAGCCGCGAGAGCTCGTCCGCGAGCGCCGCGTGGTACGGCCGCCACCAGCGCTCGCGACGCGCGGCGATCTCGTCGTCGCCCGGCGCCGCGTCGCGCCACACCGGCTCGCCCCGGAAGGTCTCGGTCGGCACGAGCGAGGTGGTGGCCATCCCCGGATAGAGGCTCGAACCGTCGGGCGGGCGGTTCAGGTCGATCACGTAGCGGGACTGCGTCGCGACCATCACCGTCGCGCCGAGCGCCGCGGCGAAGTCGTAGACGATCGGCAGGTGCCAGTCGGTGTCGGCGAGCGTCGCCGCCGCCGGGGTCAGCCTCGCGGCGATGTCCGGGGGCAGGCCGGTGCCGACGTGCGGCATCGACACCAGCAGCGGCGCGTCGCCGCGGATCCGCTCGAAGGCGGGGTCGGCGGCGTCGCGGTCGAAGGCGATCATCGTGGGGTCCTCGACAGGGGTTGCGGTCCGGCCCCGGCGACGGCGCGGATCGCGACCTCGAGCAGCCCCGCGGACCCGGTCGCGACCGGCGCCGGATCGCCGGCGTGAAGTTCGACGAGCGCCCCCGCGTCGACCGTCGTGCCGCCGACCGCGAGCCGCCCCTCGACAACGTAGCACGCGCGGACGGTCGCGCCGCGCGACCAGCCCGCGTCGAGCGCCGCGCCGGCGGCCAGCCGCACGCGCCGCATCGCGCCGTCGCACCGGCCACGCGCGAGCATCAGGTTGAGCGCGCGGGTGCGCGTGCCGGCCGCCGGCCGCGCGTGCGGCGCGCGCGCGCCGTCGAAGGCCAGCGGGTCGGCCCCGGCGTCGAGCCGGACGTCGCCGACCGGACCCGCGCCCGCGACCGGGACGTCGCCGCCGGCCGCGACCGCGGCCGCGCCGTCGAACCGCAGCCGCAGCGCCCCCTCGACGAGCGCGAACACGCGGTCCACGCCCGGCAGCGGCGAGAACGGACCGTCGCGGTCGATGTCGGCGAGGCTCAGCCGCCAGTCGAACGCGGGCGCCGGCACGCGCGCGCCGGCGGGTGCGATCGCGAGGTCGCGCGTGGTGCCGCCGCCGTTCGCCCAGGGCTGCGGCACGCACTCGGCGGCGACGACGACGCGCACGTCGACGGATCCCGCGCGGCGCTCACCCGCGCGGCGCGAGCATCGGCAGGTCGAGCCCGTGCTCGCGCGCGCACCCGACGGCCTCGTCGTAGCCCGCGTCGGCGTGGCGCATCACGCCGGTGGCCGGGTCGTTCCACAGCACGCGCTCGATCCGCCGGTCGGCGGCCTCGGTGCCGTCGCAGACGATCACGACGCCCGAGTGCTGCGAGTAGCCGATGCCGACGCCGCCGCCGTGGTGGATCGACACCCAGGTGGCCCCGCCCGCGACGTTCAGCATCGCGTTCAGCAGCGGCCAGTCGGCGACCGCATCGGTGCCGTCGCGCATCGCCTCGGTCTCGCGGTTCGGGCTCGCGACCGAGCCGGTGTCGAGGTGGTCGCGGCCGATCACGATCGGCGCCTTCAGCTCGCCCCGGCGGACCATCTCGTTGAAGGCCAGGCCCGCGCGATGGCGCTCCCCGAGCCCGAGCCAGCAGATGCGCGCCGGCAGCCCCTGGAACGCGACGCGCTCGCGCGCGGCGTCGAGCCAGGCGTGCAGGGCGCGGTCGTCGGGGAACAGCGCCTTGACCTTCGCGTCGGTCCTGTGGATGTCCTCGGGATCGCCCGACAGCGCGACCCAGCGGAACGGTCCCTTGCCGCGGCAGAACAGCGGCCGGATGCACGCGGGCACGAAGCCCGGGTAGTCGAACGCGCGCGCGACGCCGGCGTCCTGCGCGACCTGCCGCAGGTTGTTGCCGTAGTCGATCGTCGGCACGCCCGCGTCGTGCCAGGCGAGCATCGCCTCGACGTGCCGCGCGCACGACACGCGCGCCGCGTCGGTCAGCGCGCGGCGGGCGGCCTCGTCGCCGTCGCGGCGCACCGCCCACCAGCGCTCGACGGTCCAGCCCGCCGGCAGGTAGCCGTTGACCAGGTCGTGCGCCGAGGTCTGGTCGGTCAGCGCGTCGGGGCGGATGCCGCGCGCGACCCACCGCGGCAGCAGCTCGGCCGCGTTGCCGAGGAGGCCGACCGAGATCGCGCGGCCTTCGGCGTGCGCCGCGCCGATCATCCCCAGCGCCTCGTCGATGTCCTTCGCCTGCGCGTCGAGGTAGCGGGTGCGCAGCCGCATGTCGATGCGCGACTGCTGGCACTCGACGACCACGCACGACGCGCCGGCCAGCACCGCGGCCAGCGGCTGCGCGCCGCCCATGCCGCCCAGGCCCGCGGTGAGGATCCAGCGCCCGCGCCAGTCGCCGCCGTAGTGCTGGCGGCCGAGCTCGACGAAGGTCTCGTAGGTCCCCTGCACGATGCCCTGCGAGCCGATGTAGATCCACGAGCCCGCGGTCATCTGCCCGTACATCATCAGGCCCTTGCGGTCGAGCGCGTCGAAGTGCTCCCAGGTCGCCCAGCGGCCCACGAGGTTCGAGTTCGCGATCAGCACGCGCGGCGCGTCCGGATGGGTGCGGAACACGCCGACCGGCTTGCCCGACTGGATCAGCAGCGACTCGTCGTCGCGCAGGCGCTCGAGCGTCGCGACGATCGCGTCGAACGACGCCCAGTCCCGCGCGGCACGCCCGATCCCGCCGTAGACGACCAGCTCGTCCGGATTCTCGGCGACCTCGGGATCGAGGTTGTTCATCAGCATCCGCAGCGGCGCCTCGGTGAGCCAGGAGCGCGCGCGCAGCGTCGCGCCGCGCGGCGCGCGGGCCGGACGGGCGCCCGCGGCGCGCGAGGTCCGGGCCGGCGGCGCGGTCGAGTCGGACGCGGCGGACGCGGCGGACGCGGCGGCGTCGAGCGCGGCGCCGGGAACGGGTGCGTTCATCGGGGACTCCTCGTCGATCGGGGACGCGGGAACGCGGGGACGCCCGCGGCAGGCGCGGGGCGGTGCGCGCCTCGCGCCGCGGTGTCGGGATGGTTGCACGACGCGGATTTATTGTCTATACAATTGCGATGCCCCCCCGGTCGCGCTACCAGCAGGTCAAGGACCTCGTCCGCGAGCGCATCGCGTCCGGCGAGCTCGCGCAGGGCGATCCGCTGCCCTCCGAGGAGGCGCTCGCCGCGACGCTCGGCTTCTCGCGCCTGACCGTGCACCGCGCGCTGCGCGAGCTGACGGCCGAGGGCGTGCTGGTGCGCTTCCGCCGCCGCGGCACCTTCGTCGCGCAGCTCGCGCCGCGCTCGTCGGCGGTCACGGTCGAGCCGATCGAGCGCCAGGTCGCGCAGCGCGGGCACCGGCACGGTGCGCGGCTGGTCGAGCTCGGGGCGACGCGCGCGGACGCGGCGCTCGCCGAGCGGCTGCAGGTCCGCAGCGGCACGCGCGTGTTCCGCTCGCGGCTCGTGCACCTCGAGGACGGCGTGCCGATCCAGCTCGAGGACCGGTTCGTGAACCCGCGCGTGGTGCCCGACTACCTCGGCGTCGACTTCACCGCGGTCACGCCGGCACGCTACTTGCAGGAGCACTACCCGCTGCGCGAGGTCGAGCACGTGGTCGTCGCCGAGGCCGCGGACGCGGACGCCGCCTCGCTGCTCGACGTCCCCGCGGGCAGCCCGTGCCTGACGATCCTGCGCCGCACCTGGTCGAGCGGCCGCGTCGCGACCTGCGCGCGGCTGGTCCATCCGGGCGCACGCTTCTCGCTCGTCGACCGATTCCGCCCCGGATGAGCGCGCCGCGCCTATCATCCGGTCCGTTTCCGCAGCGTCCGCGCTGCCCGTCGCCACCCTGGGAGAGCTCCATGTCCGTGCCACGTCCGAATCCGCTGCGCCGCCTCGGCGCGCTCGCCGCCGTCGCGTTCGCGACCCTCGGCACGACCGCCGCCCCCGCGCTCGCGCAGCAGGAGACGAAGGTCTCGATCGGCATCTCGGGATGGACCGGCTTCGCGCCGCTGACCCTCGCGAAGGAGGCCGGGATCTTCCGGAAGAACGGCCTGGACGTCACGATCAAGAAGATCCCGCAGGCCTCGCGGCACCTGGCGATCGCGTCGGGCGACATCCA
>Ga0116191_1003504_pt1 | contig 11430 bp, 10 predicted proteins | sample AD_UKC111_MetaG_FD_89897 | JGI IMG/M metagenome (GOLD analysis project Ga0116191, IMG submission 89897) | Active sludge microbial communities of municipal wastewater-treating anaerobic digesters from Hong Kong - AD_UKC111_MetaG | ecosystem: Engineered > Bioreactor > Anaerobic > Digestate...
GCCCGGCCCTGTCGCGATCCACCCTCACATCCACCATGGGATAGTCCAGAGGCTGCGCAAATTGCAGGTCTCGCAGCGATTCCAAGTTCCCCAGTTCACGCCGGATCTTCTCGCAGTGAGCCCGATTCGCCTCAAGGTTCGGTCCCTGCACGGCGACTTCGACCGGCGTCTGTGATCCGAAACTCATCACCTGGCTCACGATATCACCCGGCTCGAACGAGAAGCTTGTACCGGGTATGCTCTCCCGGAGCCTTTGCCGGAGCTTCTCCTTAAGAGCCTCGCCGCGAACGGCGGTTGATGGATTGAGAGCCACTTGCAGGACAGCCTCTTGTGGTCCACTGGTCCAAAGGTAGATGGAATTGACCGGGTTTCCGGAAGGTTGCGTACCGATGTAGCCCGTCGATATCGAGATATTTTGGGCGCCGACTTCGCTCTTGATAACCTCGAGCGCCTTCAGAGCGATCACCTCGGTTCGCTCGATGCGCGTCCCCGTGCTGGCTCGGATTCGCAACTGGAGTTGACCTGCCTCAACCAGTGGGAAGATCTCGGTTCCGATTCTCGGCAGAGCGAAGAGGAGAAGTCCACCAATCCCCGCGGCGTATCCCACAATCAGAGGCCAGCGGAAGCGCAACAACCAGGACACCAACCTTCCGTAAGCTCCGCGGAAGCGCTCAAACAGCCCAGCCGATTCCTCGCGCGCGCCGACCTGCCGCATGACCCAAATCGAAAGCACGGGCACCAGCGTGCTCGACAGGAGATAGGAGGAAACCATCGCGAAACCGACAGCCAGAGAAAGAGGCACAAAAAGTTGGCGGCCGACGCCTACCATGAAAAACGATGGCACGAACACCGAGAGGATGGAGAGCATCGCCAGCAGCCGTGGAACCGCGGTCTTGCGACAAGCCACCATCACGGACAAGGCACGAGGCATCCCCGTCGCCATGTGCGTGTGGATGTTCTCAATCTCCACAGTGGCCTCATCGACCAGCACCCCGACAGCCAACGCCAAACCTCCCAAAGTCATGATGTTGATGGTCTGTCCCAACGCCCAAAGCCAAACGACAGCGGCCAGTAATGCAAATGGGATCGTCGTGACCACAATGAAGGCACTGCGCCAGTCGCGGAGAAAGAACAAGACCATCAGGCCGGTCAACAAGGCGCCCATCATGCCCTCGCCGGCCAATGCCTGGATCGCGCGGGCAACATATCGCGATTGATCGAACTCCAGCCGGATACTAACGTCTTCTGGAACCACCGCCCGCATGGCCGGCAACGCCTCTTTCACTCGCCTAATTACCGCCAGAGTCGACGCGTCTGCCCGCTTTGTCACGGGAATGTAAACGGTGCGGCGACCGTTGACGTGGGCGAAGCCGTTGGTGATGTCGGTCCCGAGTTCGACTACGCCGATGTCGCGAACGTAAACCGTCGACCCGGAACCCGTTCGTACAGGCGCATTCATTAATTCGTCGAAGTCACTGCCGATCGAAGCATTGACGGAGGCAATGTCGCTGAAGTCTCCGATACGCAGGTTACCCGCCGGCTGGATCGAAGTGGCCCGATTGATGGCCAGGATTGCCTCCTCGGGCGACAAGCCGAACGAGCGCATCCGTTCCGGATCCAGTTGCACCACGAGTGTTCGTTGGCTTGCGCCGAACGGTGGGGGAGCCGAGACTCCCGGCAGACTCGCAAAAAGCGGTCGTACCCGGGTTACCGCTATCTCCTGCATCTCCGCAACACTGCGCGTCGGACTCGAAAAAACCAGTTGAGCCACAGGTACGCTGCCTGCATCGAACCGTGTCACAAAGGGCGGCACCGTGCCGGGTGGAGTGAAGGCACGGGAACGGTTCACTGATGCGACTACCTGTGCCAGGGCCTGGCTCATGTCCGTCTCCGGCCGGAAGATAAGCTTCATCAAGGCGATGCCTTGCGTCGTCTTCGATTCCACATGGTCGATCCCGGCGATGTAGAAGAAGTGGTACTCGAAGTTGTATGTGATGAAGCTCTCCATCTGGGCGGGGCTCATGCCGCCATATGGTGCGGCGACGTAAATGGCAGGGGCGCCCAGATTGGGAAAGATGTCCACCTGCATTCGGCGCAAGGCGAGGGCCGAACACAGTACAATCGCCAGCACCGCCACCAGGATGGTGATCGGCCGGCGCAGCGCAGCCAAGACGAGCCACATAGACCGGCCTCCTCAGTTCTTTCCTTGCACCTGGATCGGTGCGCCTTCCCGAATCTCATCACTGCCGCGTCGCACGATAGTATCGCCGGGCCGCAAATCGCCAATCACTTCAGTCAGATCGCCGGCGCGCACACCCCGGCGGACGTTGACCCACTCCGCCTTCCCGTTCCGCACGCGGATGACGAAAGTGCTCTCCGTCGTGGTGACAATGCTGGTCCGCGGGACCAGCAGAGAATCGCCGGGTCGGCGGACCGGCCAGGCGACTTCGGGATACATGCCCGGGGCTAGGGCACCGGATGGGTTGCTCACATCCAGTTCCACCAGCATGGACCGGGTTTTCGTGTCGACCGAATGCGAGATTCGGGCTACTGCTCCGAAGAACTTGCGGCTCCTGTGCGCTGGAACCGTGAACTCGACGCGCGCGCCAGGCACCACACTGGTGTATTCAGTCTCCGGCACTGCGACGAGAAGCCTGAGTTTGGACAGTTGTTCCAGCTTCAGCATGGCGCTGGCTGCACCAGCGGACGGTCCCACCAGCGCTCCTGGGTGGATCATGCGTTCGGTGATGACACCATCGAATGATGCACGGACGTGTAGGTATTGCTCCATCTGCATGGCGACGCGCAGGGACGAATCTGCGGCCAGTACGACACTGTCCAACGACTCAACAGATGCCTGCGATGCCTCTACCGCCTTTTGCGCCTGGATCAACTCCTTTTCCGAGATCGCACCTTCGGTCGCCGATGCGGACTTTAGCTGGTCGTAAATGCTCTGGTTGGCGCTCAATTTGGCTGCCGCCTCGGTACGCTGAGACTTAGCGCTGCGTACCTTGGACTCGGCCTCCGCCACTTGGGCCGTGATCTCCGGCGCGGTCAGTCTGACCAGAAGTTGTCCTTTCTGGACCATGCAGCCGCGATCGACCGCAACCTCTTCCACGAATCCCGCCACCCGGCTGTACAAAACGACAGTCTGAAAAGGTTGAAGCTCTCCTGGCAAGACGATCACGCGGTCGAGCTTGCGGGATTCCACCTTCGCAACTTCGACGGGTTGGGCGTCGAGTGAGTTCAAAAGGAATATCAAGCCAGCTAGGGGGCGAAGTCTAGGGGAATGATGTCGCATGGGCGGTTACCTCACCGACTTGCACGCTGAAGAAAGGGCTGTAGGTCGCCCTCGGTGGACGCCACAGCAAGCAAGGCTCGCCAGACGCCGAGCTTCGCCAAGGAGTCGTCGATCTCCGCCTGCGTCAGCAAACGCTGGGCATTAGAGACTTCAAGGACCGTCCCCAGACCCGCGCGATAGCGAGCCACGGATTGGCGGTGGGTGGCTGCGGCAGACTCCACTTGCACGGGAGTGTTGTCCGCTACTTGCCTGGCAGCTTCCGCGGCGGCTAGCGCGGCGTCCAACCTTCCCTTCAGATCCACCAAGATCTGCCGGTAGCGGCTTGTCTCCATTTGAACCCGTGCGGCTTCCGACTCCTTCCGTGCACGCAAGGATGCGTATTCCATGATTGGTAGAGTTGCCGTGAACCCTACTGCCCAATTCGCAATATTTGGCCCGAGACCGTTCAACCCGCCCATTGTCGATCCATTAGAGTGAGCGCCGGTACCGCGGGCGTAAGTGCTGCCGAGAACGCTGAAGCGCGGATAATAGGCCCGCTCGAGCACCTTCAATCGCGCTTTCGCTTCTTCGATAGCGGTATCCTGCTCAAGCGCCGAGGGGTTCTGGACCACTGATCCCGTCGGCTTGCCGGCAACGGGAGGAAGATCCACGAGATGACCAGCCGCGATTTTAACCTCCGCGGGCTCCACTCCGAGAAGACCGGCGAGAAGCGCCTGCGCCACGGCGACTGCTCGCCTTGATTGGATCAATTGAGTCTTCGCAGCGCTGTTCTCGGCTCGCGCACGAGACAACTCAACACCGGGCCGGATCTTCGACTGCACCAGGCTCTCGACCACCTTGAGGAACACTTCAGAGCGTTCCACGCCGGCTTCCGCAGCTCGCACAGTTTGTTCCGCCGCCAAAAGAGTGAGAACGCTGTCGGCAGCGAGAGTTGCGACTTCCAAACGGGTCCGAGCGAAAGCCGCATTAGCGCGAGTCTTCGCTGCCTCGGCCACGGCGACGTTTGCGTGTCGAAATCCGAAATCAAACGGCTCCCACGCGACCAGGAACCCAACGGTGGTTCCCCAGACACTCGTCATGCTATTCTCCTCCATGGCTTGGCCGGAGATGGTCGACAAGCCCTGAGGGAACAGCAGGCCGGCGACGTTGTTCCTCGTCGCCCGATTTACCTGTGCCAGCGCGTCCACTCGCGGCAGGAAGGAGGTGCGTGCGGTCTGGATGCCCGCCGACGCCGCTCTGACCTGCGCCTGCGAGACTCCGAGAACCGGATACTTCTCGAGCGCCAGGTTCACCGCTTGCTCGACCGTGAGGGGTGGGGACTGCGCTCGTAGCACCGTCTGCGAGGCGGAAAACGCCAGGAGGCATAAGACGGCCGGACGGAGGATCCGGGCTGCGAGGCTTCTGTGTTTGGCTGAAGGTGGCGATGGCGTGGATGGCATGATAGGCCCTGCTTTGGCAACGCTCCAGTGTATCTCGAATAAGGGCCCAGGAGTCCCCTTTCGGGTGGCTGCTGCTGGCGGTCCGCCATTCCCTGAATTCCGGCGACGTCGGCCGCACGGAAGCCTCCCGTGTACCCGACAATTGACTGGACTCCCACAGAACGCTTCCGCGTCGCAGAGGTGGATATGCGAATCACCCTTTCGTGCCGGGCTTGACGGTGGTGATTTCTGCTGCGCGTTCCCTGGAACCAGCGCCGCGAGGTAAATTGAGAAGAATCGAGTGACCACTGTGGGAACCAGAACTGTCGGCCGCGCAGATGCGGCAAGAGGTGCGATCCGGTTCTCGAGAAACGAATGGTCGGGTGCCTTTGGTGACCTTGGCACCGACCTGCCTCTCCTTGTCGGCATGATCCTGGCCGCCCACCTGGATGCTGCCAGCGTCCTGACTCTCTTCGGCGTCATGCAGATCCTTACCGCCCTGCGGTACCAAATTCCGATGCCCGTCCAGCCGCTAAAAGCGATGGCAGCACTCGTGATCGCACAGAGGCTCCCGGGGAATGTGCTTTATGGAGCCGGGTTGGCCATCGGCATCTCGATGCTTCTGCTGACGATCACAGGCCTTGTGGATTGGGTCGCCCGCATTATTCCCAAGGCTGTGGTGCGGGGCATTCAACTCGGGTTGGGGCTTCAATTGGCGAGTATTGCTTTGAAGGACTATGCGGGACGTGAAGGAATGCATGGCTGGCTATTGGCTGCCGTCGGTTTCGCGACGACCATTTTCCTCATCGGCAGGAAGAAGATTCCTTCTGCCATCGTTCTGATAGCCTTGGGCTGCGCCTACGCCTTCATCTTTCGGCTAACCCCGTCTGACTTCGTTGCTGCGGCCGGCTGGCGTTTGCCCAGTTGGCACATCCCCACCGGAGCTGACATCTGGACTGGTTTTCTGGTTCTGGCGTTGCCGCAGATCCCGCTCTCCCTTGCAAATTCCATCTTGGCGACGCGGCAGATCGCCGAAGACTTCTTTCCGGAACGGCGTATTACCGTGCGGGGCATCAGTCTGACCTACGCCGCGATGAACTTGTTAAATCCCTTTGGAAGCGGCGTGCCGACCTGCCACGGATCGGGTGGGATGGCCGGGCACTACGCCTTTGGAGGGCGGACGGGCGGATCTGTCATCATTTACGGCGCGCTGTACTTGGTGCTTGGCCTCGTCTTCAGTCGCGGTTTCGATCGCGTCGTCCAAGTCTTCCCGATGCCGATCCTCGGAGTATTGCTGTTGTTTGAGGCACTGACTTTGGTCGTTCTGGTGAAGGATCTCACTCAGGTCCCGTCTGAGTTCCTCATCGCAGTCCTGGTGGGACTGGTCGCTGCCAATGTCCCATATGGCTACCTCGTCGGACTGATCTCCGGAACGCTGATCCTGCTCGCCGTAAAACGAGGGCTCATAATGGAACAATAGTATGGCGGCCCATGAAACTGAGGTGGCCCCCTCGTTTGGACAAGAAATCGAGCGCGCTTTGAGTGGCACCAGGAACTCGGCAGCGGTGAACTGCGAACCCTGATCCGAGTTCCAGATTTGTGGTTGGCCGAAGCGGAACGCGGCGTTCAGCGCCGCCGGGCAGAAGCCGGTCTCCATGGTGTTGGACAACTCCCGGCTGGTCACATAGCGGCTGAACCAGTCCATCACTGCGATCAAATACAAGAATCCGCCGTGCATCGGTGGTACGTAATATCGGTGCTCCAGACGTGGTGGGGGCACTCGATGATCACGCCGCGCTGCAAATACGGATACACTTCGTGGCCCGGCGCGGGGCGGCTCAAGTGGGGCTTGGGATAGTGCGTTTCGATGCCCATGCGCCGCATCAGACGTTGTACCCGCTTGCAGTTCACGCCCAGATCGAACGCCATGCTTCGGCTGCCGTAAAACGGCCGCCACAAGTACAACTCGTCGATCTGGCGCATCAGCGCGAGATTTTCCACGCTCTCCGGCTGGGGCGTGTAGGAATACGTCGAACGCGGCACGCCCGGCAGTTCGTACTGCCGGAGCATGCTCAGATGGGGATGATCCGGGTCGATCCATGCGCGGCGTTCTTCAGTCGGTGAAGCCAGCTCTTTTTTTTGAGAAAGTCCAACTCGTCTTTTTCCAGGTCGGCCTGCTGGCGCAGTTGTTCCCGCCCATTGCCGAACACGCCGGGCAAGTCGGCCAGGGCTTGCTTTTTCCAAGTGGCCACCGGGGTCGGGTGAATGGCGAACATTTGCGCGATCTGCGCGGTCGTCCGCTACGCCCGGATGGCCTCCACGGTCACCTTGGCCTTCAGGCTAGGCGGGTGATTCTTGTGGGTGTGGGGCATTGGTCTCTCCCAATTTTCCATGCCGGCCCACCATCTAAGAAGGGACCTCTTTTCTGTCCGAATAATTGGGTCCACTACAGTACGTTCGCAGACAAAAAAAGCGGCACGCCTGTTGGCGCGCCGCCTCCGGGGGACGTGTGCCCTTGTCTCTATCTGCTGAACGCTGAGCGCCCAGCGAATGTGGCTTGAGCTCCCAGTCTCTCCTCAATTCGCAGAAACTGATTGAATTTTGCGACTCGCTCACTCCGGCAGCCCGATCCGGTCTTGATATGGCCGGCACCGGTTGCCACAGTCATGTCCGAAATGAAAGTGTCTTCCGTCTCCCCCGAACGATGCGATACAAAGCAGCGGTAGTTATGCCGCTTGGCGAGTTCGATGGTGTCCAGCGTCTCGGTTACGGAACCGATCTGGTTTAGCTTGATGAGAACCGCATTTGCGATTCCCTCGTCGATACCCTGCTGAACGATTTTGGGGTTGGTGCAGAAGACGTCATCGCCCACCAGTTCGATTCGCGAGCCGAGAGCTGTCGTGAGTTCCTTCCATCCATTCCAATCGTTCTCACCCATGCCGTCCTCGAGAAGTACGATCGGGTACTGCTTCACCCACGACTCCCAAATCTTGATCAACTCCGACGACGTGATTGCCTTCTTGGTCGATTTGAAGAACACGTATTTGCCGTCATCCCACATTTCGCTGGACGCGGGATCGAGGCAGATCGAGATATCTTCACCGGGTTTGTATCCGGCTTTCACGATTGCCTCAAGGATCACTTCGACTGCTTCATCGTTCGATTTGAGGTCAGGCGCAAAGCCGCCTTCATCGCCAACTGCGGTGCTGTAGCCTTTGGCTTTGAGCACCTGCTTCAGCGCATGGAAAGTTTCCATCCCCTTGCGGATTGCCTCCGCGAACGACGGGGCATTGTGCGGAGCAATCATGAACTCCTGGAAGTCCACTGTGTTGTCGGCATGTTTGCCACCGTTGAGCACATTCATGCACGGCACAGGAAGCAGACAGGCATTGGCGCCTCCCAGATAACGGTAGAGGGGCAACCCGTGGGAGGCCGCAGCGGCCCGGGCAGTGGCCATCGACACGGCGAGAATCGCGTTCGCGCCGAGCTTGGCCTTGTTCGGAGTACCGTCGGCTGCGATCATCGCAGCATCAACCGCGCGCTGATCACACGCATCCAGACCGGTGATCGCCTTTCGAATAAGTGAGTTGATATTGCCGGCAGCCAGGGATACCCCTTTGCCGCCGTATCGGGCTTTGTCGCCGTCTCTTAGCTCCACCGCCTCCTTTTCGCCGGTCGACGCGCCAGAAGGCACAGCAGCACTTCCGACACTTCCGTCCGCGAGCGTGACGTCCGCCTCCACTGTCGGGTTTCCCCGAGAATCAAAGATCTGCCGTCCAGTTACCCCAACGATTTCACTCATATATAGACTCCTTCAAATACTGGGCCGTTCCTAACCGGGCCCGGATCAGAAGAGCGGACCCGGTAAAGCGTAAGCTTCTAACCAACGGGTAGGGGCTATCGTTCCCGGATGTCCGAGACGGTTGAGGGTGAGGCCCCATCACCACAACAACAAGGCTGAAACCTGACTATACTTCAGCGCGGGGAGCGGTCGCAAGCATTCGTCGGCGGCAGCCCCGTCTGAAGAACGGCGACCAGGCGGGAAATGACATCCGCGGAAACCGGCAGCGCCTGGACCTTCTTGACCGTTTCGTTGACATCATAGGCCACGGATTCCAGTCTGATGTGGCCGTGCTCATAGATGGCGAAGCAAGAGTGTGGCAGTCCATGCTTGGACTGACCGACACTTCCTGGATTGACTACGCGCTTCGCACCAACTTCCAGGCTGAAGGGCAGATGCGTGTGCCCCACCCAGAAGACATCTGCGTCGGCGGACTGTACCTCCGGCGCCCACAATGCAGCACTGGCCGGAAGATACTTAAAAAGCGGGACGGACGGAGTCGCGTGACAGAGGAAGAATGACGTGTTCCCCACGACGCGGCGAGCGCTCAGAGGCAGGCTGCGGAGATACGCCCTTTGCTCATCGCTCAACACCCGTTCCGTGTATGCTTGGACCTCCCGAGCCATCTCGGTGAACGCTGCGGAACATCGCGGGTTCTCACCGGTGCCGATCGCATGATCGTGATTCCCGCGAACCACCACGGCGGCGTGCCGGCGCACGAAGTCAACGACTTCCCCGGGATTGGGGCCATAGTTGACCAAGTCGCCCAGCACCCAGAGCTCATCGTAAGATTCGCCGACGGCTTGAAGCGCCTCCATGTTGCCATGGATGTCGGAGAGAATTGCAATCTTCATGACCGGACCCCTCCTTGCCGGATTCGGAGGAAAACTGGGACCGAGAGCAACTGCGTCACCATCGAAAAGGCGACCAACGCGGGGATTGAAACGTCGTAAAGCCACCCCATCGCGTAAAGCGCTGGAATCCAGGGAGCAGGGATCCTGCCGGCGCGTTGAAAGTGAAAGGCCATCAGTGGAAAATCCGCGAAGCCCGCGGCAACCAGGCCGGCAGCGCCCAGGTAGAGCCAGTAGGCACCGGGAAAGCCATGAGATTGGATGCCCGGGTAGCTTCGTTCAAGGTCTTGCGGCTTCGGGTAAAGCATCCTGGCGATCACCAGAATCGTCAGCGCCGACAATGCCGGAATGAGCAAGACCGCGAAACTGTCGCGGTAACTGTGCCGGAAATACATCACGGCCGTCACCAGCAACGGTCCCATCACTGCGCCGATCTGGTCCAGAGCTTCGTGGAGGCCGAAAGTCCACCCCGCACCCAGAGTGGCCGTAACATGAGATAGCATCGCATCACGCGGTGGGTTGCGAAGAGCTTTCCCAACTCGCTCAGCGATCATAAGCCCGGCGGCGGTTTCCCATCGCCCGGCCAGCGCCAGCAACGGCACGGCCAGTAGGTTCACAGCATAGCCGGCCAACGTCATGGTCCAATACCGCTGCGTACGGTCGCTGATCAACCCCGATGCCAGACGAAGGACATAGCCGACGAGTTCTCCGAACCCCGCTACCATTCCGACGGCCGCACCGGTCGCTCCCAGCATGGCCAAGTAAGGACCGGTCACGCTCCGGGCGCCTTCATGGGTCATGTCGGCTAACAGGCTGACGGCGCCCAATAGCACGACAAAACGAAGCGCGCTCCGCTTCGATAGGTCAAACAGATCTGGTTTGGGAAGCTGTCCCCGCATCATAGCGACGTTCTTTCCAAGGTGTCCTGCCGGCTTCTGCGCTTGCCTCATATTGAGTGAGCACGGCTTCACACCGGGAAGCGAAAGCACACGCGTCTTTTTGGAGTTCATCAACAACCGGCACCCCCAAGACGCTTCCCGAAAGCGTCACGATTTCGATGAACGGTCTTTCGCCTTTGGCGCGAAAATGAACACTCGCAAGTCGCGGAAGCGGTACCGACCGGGTGACCGTGCCGTATGGCTCACGTGCCGATTCGCGCCGGTCAGTGATCCACAGGATTCTACGATTTGTCAACACAAGCAGGTCGCCGGCCGTCCAGGTCTCAGTTTTGAAAAACCGGCCTTTCACGCGGCGTGTCGCCGGTTGAAAAAAACGGGCAAGGTGCTGTTCGCCAGCGGGGACGGTTTCGTCCGCGAGCGCATGATTGAACTTCTTGTCCAAGGCGATATTGTCCCACTGGAGTAAGTGGTCAATCTCAGTCCGATGAGCAAGCCAACACCCTCTTAATCGGGTGAGGAACCGTTCAACCATGGATCCGGAGCGACGGTTGTACCTCAAAGTCAAGCCGCAGTCCCGCCAGTGGAGGCCGATCCACCCGAGCAGCAGAATGCGTCCGCATTCGACCAGATCGAGTTCTTCCAGCAGCACACAGGCGGCGTCCGGCCGGGCCGATTGATGCGGCACCACCCAGAGTGCTTCGCGCGTGAGAAGCACAACCCGGGCTGGATAGGCTCGCCGTCTCAGCCAATCCAGCTCGCTTTGAGGAAGGAAGACGCCGCCGAGCAGAGTTGATACACCGCCGGGGATCTTGAAATCCGCCGGCACGTCCGAAAGATCGTCAAGCGTGAAAGCACAGATGTAATCCCGGGAGTCCATGTCATTGCCCTCGCGTTTCAGGGCATAGCTCGCGAACCGAGTTTGTGCAACGCCACCGTACGGCACCACCGGTTGAAAAATGTCGAGGGACTCCGACGCTTGGAGGGGGTTCCCGCACGGAGGATGTCCCGAGTAGGAGTCGTCTTCCCTGCCGGGCGGTTCTAGGTGAACTCCAACACCTGACTGCTTCCGCTGTTAGTATGCATTCTGTTGCTCGGCGTCGTCAAGATCATCGGCGTGGCC
>Ga0116191_1003505_pt1 | contig 11427 bp, 2 predicted proteins | sample AD_UKC111_MetaG_FD_89897 | JGI IMG/M metagenome (GOLD analysis project Ga0116191, IMG submission 89897) | Active sludge microbial communities of municipal wastewater-treating anaerobic digesters from Hong Kong - AD_UKC111_MetaG | ecosystem: Engineered > Bioreactor > Anaerobic > Digestate | place...
ACTTCTGAGTTTCATCGTCATACCCAGTGATCAATTCGATGCGTTTGATGCCCGACAATTTGATGATAACCTCACAAAAGCGAACAAGGTTCTGGATTTGGTGAGGCATACGAATGTAGGGATCTTCAATCTCGATACTCTTTGCACCTGTAAAGTAGGGGCCAAAAATGGTCTCGTAGCTATAACCAGTATCACCATAAAAAATTGTGTAATGCTTTTCACTAAGTTCTGACTCTTTCGGCGAAGCAATTTCTGGTTGAACCATTACTGCCACTTCTGAAGGCTGCTCGACTACAGTTCTAGATTGAGTTTTCCTCGTTTTTGCTTCCATATTCTCTTTTGTTCCTGAATTCAATGAACGCCGGAATGGATGCTGTGTAGCAGTTGCGTTACGTGATTCCGGACAAAAAACCACGACTTCTTTTCCATCTGGGGCAAAATAGGACAGGTTAATTCGTGCAAACTCATCATCCGGTTTGCGTTTGTTCATTTGTTCTTTTACACGCCGCCTGGCTTCAACTGCATAAGCTACATATTCGTCAAATTCCGAATCGCTGGGTGGACCATCGGGATGTAGTATTTTTAGAAAAGCACATACTGTCTTTTTGATACCCTTTTCATCGCGGCCTTCGACATTCTGTCCCAATCGAATTCGCTTATTGACTTCCTCGTACCGATTGGTGTGAGAGAACTGATGATGAAATGCTTCCGCCAAATAATCTGTAATAAAACCGTAATTTCCCGTCAGAAAATCACTGCTATTCTTTGGCATTTCCCAACCAGGTAAATAGGCGGCAAACCGATCCATTATTGCCAGATCAAACTCTCTTGGCATGGGAATAAAAAGATCATGTTCAGTCGAATTGACTAATTGTTCAATGGAATGATCGATATTCCCGTTGAATGCCAGGCTCGCGTCGGCAATCACTTCGGCTCCACGCGAGAAACGACCGTTTGCCATGAAATCTTTCATGATCTGGATGGTTGTGGAGTCTTTGATTTGGATGCCGGCGACCTCATCAAAAGCCACGGTATCCCAGAAACCAACCAAGCCCGTTCGTTTTCGGGCATTGTTATAGAACAATATTGGGGTTGTAGCCTGTCCGCCACTGACCAGCGTTGAATAGGGAGAAAATTCGCTAAAGAAGTACGATTTTCCAGTTCCCCTGGGACCTAACTCGATAAAATTGTAGTTAGGTTCCACCAAACATGCTAACCGTAGCATAAAGTGGAATTTCAATCGTGTAGAGAGCTTCGTCGGTTCTAATCCGACAGAGCGCAAAACAATATCCAGCCATTCATCTCGTGAAAACTTACTGCGACCTGCTGCATACCCATCGAAATCAAACCGGCTCAATTGAATTGGTCGCAGATCTTCAACATAGAACGTGTAATCATCATCTTCAATTTCGTTGTATCCGATGGTGATTTCAGCCCAAATACCACCTTCTAACAAACGATCGTTATCGCGATAGAACTTTTCATTGATAGCCACCCGCTGGGAATTAAAGTTTTCAAGGGCAGCCCAATGGCGCTTCTCTTTTTCAATGTAGTTGACATGGACTTTATCGATGAAGCGGTGTTTTCCCTTGGTTGCTACCTTCGATTGGGCAGCGTTCGCTTCGTCGGCGCGCACATAGTTATCCTGAAGAGTTGCCAGGACAGCTTCCAATCCTTCCTGGATTTCTTTAGGATCTTCACTGGCGCAATAACGCGCCAATAGAAATTCCAATACAAACGTTGGCACATTCGTGCCCTTTTTAATACGATGTAACAAGTCCTTGCGGACAACTTTCCCTTCAAATACTCCAAGCAGTTTCTCGTCAAAAGTATCCATAATTACACCGTATAGTCCGTTTCTAATTCAAGTGGTTTTCCCAGGGCTGTTTGCGTAATGGGGTCGAGCGCTTTTACTACAAATTTTCCCTCAAAATCCATATCCATTTTTAGTGTAATTGGAATTGTGTCCCCTGGTTTTAGCGTGATGATTCTGGTCGCTGGGTTAACCGGGCCGCCAGGTTTCGCTTCGCCAACAACATGCCCTTTTACATCGTAAGCTTCTATTGACAACTCTGTTTCCTGGGCAAATAGATCCGAAGCTCCAGCTTCAACTTCGATGACTGGTAATCGGGTGGTGATCTTTTTGGACCCTCGCTTGTAATTCAACATCACCGATAATTTGCTGCCAATTCCAATCTCTGCAGCGCGAATCTTTACTGCGATGACAGGCACAATCGCTTCCTGAAGTGAAAGCCCGCCGTGGAAATACCATTGCCCAGCCCGGTACGATACCAAAGCTCGTGGAGTTGCTACCTGGCTATACTCCCCTCGAATCCCCAACATTTCAGAGGGTAGAACCAAGTTGGATGCATCGCCTACCCCATCACCGAGCAGTGTTCGCTCGTGGACATTGATCCATTTCCCTGATGGTTTAGCGCACACATCGCCTGGCTCAATGGCTGTATTCAGGAAAAAGCCATGATCGGTGGCAATGATGACATCCTGAAATCCCAAATCACGCAATTTATAAATAGCTGAACGGATTTTTTGGAAGGTACGACTGATTAATCCTGGAGCTGCTTCTGGATTGGCCTCAAAATCATTATCCATGTCATTACTACGAATGACCAGAAGTTCAACAGTACTCTCGATCTTGGGATGATCGCGGACAAACCGGACCAGCTCCATTTCAGCGAAACGCTGCCCATACTTTTTACGCAACATATCCATGCGTTGAGTGACGGTGGCTAATGGCTGGTCACCGAATACAACCAACAACTGATTATCCTTATTTGCGATTTTCAGGTTTTGACCGGCCTCGGGTAGCAGTGTCGCCATCCCAACGGGTGTGACTGTGGGCATCTGAGCGCAGGCCGCCTGAACATCAATTTGCCCAGCTTCGCCTAAGTGCTTTGATAACTCAACACCGAGCTCATATCGCATGGCATCGATCAACAGATAAGCTACGCGCCGGCCGCTTTCGAGTAATTTCGGAGCGACCAATTTATCAAATACATCCGCATTTGATAAGCGTCCCGAGATCGGCCAGCCGGATTTTTCGATATAGCGTACGAAAATCCCGTGAACCTTATCGATTAATTTTCGATATGTTGAACGCGTTTGACTGATCACCTCAATTGATGCACCCCCTGAATCGAGGAGATCTCCAGCGGCCTGTTCAAATTCACGCTGGATGCGATCTACTTCGCGGATATTGTTGATGTAAAAATCCAACAAGGTATCCAATGTACGGGTGTGCTCAGATAGCTGGCGGTCGGCGTCTTCGCAGGCCTGGGCCAGGCTGGCAGCCGAATGGAGCGACGCCCATTGCGCTTGATTTTCACCCCGGCTGACCCAGACAGATTGTTCGTGGCGATTGAGAACACTGCGCAGTCTGTCGACATTATCTCGTTTCAACGCATCGACTGCCTGGTTGAAACAAGCACGCTCTTCAAATGGGAAGGTGTCCCGCACACCGAAATCATCAATTTTCTCGCAGATAACTGGCAGGTTTAACTCTTTTTCAATTCCCTCGGCACGTTCAATGTAAAAAGCCTGGGTGCGCCGATCATTGCGTAACCGGTCGCACAAATCTTCAACCAGGTTAAGTGCTTCCTGAGGGGCACAAGGCACAGTCGTCAGAGCTGCCGGCAGATCACTAGGTAGATCGAAAACAAATTCGCTAAACAGCAGGAATCGCCACATCTCATCCGCAACCGCGGTCCAGGTTTTTATTTTGGTTTTCAGGTTCAGCCCCAGTGCGCTTTGGAACAAGGCCGTGGCTTCAGATACCCAGCTGGTCTGACCTTTGAGAGCCTCTTTTTGTGCTTCAGAGGGAGTCAGAAGGGCGAATAAAATATCGCGAGCCGATTCGACTTTCAGCATTGCCTGCAGGTTCGGCCAGCCTGTTCCACCGCCAATGGCGTCTATGACCGCAAAACTCGGATTGGGATTGTCCTTAAAAATCCGGCGGATTTCCGTAGCATAATCTGCGCGTGCTTTCAGGCAAAGGCTGAGGAATTCATCCCCATCTCCTTCTGGAAAGGCTGAACCGCAAGAGCTGTAAATTGCAAACGGATCGCGTTGTTTATCCTCATCTGTAATCGGCGACTTGGCGGCGACATACACCAGAATCCCCTCAACGGATGGGTTCGGCCGGCCAAACTCATTGAGTGCGTCCAGTGCAGCAAACCGGCTGGATATGCTGCTTTCGGATGTATCGATGACGCGCAGTTTTTCAGAGTTCAGCTCCCAACACAAATCGCGATAGCGTTGGTCTGGGTCGTATACGACCAACACTCCATTTTGTTTGAGGCGCGGCAAAAATATTTCATTTTGGATGAAGTTTTTAATCGTCATTGAACCAACCCTCTGTCTCTTCATCAACTACTGTTTTTTTTGCTTTTTTCTTTTTGGCGGATGCTGGCGGTTCCACATACAATTCTTCTAAATCGTGCGCAATCGCCAGCGATTTATCGGTTTTGCATTTTTCGCGCACGCGTTCCGGCCAGATGGCATAAGCCAGGTGCGCCCAGTCGTATTCGCCGTCTTCCAACTTCTGCCAGGTTTCTTTTAAGCGTTTTTGCCAGGCCTTGTGCTGGAAGAGCTTCCACAGCGGCGCAGCGGTAATTTCGACGCCGTCGTTGAGATTCGGTTTCCAGAACTTCGCCACACGCAGCAATTCTTCACGGAAATCTTTCAATTCGCGCTCGAAGTCTGTCAGGCGCTCCAGCTCTTTTTCATCCGCAGCGCTGCGGCCTTTCTTCAGGCGCAGGCGGGCAACTTCTTCGGACACCTGCTTGAGTTTGGGATCGACAAAGTCGTTCACACAGGTGTAGATTGTTTGATCGTTCAGACGGTGGTAGTACAGCCACAGGGTGTATGAGCAGGTAGGCGTGGACAGTTGCCAATAAATCGGAGCAGCTCGACGGCTCTTAGAATATTGCTTATAGTGATCTTCAAAAAACAAACTAGGCTTGTTGAAGTATTCACGAATTGTCCGAACTCCCAAAATATTACAGATTTCTTGTTCAATAATCTCAGCTTTATCTCCCCAAATTACCTGTTGAACATCCCGAATCCGCTGTTGAATATCATTAATGTGTCCATCATCGTCCACTAAGATTCCATTCCAAGCGATACGCAATGGATAATTATTCAGCTCATCTTGGGTTAACAATGGTTCCCCTTTTTTATTTATTAACATTCCTGGAGGACAGGATGGTAATGGATTAAAAGGATCAGGAAAATCGTTGTATGTCCTTTCATTCAATAAAAATAAAATATTCCATCTTCCGAAGCAACATCCAACGATATAAGAAATGAAATTTACAGAATTTTCTATGAGTTGCTCTTCGGTCACAAGTCTACTTAATTTATAATGGTTCAAAATATCAATAATGGATATTTTTGTTAAATGTGATATCAACTCATATTTTCTATTTATCAATTGACAATTCTTTGTAATATACCGTTTTCCTACTCCCGCACTTGCTCTTGCTAATGAAACTAGGTCAGACTCTGATAAGTTAAAAAATTTATCTGTGTCGCCCCATACCCCAGAACTTGATGGATTTTCATAGGATAAAGGTCCTACATATTTTTCCAATAAATTCATCCCCACCACATCGTTGAAACCAAAAATAACAGATGCGTTTTCTTCAAGCTTTTTAACTAGCTCTGTACATTTTATTGATGAAACAATATCTATTTGGTTTTTCTCTTCACAGCACTTTCTAAAACTGTCTTTATTCCGGTTAAGAAAAGGAGAAATAAAAAACCGGCTAGTTTCATCTGCACTCAATTCAGATCGTTTGATTTTGACAATTTCAGAAACAATATCAGAAATATTATCAATATTATTTTTTGTCAACTCAGGAAAAGGCAGACGAGCTATCATTCCATTTAGATAATGTCTCGCAGCTGTTCCTGGTACTGAACTATCACCGCTACCCAAACTCAACTCAACTAATAACTGTCCTGGCCTGCTTAGAAATAACCCAAGGTATGATAACGTTTCTCTGGGGCCATTTGTAAATATTGCTTGGCCTGCTGTTGAAAATATACACCCTTCTGGTAATACTCTAGGGCCGAAACTACTTGTGGTTCGTTCAGGATAGGTAATTCCTGGTGCAAAATAAAATTGTGAATTCCTAATCGTTGCACCACTTGTTTTAATTTGGTATCCATTATCCTTCCATAGAACTAACAAATAAAAATCTCCCCAAAACGGATACCATTCTCCACCTTTGGCCATGAATGACCAGTTTTTATTTTGTCCAATATTTATCGGTGGTACTTCCCACGCTGTCCGTAAAAAACGCTCGTCTTCACCAGAACTTACTCCAACTTTCGCCTTTATTCCCTGTAATTCAAGCGTTTTCCACTTGGACATCCTGTTAATAATTGAAGCACTTATGTTTGACGAAATAACTGCCCCAGGAACATTAATAATTGATTGATCTGCAATTATCTGAATATCAGAATCTTGGGGATCAGTTATATTGATACTAAGCCTTTCTTCTTTATTTTCATAACCTAGACATGAAATAAGAAAGGAGGGATTCTGAAGGTTATATTTTCTAGCTGAGATTGTATAGGCGGCGACTTCAACCATCGCGTCGTCTAGAACACCATAACCAAGATCTGCCAATAAGCGTAGATTGCCATCTTTTAGTAGTTTGTGAATTCGCCAATCCTGGTAACCACCTAAAGTCAAAATATTTCGTGTGGTTAGGGCTCCTAATTCACCGTTATTTGATAATCGATCTAACCCGTGCTGAATGAACATTGCAGCCAGATCATTTTTGACTTCTGAATAATTCTTTTCAATGATTTGTTTTATTTTTACGGGATTTGATCCAAAAGGGGGATTCATAACAATTAAATCATATCGTTTACGACATAAATCGATAAATGCAAATCCTTGTGATGCATCTCCGGCAAATAATCGACGTTGATAACTTTCACCGTTCACAGCTTGCTCGGCATAATCCTTGAGCGCAGCCAGCACTAATCCCTCAGCCTTGCCAAAGAAGCCCTGGTCTTCTCCAGCCACTAACTGCACATACTTTTCGTACGGTGTGTCGTTCACCCCGTATTCCAGTACCCGGAAGAGGGGGGATTTCTCCTCCGCTTCTTTACGCGCCGTGGCAATCGCATCGCGCAGTGTCTCTTCTATCTTCAACAGGCTGCCAGCTTCACCGGCCAGTTCCATCTCCTGCCAGACGGTGCGTACCAGTTTTGCTAAGGCATCCGCCATCTGCGGTGTGGCGCGCACTTTCTGTTCGGTGGGCACGCGCCAGGCCTTGCGCATCAACACTTCCAGTCCTTTGCCGTGCAGCGTGCTTAAGAATTCCTCCAGCATCTGGCGGTCGCCAGGCATGGGTTCGGCGCATACCACATTAGACTTGTAGATTTGCGGCCGTTCGCCGGGGCGCAATCCCTGCGCTTGCCAGCTTTTCTGGGCGCGCAGCCAAAGGCTCAGCCCGGCAATCTGCACCGCGCGCGGGTCAATATCCACGCCGTGAATATTAAACTCGATGATCAGACGCGGCACATCATTCAGGTAAGATTCTTGATCCGGGTAGGTTTTATGCAGCGAATCCAGATCTGGCAATCGCTTCAAGGCGTCTTCGCCCAGTCGTTCTTCCAGCTCCCAGGCTTCGGCGTAAATCTGCTCAAAGAGGTCGAAAGCATACAGGCCAAAGTGCATCGAACCGCAAGCCGGGTCGAGCATCTTAATCTCGCGCGGGTCCTTCAACGGGCGGTGGGGAATGTACTCGACTTCAAGGTTCCAGCGCTCACAAATCGCCTGGTACAGTCCCAGAATGGCTTTGGCGTCATCACCCTCGGGACGTTCACCAAAATGGTGGTACCTGCGCTGTTCAAAGAACAGGCAGCAGCGCAATTCATCGAAAGTTCCTTCCCATTTTCCGGTTTCGTGATACTGTTTCAATTTTTCGTTGGCCAGGTCTCCGCATTCGATTCCCCATTGTTTTCTGGCATAGTCGTAACCGCCGGCGGTTAAGCCATAAAGAAAAATGGTGTACAGGTCGGTGATCTGATCGTTGGGGGGCAGCCACATTTCATGGGCAAGGTCAGGGTCGGTTTCATGCCGCTGCTCTGGCAAGAACGGTTCAGGAGCTTCCTGTCCTTCTTCCAGGAAAAATGAATGTTTGCGTCGTACCAGGTAACGACAAGAGTCTTTGAGAACCGTTTCGCCACGAGTCATCTCGTACCAGATGCGCCCGAGGGTATTATCGGTCAGAAATTCCACTACATAGCGAGGTGTAAAAAACTGGTTGCGTACCGCCAGCTCGCGGCTGTTGCGCGGCGCTTGCGAAGCATCGCGCATGGCCCTGCGTTCTTCTTTGCTGTTGAAATACTGATAAATCCAGCCGATGGTCTCGTCTTCTGTCCACAACGGCTCGATCTCCACATCATTAATCAGCACTAATAGCTTCAGAAGAATAGCCTCACGGGGAAAGAGCCGTCCCTGCGGGCTGAAACGGTCAAACAGCAACGGCAGATCCACAGCAAATTCGTCCATCAAACCGAAAAGATACATGCGGTAGGCTTCGCCGGTTTCGCCCAGGGCGCTGCCCGCCAGGCGGGCATAAAGCTGAAAACCTTTCGACTGGTATCCTTTGGCAATCGATTCTAAAACCAACCCACGCGCTTCGGACATGCGCAAAGCGCACAGCCGGTTGAGGACGGTAAACGCCTGCTCGCGCACAATGCGATCCAGTGCATCCTGGTAAGCTTTCGCATCTGCTTTTGGATTTCCTGCCAGATAGTAATCCAGGGTTTCACGCAATATATGTGCCGTCTCACGCCGACGATCATCCAGGGCAGTTAATCTTTCGATCGGAGTCACTTCTCCACTAGCCGGATCGAGCCCATATTCATTCTGTAACTGGCGGGTAAATTCTTCAGTCAACAGGGCGCGGGCATCGCTCACGAAACGGGCCAGACGGTTGCGGGTGGTTTGATCAAAGGCCATAATGGATCAGTCCTTTAGCTCTATCGTTACTTCAATGTCATTGTAAAGTGCTAATTCAGTCTTTAAAGTCTGGAGTTGTTGGATCAAGGCATCCAGTTGGCTGCTGCTGGTCACCCGGGTAGGGAAGTTTAGAGCGCGCGTGATCCGGCTGCGCCCCTCACGGACAGCCTGTTCCTTCTCTTCTTTCAGCCGCGCCAATTGTCTTTCATGCCCGACTTCTTCAATTCTTTTTCGGATACTACCGACGCGTGATTGGATGGTATATTCCTGACCCAAGAGCTGCTTCAACCCGGCGAGGTCCTTGGTCACATCAATTGATAATGCTTCCAGTTGGGCCAGAATCTGAGATTGTTCTTCATGGGTCAATTCGCTCCATTCAAACAACACCGGCAGATCTTGCTGGGCTACCTTGATCGTATTTTTTTGTGCTTCCATCATTTGGACAATCGCAATCCGTAAATGGTTCTTAATCGAGGTCAGCGTGGAGCTTAAATCGGCGCTGTGCTGGTAGAAATTTTCCTGACCGAGACGATCACCGATTTGTGAAAGCGATTCCTCAACATCGTTTTTGAGCTGTCCTGGTATTCCCGAATCCGGCAGCGCTTTGATCTCTTTCCAGTGCTCACGCAAATCGCGAATTGTAGTTTCTAATCCGTTTTTAAGCGCCAGGGTTACATCGGCCGCCCACTTCAGGCCGGTATAGAGAGAAGATTCTTCACTCCCAAACCGCTGCGGAACATCCGAGGCGTCCGTTTCCAATATCTCTGCCAGATCTTTATTGAGCTCACGAATGCGTTCCACACCTGGCAGCCCCAGGTTCTCCAACTTTGAAACCAAGGGACCGTATTTCAACTGTAATTGTGGAAAGTGCTTCGCCGCCGATTTGCTGATTTCCTGTTCCAGCGGAATGGCCGTTTCACCGGTCAGATCGGTCAGGCGTTGTGCGGCGCGCGCAAGCAAATCAGGCGGAAGTTGGCCATCACGAAGTGATATCCCCACCGTTTTGAATGAATTATTGGTGCGCAGGCCTTCAATAGCCTGCTGCCCATTTACTTTGATTTCTCGTCCGGATATCTTGAGTTTAACCTCTCCGTTGACTAATAAAGCTGCCACCAGATAACGTAAGGTATCCGGAGACCAGCCAAAAGGCGCGTCGGTAAAATGATCGGTCAGACGTTTCCCGTCTACCGATCCATTGCGTTCGATGAAATCCCGAATGCTGATCAACGCTTTATGATTGGTATTGATGCGAGGGGTTCCACCCACCACCTGGACGAGAGAGAGTGGATCAATGTTGGAGTCGATTGCTTTTAAATTGCCGGCTTTCAGGAATTTCTCGGCGATATTCGTATCTGCTCTGACGGGCGCCTCATTGTAGCGATCAAAGACTTGTTCAGCCACTGCGCTTAAATGCTTTTTCGCCGCTTCAACCAGATCATGATCCAGGCTGTCTGCTGCCGTCACCTGGCCCCGGAAGATAAAGGATCCCTGGCATAAGCAGTTCATCAACAAATGCTCCAGGTCTCCGGTTAAAACATTTGCGCGGTCGGTCTGAGCTGAACAATATTCTTTTACTTCCTGATCGGGGTCATTGCGATATCGCTGAACAATTTCGCGGCTTCGATAAATCTCGGATACCAGATCGTTGATCTCGCTGACGGTTCGGCCTAACAAAAAAATGATGTATTGTGAACCGCGCTGACGAGATTCCTCCACCAGGCGGGTACGGGCTCCTTCATAATCCTCAGGAGCGACAAATTCAACCACGGTTTGAATCGTTTCTTTCTCACCGGCAAGATTGGCTAGGATAGACCCGGTGGATGATTTCAACCCAGAGGTTACCGAGAGAGTGTTGTGCAGCCGGACAGATGGAAGCGGGCTGAAGACCTCTCGCAACCCCTCATTTTGAATCCGCCGGGTTTCAATCGAACGTAATGGAATTTGCGCCCGTTCCTGATCGATGTCATTTATCTTTTCACTGAAAAAGCACAGATTCCCATCTTTCTCACCGAAGGGAACAAATCCATCAGAGATTAGTTCCTTGACAGCCGATTCGACTGCATCACGGCGAGATGCTGCATCAACCGTAGGATGAGTAAGACTGGCAATATTTTGGACTGTTACTGGCATGTTCCCCAATATTTGAAGAATCGCTACTGTCTTGGCGATTTCCTGATGAATTGCCGAATCGGGGAAGCGAATGAGAGCCTTTGCAACCGCTTTATGAATAGATGGGGCAGCACGGCGAATATCTTTTTCAAGCGCATCATACAATGTAACCGTCGTGGCCAGCCAACCGACCGGTTGGTTGGCTACAGGCGATTGACCATCTGGGCCTTCAATCAGGATATCCTGGATCACTTTAATGGCTGAGCGTAGCCCTATTCCACCCGTGGACTTGGCCAATGCACCTAAAAGGTGCA
>Ga0116191_1003509_pt1 | contig 11419 bp, 6 predicted proteins | sample AD_UKC111_MetaG_FD_89897 | JGI IMG/M metagenome (GOLD analysis project Ga0116191, IMG submission 89897) | Active sludge microbial communities of municipal wastewater-treating anaerobic digesters from Hong Kong - AD_UKC111_MetaG | ecosystem: Engineered > Bioreactor > Anaerobic > Digestate | place...
CTCTCTAATTTAGTGAGTAACCACGGCTGTTTTCCGTAAAAACCATCCATTGCGACAAAAGAAAACTTGATTTTTGCTTCAATCGCCTTACAGATCAATTCATATGCCAACTCAGCTTTGGTTTTAAAAACTTGAAATTCCTCGGGTATATCAGCAGCAACACAACGAGCTCGGTTCGTGGTCCAACTCTCAGGAAGGTACAGGCGAAAGTCAAGTAACAAACGGATTCCGTTCTTGACATAGGCCATGAAGACACCAACCTGACAGTTCTCAACCTTACCTAAGTTTCCACAATATTGTCGACTTACACCAACTGACCATTCTCCTGCCTTTGGATTGGCACACTCATCAATCACTAATGCACCATTCTTTCCAACAAGCCGCCACCCATTGGTGATGATCCAGTCAATGAGTCTTCGATGATCCCAAGGAGATTGAGAGAGAAAATGGCTGAAAGATTGATTATTTGCCATACTGCAATTGTCAGAAATGGCTGTTAAATGACGACGTTTCGGGGTAACTATAAGGCCTTTTACATACTCTAAAGCGAGTTTCCATCTGTTGTGGGTTCTTGTCGAAAAGCAATTACGAAGGGACGCTATCTCAAACAACTGTACAATTACAGCAATATGGGTTTCTATCGCCGTTTTGAGTTTTTCAATTTCTTCATTTGAACGTGATTGAACACGGTTAATATATTTTACTTCATTATATAAAGATCAATCGATATAATTCTAATTGAGCGTTTTTCTAACTTGACATTTTAGAGTTAGATATCCTCTGATTTTTGCATTAGTAATATCACTCCGAAAAATCGTATCAGAGAGACACATCAGGAAGCCTTGATCTTTTTTCAGCCGATACATTTTGGCTCGATTTCAAGCATCTAATCTCGTGAAGATATGAAAAGATTATTTTTATGAGATCTGAAAACTCATCGACGATATCAGAAGTATTCATCCGGGGGGATCACGATCAGAAAAAACGGTTGAAATCTGCCCGATTTATTTTTGTGCTTTGAACTTTAGTTAATAAGCCGCTGGAGGGATTTGAACCCTCGACCTGCTGATTACGAATCAGCCGCTATACCGCTAAGCCACAACGGCGTGCCTTTATTATACGCATGATATATATTAAACAATTTCTCTCATTCCGCACAAAAGCTCTCGGGGCCTTTAAGGGTTTACTCACATATTCTTGAGAACCCAAATTTGGTGTAAACTTCAATACTCCCTCAAAAATGATTTTATTAAATTTATTTAAGAAAAATAATAAATCATAATATATAGAGAAAGGTGGTTGGCATACAAGCATGTGTGAGAAGAAACTATTTCTCTGAATCATATGTGACATATAAGGCATGAAGATCGGAGTGATACTCCCGGTTCTTGCGCTACTCCTTCTGTCCGTACTATCGGTAGGGGTTTTCGGGGAAGAAAACGCAACGGGATCCGGGTGGTATGATCAGGGGCTTTCGGCTCTTGAAAATGAAAACTATGAAGAAGCAATTACCAACTTTCTAAAAGCAATCGAAGAAGATCCCCAGAATGAACAGGCCTACTCCAAGCTGGGGGGATCATACTTGATGAGTGGTGATGTCCAGTCTGCAATTTATGCATTCCAAAATGTAACGACCCTAAATCCTGAGAATGGCGTTGCATGGGGAAACATTGGATATCTGTATCTCATTGGAAAGGAGATTCCAGATCCTGTATCTGCTCTTGAGGCGCTCACAAAAGCGGTCGAGTATACCACGGATGATCCAGGTATATGGATTAACAAAGGAATTGCACATCTTCTTAACAACGAATCAGATCTTGCACTGGAGTCATTTAATAAAGCCATTGAACTCAAACCTGATGGTTCACGTGCATATTATTGGAAAGGCATAACACTTTCAGATCTTGGAAAAACTGAGGAAGCACTTGAATCATACAACAAAGCCATTGAATTAAATCCACAATTCAAAGATGCCCTTTATGCAAAAGGAATTGCAGAGAGTGCACTTGGAAAATTTGATGATGCAGAAGCGACATTTAACCAGGTTCTCAGCATTGAGGGTGATTACTCAGAACCGTTCCTGACGGTCGGCAGTGATTCAGATGTATGGGATCGCAAGGGACGGATTCTTTTTGAGGTACGAAATAGCCCCGATGAAGCATTAACCGCATTTAATAAGGCCATTGAATTAAACCCCAAAAACGCAAATGCGCTCTATTATAAAGGACGGGTTTTGTATGATCAAAATGATCTTACTGGCGCAATGGAGGCATTAAACGCTGCCACAGAGGCAGATCCAAAAATGGGCATAGCACATTATTGGAAAGGTCAGATATACATTGATCAGAGCGATCGAGCTGGAGCAATTGCTGAATTTAGGACTGCAACCGAATTAAACCCAGGTCTTGCTGATGCATGGTATTATCTCGGTGGCCTGCTGAGTGATGAAGGATCGTACGAGGAAGCAGCAGCAGCTCTTGACAAGATGATTGAGCTCAGACCAGATCTTGCAGATCCTCACTATCTCAAGGGGTTGACCCAGTATCAGCTTGGAAATTACCAGGATGCAGCAGATGAACTGGAGCAGGCAACTGCGTTAAATGCGACACAGATGACTGATGATGATCGATCAAAAGCGTACTACACGCTCGGGCTTGCTCGTGTCCAAAACGATGATAAACAAGGTGCATCGGAGGCCTTTGCCCAGGCTGTCGCGCTCAATGCAACCAATCCAGTGGCTTGGAATGATTATGGGGTAGTGCTCAATGATCTTGAGAGCTATGAACAAGCCCTCAATGCCTTTGATGAAGCACTCAATCTCTCCGACTCCGAGGCGGAGTATCATTACAACAAGGGGACTACTCTTGTCAAACTGGACAAAGTAGACGAAGCGATTGCCGAGTTTGACAAAGCACTCGAGATTGAACCAAGTCCTCGTGCATACCTTGCAAAAGGCCTTGCATTAATCACACTTGAAAACTACGAAGAAGCGCTGAAAGCCTTTGATGCTGGAATTGCCCTTGATGATACAAAGGCTGATCTTTGGGCACAGAAAGCATTTGCTCTCTATAAGTTACAAAAATTGGATGAGGCACGTGCTGCAATTGATAAGGCCCTCTCATTTGATGAGACGTGGCAATATGCCCTGGATCTCAAAGCCCTTATTGAAAATCCAGATAACGGGAATGTGACATCGACACAATCTGATAATGAAACAACCATATCAGATAACGAAACTACCGTATCAGACAATGTCGTGAACGAAAGTTCAAGTTCATAAATCCAGGACTATCTTTTTTTTGAATGTTCGTTTGATGATGCAGACGCCATATATTCTGGCGTCAGTTCACTCATCTCTCAGCTGTGTTCAACAGGCTATCCGAAGAACTGATATACTTGGAACTGGGGTCTTCAGTCCGGGTAAGCGTGATTTTTGATTCATTGTATATGCAGTCAATGCCTGCGAGAGATCGTGATCACGGTGAAGAACCTATATTGGATGGACATGAGTACTACTATAGAGTACGCTTGGGGCATCTGGTCAAACACCATGATGCCGTCAAAAAGATAGATTCGCTTCAGTGCGGAGGACATACAAAAGATGGAAGAGTCACATGCCATTTGGATAGAAAAATACAGACCACGTGTACTTGCGGAGATCATCGGGCAGCAAGAGATTATTGAACGGCTGCGTTCGTATGTTGCAAAGCAAGAAATGCCTCATCTGCTCTTTACTGGCAATGCTGGAACCGGCAAGACAACCGCCGCGGTAGCATTGGCACGGGAATTTTTTGGAGAAGATTGGCAAATGAACTTTCGGGAATTGAATGCATCTGACGAAAGAGGTATTGACGTCGTTAGAAACCAAATCAAGCAATTTGCCCGGACCTCCCCGTTTGGTGGCTCAACATTTAAGATCCTCTTCCTTGATGAAGCAGATGCATTGACCGCAGATGCCCAATCAGCCCTTCGCCGGACCATGGAAACCTATGCACAGACATGTAGATTCATTCTTTCCTGTAACTACTCAGCAAAAATCATTGATCCCATTCAAAGCAGGTGTGCAATATATCGGTTCAGGCCCCTTGGACGTCAGGCAATTGGAGAGATGGTACGGCGTATTGCTGCCGATCAAGATCTCTCAATAACCGAAGAAGTCATAGATGCAATATTTTACGTTGCGCAGGGAGATATGCGCAAAGCAATAAATGCTCTGCAGGGTGCAGCGATCCTGGGTCGTGACATAACGCCTGATAAGATCTTTGCCATAACCGCAACAGCACGACCTGAGGAGATCGATGATCTGATTGAATTAAGTCTTGCTGGTAATTTCCTTGGAGCTGGAAGTGCACTTCAGGCCCTTTTACATGACCGGGGCATAGCACCCCAGGAATTAATTGGGCAGCTCTACCGTGCACTCGTAAAAAAAGAACTTCCTGAGGGCGTAAAAGTCAGATTAATCGACGCTCTCGGAGAGGCTGATTTTCGGTTATCGGAAGGTGCTGGAAGTGATATCCAGATGCAAGCAGTCATTGCAAAATTCGTGATGTACGGTGGAAGAGAAAGTCAATAGTTCGGTTCAAACAAATTCATCTGATACCTCTGCGGATAGAGATTCATTACTCGTATTTACCGTTGCGACGATACGCTGTGGTATTCCTGCACGGTTTGTTGATCATGTTGTTCGGATGGTTGCGTTCACTCCAATTCATGATCCGCCACGGGGAATTGTAGGCATAATTAACTACCATGGCACCATTCTTCCGGTTTTTTCTTTTCGAAATTTTCTCTCTCTCAATGATAAGCCGCCGGAGATTAATGATTATTTGATAATAATTGCGGGTGAACGAAATATCGCGATCATTGCAGAGAGCATCAATGGCGTATATCACCCCGCCGAGAAACCAGTCCCACTTGACCAGATATCATCAGGATTATGTGGTATAAGCGGAGTATACCGGTGCCACGATGGCCTTGTTATCTTTGCCCATCCAAAGGATCTGCTTGAGTGCGATGATGCAGCAAAGATTCAGGATCTGAAAGAATGCCTCCTCTCATAAAAGATCTGGATCAGAAAACAATACTGGCGATCAAGGAAATTATACTGGCACATACGGGAATTAAATTTGATGAGAGGCGTACCAATGATCTTGCCCGTAATATAAGATCTGCTTGCTCAGAACTGAACATACCTGTACACACATGTCTTGATGCACTAAAAAACTCCAAATTTCGCCCTCAATTTTTAGATACTGTTATCAAATATATTACAGTAGGCGAAACGTATTTTTTCCGGGATAAAAGTTTGTTCTCGTACCTTAAGGAGGTATTACTCCCTACCCTCATTTGCTCAAGAAGAAACGAGCAAAAATTATTCCTTCGCATATGGAGTGCAGCGTGCAGTAGTGGGGAGGAACCCTATTCAATAGCGATGTTACTTCGATCTTTACTCGTCGATATTGATGACTGGGATATCTATATCCTCGCTACTGATATTAACCAGAAGATGCTTGATCGTGCACGGGAAGGTACATATTCACGATGGTCATTTCGGGAAGAACCGATCATTCCTATTGGTGATTATTTCGTTCCTACACCTGACAATCGTCTGAAAATAGAAGAATCAGTACGAATGATGGTACGGTTTGAGCGTCAGAATCTCATCCAAGACACGCCATATTACTATGCACGCCCTCCCAGTTCTCTGGATCTCATCCTGTGCAGGAATGTCCTGATGTATTTTTCGGCTGAGCAGTCTGAAAAAGTGGTTGAGCAGCTCGCACGTTCCCTTCGTCTTGGTGGAACTCTTATCGTATCCCCACAAGAAATAGGTCTCATTAAAAGTCCTGATCTTACGCTGGTTCATAAAAGGACAGTATTTCTTCATGAAAAAAGGGAAAGAAATGCATATGCATGTGAAGAAGCATTTCAAACTCATTATGGAGAGATTTACTACATAAAATCTGATGCATCATACCCAGCGGGGGCGTTATCAGAGCCAGCGCAGGAAGAGCGTCAGATAGTATCAGATGTCCTATCTTTCCACGATACAAGTCTTCCATCTTTCATTTGTAGTACGTGCACTGGCCCTGATACTGAAAATAGACAATTCGATCAATTAATTGCCGAAAACAATCTTGATGAAGCGGCTCGGATGATATCTTTAAGGGGAATGGACTTCTCACCCAGCACAATAAAAGATATAGAGATACTGATTCGTGCCTATGCAGGGGATGGCAGATATGATCAAGCACTTGGCTGGGTCGATCGGATGATCGCGTTTGATATGCTTAATCCCCGTTCGTACCTCCTCAAAGCTGCCCTTCTTGATGAACAAGGTCTCGTTGATCAATCACTTCATGTACTTCGCCAATCATTGTATGCATCACGTGATTACCTCCCTGCTCACCTCGCTATTGCAGGGATATATTCAAAAATAGGACAAATTGATCGAGCCCGGCATTATTATGAACAAGCAATTCGCATTCTTGAATCGATGGATGAAGATGCAATTATAGAGGAGACCGAAGGAATTCCGGCAAAGAAGATGAAAGAAATGATATACATGGTACTGGGGTGACGGGCGAGGAGGAGAGATATGGACACACCACATCACCGGCATGAGACTGAAATTTTACTGCAGCGTGCACGAATTCTGGCTCAACCAGAAAAAAGAGAAGAGGATTTGGGTGAAAGTATCGAGGTTCTCTCGTTCCTGCTTAATGGAGAGCGATATGGCGTGTGCATGGATTATGTAAAAGAAGTCACCCTTCTGCGCAGTCTCACAACATTACCTGGGACACCAGATTTTATACTCGGTGTAATGAGTATCAGAGGACGGGTTGTGTCAATTACTGATCTTCGTGTTTTTTTTCACATGCCACGAAAAGGATTATCTGATTATAATAAGATTATTGTGCTCTCCGGTGAAGAGATGGAATTTGCCATACTCGCGGATCACGTAGAGGGAGTTGCACGATATTATATAAGGAAGCTCTCGCCTCCGCCAGAGATTTTCAATGGAATTGGAAAGGAATTTCTCACAGGCATATTCCCAGGTCCCCTCATCATGCTCAATGCAAAAGCCATTCTGAGCCATCCATATCTTGTGGTGACGAGAGCAGATAGGAAAATAAAAAACAAAGCAGACGTATAGCATAACCTGACATAATCCCACATATGCCGTACGAATCCAGTTAATCTCTTTAGATTTCTTCGATATCATTATTGTTCTCCATATGCAATTTACAAATCATATGAGGGGGAGATCATGAGTATCAGTATGTCTCTTAATAATATATCAATTGGAAAAAAACTATTTGGTGGGTTCATTCTCGTCATCATCCTGATTTCGTGTGTTTTTATGTTTTGCCTGATGAGCATGAGCACCATAACATCAGAGATTGATCAAATCTATGCAGATCAGACAGTGCCCCTCCTGAACATTGGCAATATTGAGGGAAGTCTCTATTCGATGCGGGCTCTGGTATTTCGCTCAATCGCTGTTCCAGAAGAACGGGATCAAGATTATGCACGCCTGAATAATGAAATAGAGAAAATTGAACATCGCATCGAAGAATTAAACAACACAGAAATGAATAATGGGCAGCAGGCGATCTATGCGACATTCTTGGATCAGTGGACTCGATATAAAAAAGCAGCCCTTGAGGTATATGATTTAGAAAAGAATGGAAAAGAAAGGCAAGCAAAAATCTCTATCATGAATGGAGGTGAATATGCCTTGGCAGGTAGTGCTACAGAGGCAACCTTTTCCTCTCTCAAAGACTCACTCCATCAGAGTGCCCAAAGCACCTTAGAGGCAACACATAAAGAAGAGAATAATCTTATCTTCGTAACGGCTCTTCTTGGAATTGGCGTTTGTGTCATCTCCCTTATTATAGCCTTTATCCTGACCCGTACTATCACTCGTCCTCTTTCTGACTTGATTGATGTTGCAACGCAGATAGGCAAAGGTGAGAGTTCAGCTCGGATTCGGTTTCAGAGAGATGATGAGATCGGTATCCTTGGAAAAGCAGTCAATGAAATGGGTCAGCATATTACAAATTTGGTAGAAGATGCGAGTGCCCTTACTGATGCCGCAGTAAAAGGAGAACTCTTATTCCGGATTGACCAAGATAGGCATGAAGGTAATTTTAAAAAAGTTATCGCTGGAATAAACTCGACCTTGGATGCATATCTTACGCCGATGACCATTACCGCCCAATATATAAATAAAATCGCTCATGGCACCATCCCCTCACCAATAGAAGAATCCTTTAGTGGGTCATTTGAATCGGTGAAAGCAAATTTAAACAATCTTATTGAGGTACTCAATGAACGCAACCGTGATATTGAATCACTCATTGCGCATGGAATCGCTGGAAATCTCGATTATCGCGTGGATACATCCAAGTATACTGGATATAGCAAGGACATGTTTGATGGCATTAATACAATGCTTGACTCAATCATCGGTCCGCTCAATATCGCAGCAGAATATGTAAATCGTATCTCGCAAGGTGACATACCTGCGAAGATAACCGATCCATATAATGGGGATTTTAACGAGATTAAAAGTAATTTAAATACGTGCATCGATGCAATAAATCTTCTTATTGCTGATGCAGCAATGTTAACCAAGGCAGCGGTTGAAGGAAGGCTTGATATCCGTGCAGACGAATCTCGACATCTGGGAGATTTTAGAAGAATCGTACATGGTGTCAATGAAACGCTTGATGCAGTTATTGAACCGGTGCATGAAGCAATGCGAGTGTCTGCCGAGTATGCATCAGGAAATTTCACCGCTCGGTTTGATGAGAGACTTCATGTAATGGGAGAATTTGTTTCCTTCAAAGATGCCCTCAATAGGATTGGTATTGAACTTTCACGGATGATGACGGCCATTAATGATGAATTATATCAGGGCGTGAATGTTCTCTCGGCGGCATCCACAGAAATTTTATCGGTGACTGCCCAGTTATCATCAAGTACTTCACAAACAGCATCTGCCGTCAATGAGACATCAGCAACCGTGGAAGAAGTCCGTAAAACGACTGATCTTACCTATCAGAAGGCAAAGATGGTTGCTGAGAAGTCACAGGCGACAAGCCAGGTCGTAAAAAATGGTCAAACCTCGGTTGAAGAGATTATAACAGGAATGAATCATATCAACCAGCAGATGGAGTCGATTGCAGCCAATGTAATTCGCCTCTCTGAGCAGAGTCAGGCCATTGGAGAAATTATTGTGAGTGTGACAGACATTGCAGAACAGTCAAATCTGCTTGCGGTGAACGCCTCGATAGAAGCTGCAAAAGCAGGTGAGTTTGGGAAGGGGTTCGGTGTAGTGGCACAAGAGATCAAAAATCTTGCCGAGCAGTCAAAGCAAGCCACAACCAATATACGCAATATTCTTACTGATATCCAAAGAGGCATCAGCTCAACGGTAATTTCAACAGAACAAGGGACAAAAACCGTTGCAAATGGTATGAAACTAACAAAAGATGCACAAGAGGCAATCGTGGTCCTCGCGCAGAGCATTACCGATGCTGCACGAGCAGCAATTCAGATTACTGCCTCAAGTCAGGAACAGGTTGTCGGCATGGATCAAATCTCTACAGCAATGGAAAACATCAGAACCGCTGCCCAAAACAATCTTGAGGTCACAAGGCAGGTGGAAAAGACAGCCCGTGATCTTCATGATCTTGGAAATAGCCTAAAAGAGATTACGGAACGGTTCAGGATCTAACCGATTATGGATCCGGCTGATGAGGATTTTTTTGCCCGCCTGCTTGCAACGTTCAGCGAGGAGGCAGCAGATCATCTACAAACAATTATTACTGGAACGTTGCAGTTAGAGCAAGATCCCTCCCTCTCGCAGCACTCTGTGATTGAGCCAGTATATCGTGCAACGCACAGCCTGAAAGGAGCAGCACGAGCGGTAGGTCTCAAAGATATTGAGACCGTGTGCCAGCATCTTGAATCACTGTTCTCTCTGGTAAGAAAAGGTAATCTCACCCTTACCTCCCCCGAGTTTGATCTCATTCATGAAGTTATCACAGCGCTTGAGTCTCTTCTCTCTGGAAGTCAGGTAAAAATAACCCCCCTCATTCAAAAGTTGAAAAATGCGACACAACCCCCAGAAGAGGTTGTCAGTCACGTGGCATCTTCCTCATCTACTCTGGATGAAGCAATACGAACTCCAAAGAAAGCAAAGGCAAACGAGGAAAAATCAACTGATGCGGGTAGCCCTGCATACCACACGCAGGAAAAAAACATATTAGGTCCCAAAATTCGAATCTCCGAAGAACGTCTCACCACTCTATACGAGGCTGCGGATGACCTTCTTTCGTATCGTATGTCGGCAGGATCGCACCTATCTGAACTAAAGAATATAGCCAAGGCAATGCAGTCATGGCGATGGACATTGAATCGTGTTGAGGGAGATGTTGCTTATCTCAAGCGCATCTATGGTGCAAGCAGCGATGTACTGGATCGAGTTCTTCGTTTCATTGAAAATACTCGTGATATGATAGGTAATTGCGAAATCAAGCTTGATGCAACCATAAAGACAATGTTCCAGGATCATGCCGAGATGGATACTGCGATCACACAGTTAATTGAGAGCATTAAAGAGGTTGTACTTGTACCGTTCTCAACGTTGATCGATACATTTCCTCGAATGGTCCGTGACATTGCTCATGAAGAGGGAAAAAAAGTTCGTTTCTCAATGAGCGGTTCAGAGATTGAGATAGATCGACGCATCTTGGAAGTAATAAAGGATCCTCTGATTCACCTTATCAGAAATGCTGTGGATCATGGAATTGAACCAGTTGATATTCGAATTCGGGAAGGAAAGGCTCCAGAAGGAGTTATCTCTCTCGAGATTGCCCATACGCGGGCAAACCGCATAAACATTTCAATATCTGACGATGGAAGGGGGATTGATCCTGATTTGGTTGCAGCCCATGCCGTCCAAAATGGGATCATTCGAGAAGATGAACTCGAAAGCCTCTCTCCTGATGAAAAAATAGAACTGATTTTTCAGTCTGGGTTTACGACAGCTCCTCAAATATCACGGGTATCAGGAAGAGGTCTGGGTCTTGCCATCGTCCTGGAGAAGACAAGTCAGGTAGGGGGAACCGTTGAGGTTACGAGCATCCCAGGAAAGAAGACCTGTTTTGTCTTAACTGTCCCTGTGACACTGGCAACCTTCAACGGGCTCATGGTGCATGTTGAAAACAGACCATTTTTCCTCCCGCTGCGGGATATCGAACGGGTGTTGATCCCTGCTCTCTCTCATATTACGACGATAGAAGGCAGAACCATGTTATACATGGAGAACCAGGCAATTCCAATTGCTTCACTTGCCTCATTGCTTGGAATTTCCCAAGGCTCGCAAGAAAGCAAAGAAGCACGCTCC
>Ga0116191_1003510_pt1 | contig 11417 bp, 9 predicted proteins | sample AD_UKC111_MetaG_FD_89897 | JGI IMG/M metagenome (GOLD analysis project Ga0116191, IMG submission 89897) | Active sludge microbial communities of municipal wastewater-treating anaerobic digesters from Hong Kong - AD_UKC111_MetaG | ecosystem: Engineered > Bioreactor > Anaerobic > Digestate | place...
GCTTTCCCGTCAATGCATTTTGTGTTTGCAAAAAGGATGTTTACCGCTACTTTGCATTCGAGAGCGATATTCGATATGATGGGCTCGAAGGCGGATCCTCCGTCAAAAATCAAGCGCAGGCAACGGTTTCCGGTGACGGCCGATATGGCGTTTCCCTTGGGCAGGATCAATTGCTTCGCAATGTCCGATTTGGGGTGCAGAAAAATTTCCCGTACATCACCTGCTTCAACAATCCTGCTTTGATCGATCACCGCTACGCGATGGCATATCTGCTCGATGACCTGCATTTCATGCGTGATGATGACAATCGTGACCCCCAGTTTTTTGTTGATGCTCTGAAGTAATTCCAGAATGGAGCGGGTGGTGTTCGGATCGAGCGCACTGGTAACCTCGTCACACAGCAGAACCTTGGGGTCGGTGGACAGAGCTCTTGCAATGGCGACCCGCTGCTTTTGGCCTCCGGAAAGCTGTGAAGGATATGCGCCGGCTTTATCTGAAAGGCCTACAAGCTCCAGCATGGAAGCTGCCTTCCGGCGGGCTTCGTCCTTTGGAACCCCGGCTATTTCAAGGGGATAACAAACGTTTTTCAAAACATTTCTTTGGGACAAAAGGTTGAAGCTCTGGAACACCATACTCATGGACTGACGGGCTTTCAACAGTTCACGGCGGTTTAAAGAGCCCATATCCTTTCCGTCAAAAAAAACTTCGCCTTCCGTTGGCTTTTCAAGGTAGTTCATGCAGCGCACTAAGGTGCTTTTCCCGGCGCCGCTGAGGCCGATGATTCCAAAAATTTCACCTTTCGCAATATGAAGATTGATATCCCGAAGCACCTCGAGGTTTCCGTTGTCTGTGGGAAAAACCTTACTTAAATGTTTTATTTCTATCAATCCAAGCCCCCCATTCTCCATCCGTACCGTACAAGCCCGCCCTTTGGCTGTTAACCCATGAAACCGGATTAACTGAAAGCATCAAAAGAAAAATAAAAAAGGAAGCGAATGCTTCCTGTAAAATTGGTATTTCCTAAAACCCGGACTATGTAAATACCTTTACCGTTTGAACGGAACAGAAAGCATTTTTAAGTCGACACAATGCATCATGCACATGGACATAGCACACATACACATAGAGCGGCTGTTCATCATGGCTGCTACTGATGGCATTGCTATCAAAATGCTTTCTCCTTTCCTCAATCATGAACTAAATTGGTTGAATACGATTATAAACCAATCTTTCGGGTTTGACAATAGGCAATATGGATCTTCAGTTTTTATATTTTAATCTAATATATGTAAAATTATATTCCCTCCATAGATACCTGCGAAATGCCATCTTCACGGTTTGCCCTGTAATGGAAAAGAATGATATAATGGAGGCTGTGGCGAAATATAAGGAGCAGGAAAATGGACGAAAAGATTTTAGTTGTTGATGATGAAAAAGAGATCGCCGATTTACTGGAGGTCTATCTGACAAACGATGGTTATACCGTTTATAAATTCTACAATGGCACGGATGCCTTGAAATGTATTGAAGAAAAAGAAATCGATCTGGCAATTCTTGATGTGATGTTGCCGGACATCGGAGGTTTTCATATCTGCCAGAAAATTCGGGAAAAGTTTTATTATCCTGTTATTATGCTGACCGCAAAAATTGAGTATAGCGATAAAATTATGGGGCTTACAATCGGGGCGGACGACTATATCACAAAGCCATTTAATCCGCTGGAGGTGGTAGCAAGGGTGAAAACGCAGCTTCGCCGCTGCCAGCGCTACAATCAGCCCATATGCCGGTCTGCCGAAAAAAGTGAATATGACATTCGAGGCCTTACGATCAACAAGGAAAGCCACAGGTGTTTTTTGTTTGGAAAAGAACTGCAGCTGACACCTATTGAATTTTCCATCCTGTGGTATCTGTGTGAACACCAGGGAAAAGTTGTTCCGTCTGAGGAATTGTTTGAAGCGATCTGGAAAGAAAAATACTATAACAACAATAACACAGTAATGGCGCACATCGGGCGTCTCAGAGAAAAGATGAACGAGCCGGCGAAAAATCCGAAATTTATCAAAACAGTGTGGGGGGTCGGATATACGATTGATTAAAATACGGAATGAGCGACATGCATATAAAAGCCGTATCACGAGACGGATCTTGCTGCAATATCTATTGTCCCTTGCAGGGTTCATCATCGGATTTTTTCTGCTTGCTTTGATGGCATATACCATTGTGAGGCAGTTTGTGTACCCCCCGGGTCCCATTTACTGGTTTCTGAAATTTGTGAAGGATTATCTTCCCGTATTTATCGGGATACCGCTGATCGCAGGTTGGGCGTTTATCACTTATCGTTTTATGGGACGGCCTTTGCGATACCTGGACGAAATTATTTCTGCATCGAAAAAGCTTGCAAATCCTACTGATGAGCAAATTATTCTCTCCGATGAAATGAAGAGTGTGCAGGATGAGCTGAATCAGGTACGGGAGACGGCTCTGCGCAATGCGCAGCTTGCAAAGGAAGCGGAACAGCGCAAAAACGACCTGATTATGTACCTTGCCCATGATCTGAAAACGCCGCTTTCGTCAGTGATTGGTTACCTGACATTGTTGCGGGATGAGGGACAGATCTCACCGGAATTGCGGAAAAAATATCTGTCCATCACCCTTGATAAAGCGGAACGCCTTGAAAATTTAATCAATGAGTTCTTTGAAATCACAAGGTTTAACCTCTCGCACATTACGCTGCAATACAGTAAAATCGACATCACAAGGCTATTGGAGCAGCTTGTGTTTGAGTTCCGGCCGATCCTGAAAGAAAAAAACCTGACCTGCAATTTACAAACACCCGAAAATATGATGCTGCGATGCGATGCCGACAAAATCCAGCGAGTCTTTGATAATCTCCTGCACAATGCGGTGGTATACAGCTTTCCCGATACTGAAATTCATATTACGGCGGAAATGAAACAGGAAAACATCGTGATCTGCTTTCAGAATCGCGGCAGTACCATTCCAAAAGAAAAGTTGTCGCGGATCTTTGAGCAGTTCTATCGCCTTGACGCTGCCAGAAGCTCCGATGGGGGCGCAGGCCTGGGGCTAGCGATAGCAAAGCAAATCATAACGGCACATAACGGATCCATCAGCGCAGAAAGCGCCGATGAAACTATTAAATTTATGGTTACACTCCCGATTTCGTAAGAAAATCGTAAGAATTTCCTCAGGAAAAAAGTAGAAATCCGTGTGGACCAGCAAATAAATGAAACTCTTGTTTTTTGTACAATGATGTACGAAAACAAGAGTTTTTTTTATGTATCTCATTTCCAGGGAGCGATACGAATGGCAACAAGGACTGATGCAATAGCTCATATTACCACGGTGGCAGTGGCAACGTTGGCAATGCTGCTGTTTGGAAATGCGGCTGGATGAAATGAAAGAGGAACGAGGTAAGCCTATGGAAAAGAAAAAAATTGCAATCCTATTCGGCGGACATTCCACCGAACATGAAGTGTCTTTACAATCGGCATATTCTGTCCTGGAAAACATCGATACGGAGCGGTTCGAGATCATCCCGGTCGGTATTACAAAGGGCGGCGACTGGTACCATTACACAGGCAACTATGAGAACATTGCCGCAGGCACCTGGAATTCCGACACCAGCAATCTGTATGCTGTATGTTTTTCACAAAACCGATCTGTCGGCGGATTTTTAGAGTTTATCGGTAATGGATACGCCATTCGGAAAATCGATCTCGCTTTTCCGGTACTGCACGGAAAGAATGGTGAAGACGGCACGGTACAGGGGCTTCTGGAGCTGGCCGGGATTCCGATTGTCGGCTGCGGTACACTTTCCTCGGCACTTTGCATGGATAAGGACAGGGCACATAAGCTCGTACTGCAGGAAGGGATTTCGGTGCCTAAATCTGTTACGTTTAAAAAACGCGATATTGCAGCAGCACTCCGGGAGATTCACACCATACTGTCCTTTCCGGTTTTTGTCAAGCCTGTCCGATCCGGCTCGTCCTTTGGCGTGACGAAAGTGACGGAGCCGGAAGAACTTGTCGTAGCCGTTAAGCTGGCGTTCCAGCATGATTCCGAGGTGATCGTTGAAGAAGCAATCGAGGGCATTGAGGTCGGATGCGCCGTTCTCGGCATCGATGAGCTTACGGTCGGCAGAGTGGACGAAATCGAACTCTCCGGTGGCTTTTTTGACTATACGGAGAAGTACACGCTGAAAACGTCAAAAATCCACGTACCCGCAAGGGTGGATGCAGAGACTGAAAAAAGGATTCAACAGGCTGCAAAGACGATCTATAGAGCCCTGGGCTGCTCCGGCTTCGCAAGAGTGGATATGTTCCTCACGCCTTCCGGGGAAATCGTCTTTAATGAGGTCAACACCGTTCCCGGATTCACTTCGCACAGCCGCTATCCAAATATGATGAAAGGAATCGGCCTGTCCTTTTCGCAAATGCTGGACAAGCTGCTTGGTTTATATACCGCATCATGAAAACGATCACACTTGGTAAAGAAAAAATATACGAAGGTAATTTAATCCTTGTCAATGCGGCACATCCGATTTTGCATGAAAGCCATCCTGCGCTGATCCCCGCAGATAAGGACTGCCCGGACGTTTTACTGCGTCGCGACGCAGCGAACATCTTACAGGTTGTACTGAAAAATATTTCAGCCGGCGATCGGATTGTTCCCGTAAGCGGTTACCGCAGCGCAGAGGAGCAAAGAAAAATATATGATGATTCCCTGAAGGAAAACGGGGCGGATTTTACTCGGAAATTCGTTGCGCTGCCGAATCATAGCGAACATCAGACCGGGCTTGCGATTGACCTGGGTTTGAAGTCGCATCACATTGACTTTATTTGTCCCGATTTCCCTTATGACGGGATATGTCAGGTATTCCGGGAAACAGCGGCCAACTGCGGCTTTATCCAGCGGTATACGAAGGATAAGGAAGCGATCACCGGCATCTCTCACGAACCCTGGCATTTCCGATACGTCGGTTACCCGCACTCAAAGATTATGGTGGAACATAACCTGTCGCTTGAAGAATACATCGAATTTATCAAGGCATACAAAGACGATCATCCGCTTGTCTGCGGCAAAGAACAGCGCAATTGTATTGAAGTTTACTATGTGCCTGCCATCGATAACCGAACGGAAATTACACTGCCGGAGAATTCGGTGTATCAGATTTCCGGCAACAATGCAGACGGCTTTGTTGTAACTAATTGGAGGAAAGTTGATGAACAAGGATAAATATTATACCGGCATAGATTGGATGCGCTTTCTTGCAGCCTTGCTGGTAATTGCTAACCATACCTCGCCGCTTGCTACGTTCAGTGAAACCGGCAATTTTATCCTGACGCGGATCGCCGCCCGTATTGCCGTTCCGTTCTTTTTGATGACTTCCGGCTTTTTCGGACTTTCGAGGTATCATTATGATAACAGTCCGTTAACTGGATTTTTGAAAAAGACAGGTTTGATCTATATTATAGCAAATTTATTGTATCTTCCTGTGAATATTTACAGCGGTTATTTTTCACAGCCGAATTTGCTGCCGAATCTTATCAAAGACCTTGTGTTTGACGGGACGCTGTACCATCTGTGGTATTTGCCTGCGTCCATGATAGGCATGGTGATTGCCTGGAGCCTGATAGAAAGGCTTGACTATGGAAAGAGACTGGCAGTTACGGCCGTTTTGTATTTGATCGGTTTATTTGGCGACAGCTATTACGGTATTGCCGAAAAAATACCGATTGTGAAGGGCTTTTACGGATTGCTTTTCGATTTGACCGATTATACCCGTAACGGTATTTTCTTAGCGCCTGTCTTTATGCTGCTCGGCGGTCTGATCGCGGATAAAAAACACAGGGTTTCTCTCATGCAGGCCTGGACCGGCTTTATCATCAGCTTTGCACTGATGTTTACCGAGGCAATGTGCCTGCACAAAAACGGCATGCAGCGTCACGACAGTATGTATGTGTTCCTGTTGCCGTGTATATATTTTTTGTTCAGTGCAGTCCTTAATGTCAAAGGAAAGCCGATCGCCGGCCTGCGTACGGCTTCCCTGCTCATTTATATCATCCATCCGATGATGATCATCGTGGTACGAGCGGCTGCGAAACTGCTTCATTTGCAAAATCTGCTGATTGAGAACAGCCTTTTTCACTATATAACGGTCTGTTTGCTGTCCCTCGTTTTCAGTTTTCTCACTGCCGCTCTTTGGGAACATTTCGGGAAAAAGCCGAAACACCGCATAGAAACTGACCGTGCCTATATTGAAATCGATCTGGCTCACCTGTCCCACAACGCCGCAGTGTTAAAAGCGGCCATGCCGCCGAAATGCGAACTGATGGCAGTTGTAAAGACGGAATCATACGGTCATGGCGCCTATACGATAACAACACACCTTGAAAAGAACGGTGTAAAATCCTTTGCCGTTGCCACGATTGACGAGGGTATCAAGCTGCGGAAATATGGTATTCGCGGAGAAATCCTGATTCTCGGCTATACCGATGTACACAGGGCAAAGGAACTGAGAAAGTATAACCTGACGCAAACGCTGATTGACTGCACTTACGCCAAACAGCTCAACCGTCAGGCAGTACCCGTCAAAACACATATCAAAATAGACAGCGGAATGCACCGCTTGGGCTTTGCAGACAACGATCCCAAAAGCGTGCAAAGCGTTTTCAACATGAAGTATCTGAAAGTGGACGGCATTTTTACGCATCTGTGCTGCTGCGACAGCATGCGGCCGGAAGATGTTGCGTTTACCAAAGAGCAGATACGGCGGTTTTATAAGTTAATCGACAGCTTGACCGAAAGCGGTATACCGATTCCAAAGCTGCACATTCAAAGCAGTTACGGCTTGCTGAACTATCCCGGGTTGAAATGTGATTATGTACGGGTCGGTATTTCTCTGTATGGCACTACCAGCAAACCGGAGGAGCAAACCGTTTTGCGGCTTGATCTTCGCCCTGTTCTCGCCCTGAAAGCAAAGGTGATCCTGATTAGGGATGTGCCGAAGGGTGAATATGTCGGATATGACCGGGCATTTTCGGCAAAGCGTGACAGCCGGATTGCGATCCTGCCCATCGGTTACGGTGACGGCTTTCCGGGAAATCTGTCCTGCGGCAACGCCTGCGTCCGTGTTCGGGAGTATATTGTTCCGATTATCGGGCGTATCTGCATGGATCATCTTGCGATTGATATCACCGACGCTGACGGTGTGACCGTGGGTGATACGGCAACGTTGATTGACAACCGGGGAAACTCTTTATTATCCGCGCCTGAAGTTGCCAAACATTCCGGCAGTATCAGTAATGAATTGCTCAGCCGTATGGGAGCAAGGCTGCCTGTCGTGGTAAAGAACGGATAGCTTTCATTCCTGTATTGCTTTATTGGCCGCATACTAGGCAAAGTCCGACAAACCTTTCCGTTCCTTCTTTACACCGCCGGTAGGAATTATACCACACTTTCAATGAACTCAGACCGAAATGCGAAGATTCCGACTTCACGGTATACCTTTCAGCGGAAATGAATATTCTCATGTGATTGAATGTAAGTATCCGGTTCGGGGCAATAAGGAAATCTTTTTTTAAATACAGCGTTCTGTAAATTTATCTTACGGCCCCGTACCAACACCGCTGATTCTCCAACCGCCTTTTTCCGTTTCTTTCATTAAAAGAACGAAACGCTGCTGTACGTCGCTTTCCGATGTTATCACCTTTTTAAATTGATAGTCAACCGTTACACAGTATTCAATGATGCCGTCCGGATTTTCGATGTCCTTCATTTCACTCATATCAATCAGCTTTACCGATTTTACATTTGAGTCACCATCTGGATATACGCTGGTAAAACCCCTGTTATAGAGCAGGTTATTGTCCATGTTTGCGAAGAGATAACTGCACAGAACCTCTCGCGTCATACAGGCAAACTGCGTTTTTTCATCTTTTTTATCCATCGCTTCGAAATACTGCCGGATCAACTCCTCCGGGCTCATTGATGACAGCTTTGTTTCAATTTCGTCGGAATAGTCGATATACCTGTCAATCCAATTACCCCAGTCTTTGCCGGTCACATCCTTCAAAGACTTTTTGTCCAGGGAGCAGGCAAACCCGCTATGCCTTCCCGCGTCAATGTATGCACCTATGATTTCCCCGCTGTGCCTGATAATAACACCCCTTGCATCATATCCGGGTTTCAGAAAATCCGGGAGCGGTTCCCGCAGCCTGTATATCTCCGCATTGACGTTTTTCCCGAGATAACCACCGAAATCCAGTCCGACGCTTTTGGAAAGCTCATTATTATAAGCCCAGTAAAGTTTTAGCGGAAAATCTCCGGGTTGATGTTTAAGGTCTGATGGCAAAGTGACTTTTACTCGATTAATCAAATAATCCGTTGTCCAACCGTATTTTCCGAACAGGTCCGAAACCTTGCTGTCAACAGCGGTGTCGTGCTGCCTGTATTCAACATAGTCATCCAAATACCTGAAGAAATCATCCCCTGGGTTTAATAACTCTTCATCAGTCTGAACATACCCCAGGTGGTAAAGATCATCGTATGCTAACATGAACTCCTTTTTGCTTCCATCTTTCAGTGTTAGAACCAATTTGTTGTTGCCTTTGGCCATTGGCCGCATCTTATTAAGCTGTTCGTCCGAGATTGCCTCACTTTGTGAGATCATATCCATGATATCCATAATGATCTTGCTGTCTGTGATTTGTACAGGACTGATTTCGCTGCGATAATCAGTTTTATCATAAAAAATGCCGATCCGGGCGATTTCCCCGTAAATAGTGTGGTTATCCGATTCATTCGATCCAAGACTACTTCGGTCAACAGGTTTAGATCCCGGTTTATCATTAGCCCCATCCTCAATGCGCTGATGAGACACAATCCAAAAGCCGTTACCCTTCATTTTCAGCGTGAGTATTGCGTGTTCGCTGTACAGTCGTACAATATCTCCATGCTTTTCACCGCTCAAGCAAATGAATAAGCCAAACCCGGCATCACTGGTAAAGTTATAATATGCGTCATATTCCTTCAGATAAATCAGCTCATCCGTTCCTACGCCACTCAGATCATTCAGCGTAATGCCCATATACTTTTCGAGTGTATAATTTACGGTTTTGGCGCTGAATTTGTGGATGGGGACGGGCATATCGCCCAGAGCTGCATCGGCGCCGAATGGCCAGCTTTCTGCGGTCTTGAGCGCTTCAAATTCAGCTTCATCGGTCACATCATTATCAGACGGAAAATAACGCAGCAATTCGGCCAAATTGATGTCCTCCGGACGGTCGTAATATGAGGTAAAAAACTGGCTGACCGGATTGACACCGATGGGGTTGCCTTGCTCGTCATACAGCAGAGGTTCAAAAGCTTTATTATACACCTCCACCTCATCCGCCGTCAGCGGAATGCTCTCAGCATTTTCGGATTTTGCTCCCGTAAAGGTGCAACCGACCGCGACAGCGGCGACGAGTGCGACCGCAACCAATGCCGGCACGAGGACTTTTGGCTTTCTTGCGATCAGTGTGACACGCTCCCGAATACCCTTCTTTCCGTCGGTCATGGTGGTGGCGCAGTAAAGCAAATCCATGGTTTTGCGTTTCTCACAGGTGAGTCCGATGAGCGTTCGACCGTATTCCATGCGGCTTGCTTCGCCCAGTTGTTTGATGGTTCCCTCATCGCAGGCCAGTTCGGAATCCCGGCGGGAAAGCGTCGCCGCCAGCCAGACAAGCGGGTTGTACCAGTGTACGGCGAGGCAGAGGCCGCGCATCACTGCCCAGATGTGGTCACCATGTCGGTAATGGGTCTGTTCATGGGCCAACACATGGCGCAATTTTAACGCATCGCCGGCAACGTCCGGCGTGATATAGATCGCAGGGCGAAAGAATCCGAACAGGCAGGGCGAAGTTAAGTTCTCAACGAAATAGACGGGTCGTTCACAATTGCCTGTCGGGTAGGGAGTCCTGGTTCTTCTCAGTTTCCTGCTGAAACTCAGGTTTGATAAAAGCAGGGTCAGTACGACAACGGCCATTCCGGCAATCCATACTGTTCTCAGTATCCGGGTTAGTATCACATTCAGAGAATCCTTAAAAATATATGTGCGCAGGTTTCCGCTATCACTCTGTGATGGATACCCCCGAATCTCATGCAGCGTACCGTTACCAGCTTCACGCGCCTCATCCGGTGTCATCTCGCTGTGACGTATCATGTCAGAGTAAAACCGGGTTTCTATAAGAGTATGTTTCATCGTCTTGTAAGTCGTGGATCGTTCCACCGCATTCATTACACTAATTGGGCTGTCAAATGTAACCGGCACAATCAAGCGTAACAGCACCAGTATCCAAAGGGCATATTGCAGGCGCAGGCTGATTTTGCCTTTCAGAAAGTGCCGCAGTATAATCACCACGAGGATAAGAACGGAGGAAGTGATGATGAGTTCTGTCATTGCTTCTCCTCCTTAGCTTCGGCTTCACGCAGGATGGCGTACAATTCTTCAATTTCTTCCTTTGTGAGTTCCTGCTTCTTTGTGATGGCGCTCATCATCAGGCTGATGCTGCCTTTGTACACCCTGTTCAGGAAATCGTCCGTTTCCTTGATAACGGCGTCCTCCCGCTTGATGAGCGGAGAATAAACCTTTATTCCGTTATTGTCCTCACATCTGATTAAACCCTTTTCCGTCATACGGCGAAGCATCGTCAGGGTTGTGCTCCGGGTCCAGCCCACATGCTTCCGCAAATATTCCGTTGCTTCTCTGCCGGTTCGCGGCGACGCTTCCCACAGGCATTCCATGAGGTTCCATTCGGTATTGGTAAGACTTATATTCTGCGCATTCATGCCAATCACGCTCCTCATTGTCTACAATGTAAACATATTATATGGCAATGTGTTTACATTGTCAACACACAACGCAGGGCACTTTGCCTTTGATTTCGCAGTTTTCAAAACGGAAAGAGCGAATGTGCTTGTCTGAACATCCCTTTGGCACGATTAAGCGGTATCATGGGGCCCATTACCTGTTATGCAAAGGAAAAGAAAAACAGCAGAACTTGGGCTTAGATTCCTTGCCTATAATATGTGAAGAGCAATCAACCTGGTAGGTGTTAGGAAACTGATAGCGGCAATATAAGCGGATATTTCATTTTTTACTTGTGGGATCAGATAAGTTTCCATAAAAAAAGACCTAAAAAATGCCGAAAGCCCTTGATTCCCAAGGGTTTTCGGACAAATTGTGGCGGAGAGGGCGGGATTCGAACCCGCGTGTCGTTTCCGACAAACTGATTTCGAGTGCTCCGATAAACTTAGAACTTAGTGGAGGTTGGCAGTAAATGCATGTAGATAAAAACATCGGAAAACCTTGGTGGATGAGGACTTCAGAGAATTTTCTTTGTGCTTGCAATGAA
>Ga0116191_1003516_pt1 | contig 11408 bp, 13 predicted proteins | sample AD_UKC111_MetaG_FD_89897 | JGI IMG/M metagenome (GOLD analysis project Ga0116191, IMG submission 89897) | Active sludge microbial communities of municipal wastewater-treating anaerobic digesters from Hong Kong - AD_UKC111_MetaG | ecosystem: Engineered > Bioreactor > Anaerobic > Digestate...
ATCACGATGGACTAAATGGACCCGTGAAGAAAAGTGTACAACAGAGGTCGTACTGCTTCGATTATCAGTTGTTGGCAGATACCTTTGAAATCAACCTCGAATTGGGAAATACTGAAACTTCAGAAGAAGAACAACATCCATAAGAAATCATATCAACGTAGATTTTTGCTGCCATGTAGCTGTGAAGTTATGCGGCAGCTTTTATTTTCAAAAAAATTCTTCCCAAATAATCATTATTTCATTGTCTTCATTGTCTTCTTTGTCTTTTTATTGAGTATCAATGAATTAACCATTTTCCCTTTAGTCAAATGCTGTCATAGCTTGTCACAATTTTATTGAAGCTATTTTTCCTATTTTTTGTTTTGTCATAAAACCAATGTTTTTGTCACTTTTAGAAGAATGATTGTCACAATCATATCTTTCCGTAAATCATTAATAATTAATACATTGAACGGCATTATTTGGCTTTATGACAACAAAGACAAACAAGACAAGCAAAATATGTCCTATTGGAAAGAAATTATTATTTTGTGCTATTCCTTACTTTCATTAGGTATATTTCCAAACAGGGTGGGAAGTGAAGCAGTCATAAACAGCAATCCAAACTTTTTGACGAATGGACTTGTAACTACAGACAGCAAGATTATTGTGATGGTCGTTTAGGTCATCACATTCTTGCAGTCCGTAGTGTAAAGTCGTTTCGTGTTTGGCCTTTGACTGAGTGTCTTTGATGCGCATAGGAACCACGTTCCCCTAAGTCAGCAAAGTCTCTCAGTCAAACTGTTTAAAGACGCTTCGCTGGGTGGGGAACTAAATTCACATGTATACGATATTTGCTTAAAAACAAGATAATTTTAACCATTTAATCACATCCATAATGGAATACATTACAATGTGTGCATCATTTTTTTAAAATCTATCCCAACGGTCAAAAAATGAGTGGAATGGCAAATCATTTATGAGTCAGTCTGTTCTGATTATTCGACTATTCGGGGTAAAATCGCCAAAAGACGAACTTTGAAATTTTCCTCCGCATGGAAAATCTGTGTTGTAAAAATCCGTATGGATCTACATGATGCCTTTGCCCAGAATGATTACCATTGCCCAGAATCACAGCTGGATTATTCGAGATCCGTTAGTAAACTACAGTATCTCCGCCGAGAGTACAGAAATGGATTACTTGACCAAGGATGAGATACGTCAAATGATGGCTTTTAATTTTCGACGCAAGTCTATGGAATTGGTGCGAGACCTATACGCCTTCTGCTGCTTTACTGGCTTATCGTTCACAGAGATGAAGAATCTGACCTAGGCTAATGTGAAGACCTTTTTCGATGGCAAGTCGTGGATTATGGCCAAGCGACAGAAGACCAACGTGGAATCCAACATCATGCTGATGGACATTCCCATGAGGATTATCGAAAAGTATGACGGCATGGCAAAAGAGGATTATCTCCTGCCCGTTCCACAGTACATTATTGCCTGTAAGAACCTCAGGACAATCATCGGGCTTTGCGGAATAGAGAAGAACATCACGTGGCATACGGCAAGACATAGCGGTTTTTCTTTCTTGCTAAAATTCAATAGTTTACAAAATATTCCAGCTTAATAGGTAACGATTTAGGAACCAGCGGAATTCTGTATTTCACTTCGTTTTGCAGTAATTCAAAAGAACGCTTTTTTCTAAGGACAAAGATATAAAGTATTATTCATATCTCAATATGCTGCACATATGAAATTCTGATATAAATACGATAAAATTTGGGAATAATGTGGTTGCTATAAAAAGGATACAATAGAAATAACTTCCTTACTACTGATACTCTTGCAGTCCTGTGTACATCTACGGCAAAAGATATGAGCTTCACCGAAGCCGATGACATCATAATTGCATAGTTAAGAGCAATAGAAGCGATATTCTACAACTAAGTCAAAATTACACCAACCAGTTAAGTTCATTAAACTGCTCTAACATCTTATTTCCGCATACAGGGTCTATCTGCCTCACAAACATTATCTTTCCCCTTAACCAGTCTTTGTACAATCCCTTTGTCGTATTCAAATGTTGATAATGTTCATATACCCCAAACTTCTTACAAAAATGCAATTCACGTAATATCTCTTTTTTATATTGTTGCGATACATGTACTCCATTTGTTACAGTCAGACCTGTAACCTCTTGCTTACATCCTTTATAACGTACTTTGGTTTTCATTCGATTTACGTTGAATCCATTCAAATATACGATTTTATAGATGTCGTCTATCGGTGGAACTTCAACATCATAATCAGCCGAAAATGTCAGGTCATCCGCATAGCGTGTATAAATTATTCCGCATTTCTTACAATATTCTAACATCATCTCATCCATTTTTGATGCTATGATATTGGATAGCATTGGGCTCGTTGGTGCACCTTGTGGTAGTCGTGACTTATATGTACATAAGGCAGTCAATGTTTTAACCACTTCCTCTTCGTATCCCAGTGAACGAAAATAATCATTTATTCTGTCCAGTTTTACAGTATGAAAGAAATTCTTTAAATCAATATTGATTAGCCAGTCATGCCCCACATGAGGTGCGGCATTTGTCAAGATGCTACGAACTTTGTTCTTATTCTTAAATGCAGGAATAAAGCCATGTACGCAATCATTTATTGATTTATCTTTACAAAGTATATTTATATAAATCCACTGCTGTATATCTTTCAACAAATGGTCAGGTGCTTCTATCAATCTATCACCACCAGACTTTTTTCTGATTGTATATTCAGTATAATGTCTCTCTACATTTGCAACCATTCCTTTGAGAGTTTCTGCTAAACACCCAAAGTACATGGCAAGATGAACAAAATCAAATATCACAGGGAGATTTCGCTGATGCAAACTCCCGGCATATACAAAACATTCCTCAATATAATTTTCCGAATGGTTGAGTTCTTCGGCACATTCTTTAAAAAGAGACTCCCAAGTGTCTGTCATAGTCATTTACGTTGTTGTCACTTTAGTGACGGTGCTGGACAGGTGTTCAGCACCATCAGTATAATTGTATTTTAATTTCTGTATGCCCCCGGGACATACAGGGAAAGCGTATTTCATCTTCACTTAAAGCTAAAATCCTATGACTTTCCCTTGAAAGTCTCTGGTATGTACATATAGTTTCGGTCATTCACCGAGATAAATCCTTTATCCTTATTCTCGATTCTAAATATTTTAGTTGTTTCTGCAAGCACTTTCTGAGCTTCTGGTGTAACTTTATGGTCTTTGTCCCATAATCCGATTTCCTCTCCTTTTTCAAATAGAGAAGTCATATCATCATTTGTCAATCCCATGTCGTTAGCTATTACGACTTCCGGCATCTTTTTTTCTAGGCATCTCAACAGATACGTCAATTTTACATTTTTATCTTGGATAATGCCCTTCCAGTCCGGGTCATCTAAATCAACCCCAAAGAACTGAGATAATTTAAAGACCCATCTATTATTATCCATCCTTTGAATAAAGGCCATATTTTGCTTTTTCAGCTGATCCCTCGCAATCAAAGGTTGCCAGTATTTTTTTACACCATTGTCTTCATACTTATCGACCCATATAATCGGTAGTGTATTGTTGGGTACAGCATGAGCGAACAAGACCAAGGCCTGTGAATTGGAATAACCTAATTCTCGTCCACGACATATCTGTTGACCATATTTATAACAGAACTCCCTGATCTGTTTCATCTTATAATATCCGCCAAAAGGCGACAGGTTTTTACTAAACGCATGAATTCTAACATCCCCATACAATTTTACATATGGAAAATCGCGTTCTAACCTAGTTTTCCCTTTGTCCATCAGAATACAACTTAAAATGACAATCTTATAGGGTACTTTTTCTTTCACGACATACCCTATCGTCCATTCATTTTTTATTTGCTCTATCTCCCCATTCCTTTTTGTTTTCTCAAACGTGAGTTTACAAGCTGTTGCAAAAGAATCCCCTGAGCCAATTATGTCATCAAGAAATACTATGACATCTTCATCAGTCAGGGATTGAATATCTATATCCTTAGGATGATTATGATATACTATTTCTTTTATATGGCTAAGTGTTTTATTCTTAAATAGGTTTTTCACCAAATACTGAATGACATGTCCACTTTTCCCGGGTTTGCCTAGAGGCATAAACAAAATACGGAATGGCTTTTGAATTTCACGCCACACATCTTCAGAAATAGTATTAAGCTTTGATAAAAGTATTCCAAGCAGGTCTTCTTCGCGATAATACTCCAACTTTTCCAATACAGATACAGCCATTTCCTGCTCGTCATCTTGAAAGTTGTCGAGCCATCGATACACATCATACAAGTCTAATCTATCGTAAAACCTGTACCTGATAGTATCTATTATTCTTTTCTGCAAATCTTCTGATGGTATCTTCATTTACCTGCTTCAATGCAACTTTATGATTCCAACCCAGTCTTTATTCTTGAAAGCTTGATTGGAGTGCAAAGGTACTGTTTTTTTCTATAATTTGAATTTTCGTTCGTATATTTTTAAGCTGATTTTATCTAAAAGTCACTTTGTATCACTAAAGATAGCCAAATTTAGTGAATTACGAGCTATGGTCGCTTGAATTTATATTTCAACCCATATTCTTCAAGTTTGCTGTATAGTGTTGACCTGCCTATGCCGAGCAGTTCAGCAGCAAGGCTCCGGTTACCGTTTGCTTGCTCCAAAGCACGCAATATCCGTTCCTTATCCTCAGCGTCATTGCGCAGTGCAAAGCTGACGGGAGAGGTCGGTTTCGTCACGGCAAGTTCCAGATGTTCTTTTGTGACCACGCCTTCCTGTGCTTGTAACACAGCACCCATGATTTTCTGCCGAAGCTCGCGCACGTTGCCTGGCCACGCATGGGTCAGCAACAATTTTCGGGCTTCGGAACTGAAACCGACCACGTGGCACTCCAATTCATTATTGGCTATATCTCAGAAGAACTCCGCAAGCGGCATTATGTCCTCCTGACAGTCACGCAACGGCGGGACGGTTATCTCGAAATCATGCAGACGGTAGAGCAAATCCTGCCGGAAACGCTTTTCACTCACCGCTACTTCCAAATCTTCATTGGTGGCGGCGATAATGCGGACATTGAAACTCCTGTCTGCTTTGTCACCGACCGGACGATAACGCCTTTCCTGTATGGCGCGGAGCAACATCTGTTGGGTTTCCAACGCAAGGTTGCCCACCTCGTCAAGAAACAGTGTACCACCTTCCGCTTCATAAAAACATCCTTTCTTGGCACTGTCCGCACCTGTGAAAGCTCCCTTGACGTGTCCGAAGAAAGCAGACGGCGCAAGTTCTTTGGTGAGTGAACCACAGTCCACCGCCACGAATGGCTTATCTGCTCGTTTGCTCTTGTCGTGCAGGTGGTGGGCGATATGCTCCTTGCCTGTGCCGTTCTCTCCGAATATCATCACGCTCATATCGGTGGCGGCTACCAGCCTTATCCGGTGCATGATTTTCTGAAAGGCGGAGCCGTCACGGGCAAACACGGGCATACGGCGGTGTCCCGCCTGTCGCTCTTTCTGTATGGAACGGAGAAGTGGAATGAGTTTGTCTTCCACAAGCTGCTTGGGAATATAGTCTATCGAGCCGAGCTTCATACTTTCGACAGACGTATGCACTTCGGCATAGTCGGTCATGATGATGAAGGGTTGTAGTTTCCCCTCCTTGCGCATCCAACGCAACAGGTCTATGCCGTTGCCGTCAGGCAGACGCAGGTCGGCAACCACTATAGGGCTGACGTATTAAAATATTGTAATCATATTTCATTATATATTATTAACTTATATAATTGATATATAGCATATTAAATCTTTTATATATCAGTATTATTTATTATCTTTATAGGTAATAAGAATATGAAATATGTAAAGAATATGGACTTTATCACAATTTTAAGGGAAGTTGAGCACCCCAGAAGGGATCATCTCAAGGAACACAGTCTGGAGTGTATCTTTTATATCTCGATAGCCGCAGTTCTCTGCGGAGCGGAGAGCTGGTATGAGGTGGAGGAATTCGGAAGATGAAGGAGGCCTTCTTCCGTTCCAGAATTAAAGGGTTCAAAGGCGTCCCTTCCCACGACACTTTCAACAGGTGTTTTCCATCCTCAACCCCAAAGAATTGGAGCGCGTCTTCAGACTCTGGATTCAGGAGATATGCGGGAAATACAAAGGTATAGTTTCCATAGACGGCAAGGAAATATGCGGTGCGAGGACGCCGAAGGGTGACGGCAGCGGAAGTTTCGAGCCGTTGAGGATGGTAACGCCTGGACTGCATCCAACGGAGTTTCTCTGGGGCAGGAAAAGTTGGGGAAGAAAAGCAACGAGATAAAGGCCATACCGAAGCTGATAAAGGCCCTTGATCTGGAGGGCTGCGTCATCACGATAAATGCCATCGGCTGCCAGCACGAGATAGTCGAGACGATAGTGAAGAACAAGGCTGACTTCGTCATATGCGTGAAAGACAACCAAAAAAAACTGCACGACACGATAAAGAGCTGGTTCAGGGACATCGACTTCGACGGGAACAAGACAAACGGGCACGGCCACATACCTCCTACCAGATACCAGTCGTCATACGCGGAAGAATGCGGCCACGGGCGAAGGGAGAGGAGGTACTGCCAGGGGTACAACAACGGGGTGGCGGGAAAGATACTGGGCTGGAACGGCGTGTGTTCCGTAGTCTGCCACACCAAGATAACGACTTATCTAAAGGAGAAGAGGACAGTTGAGGAGAAGAGATACTATATAACTTCACTGCCTCTTGACTCAGAGAGAATCATACAGGCCATAAGAACCCATTGGAGCATTGAAAACAATCTGCACTGGCAGCTGGACGTGACGTTTAACGAGGACGACACCAGAAAGAGGAAGAACGCGGCACAGAATTTCTCCCTTATCTGCAAGATTGCACTCTCACAGATTAAAAACAGCCAGAGGAAAGGTAGCTTTAAAATGAAAAGAAAACTTGCCGGATGGGATGAGAATTTTATGACAGGACTTCTGGACTCTGACTGGTATGGAGGGACAACTTTTTAATGCGTCAGCCCTGCAAAGGAAGCAGATAGGAGTGCTTATATCTATTATTTTCTTACATCGCTAGGCATCCTTTTGTAACAGACAAAACTAATGCTCTAAATTACACTATTTACTCGTTGTAGTTGCGGTATAGTTATGTGGCAGCATTTCTTGTCACAATTTAATTGAAGCTATTTTTCCTGCTTTCTAGTTTTGTCATAAAATATATGTTTTTGTCACTTATAGAAGAATGATTGTCATAATCATATTTTTTTTGTGAATCATTAATAATTAACACATTGAACGGCATTATTTGGCTTTATGACAACAAAGACAAACAAGACAAGCAAAATATGTCCTATTGGAAAGAAATTATTATTTTGTGCTATTATTCCTTACTTCCATTAGGTATATTTCCAAACAGGGTGGGAAGTGAAGCAGTCATAAACAGCAAGTCAAACTTTTTGACGAATGGACTTGTAACTACAGACAGCAAGATTATTGTGATGGTCGTTTAGGTCATCACATTCTTGCTGCCTGTAGTGGAAAGTCGTTTCGTGATTGGCCTTTGAATGAGTGTCTTAGATGCGCAGAGGAACCACGTTCCCCTAAGTCAGCAAAGTCTCTCAGCCAAACTGTTTAAGTACGCTTCGCTTGGGTGGGGAAATAATACTAATGATTAACAAAAATGCTAATCTGTTCAGGTTCCGATTTTTTCAAATCTCAAATAATGGAAATAAACATGATTTCCCCCTTATAGATTAACTTGAATTAGTGAAACGTCGTCATCAGGATTGATGATTGCCTCCTTAATCTCGGTGATGGATTTATTGCTTAGCACAGATTCTGCTATATTGTAGAAGCCATCGGTACAGAAGAAAACGTTGTCATTGCGAGTTAGTTTAATAACTTTCACTGGTATATCTTTACGAAGTCCTGTACCTTTGATGCATCTGGTAACTCGCGTCTGACCATAACCCACATCTAATATGTGGTCAGAAGTTAATATTGAAAGCCCATTATTATTCTTAAGGTAGATGCGCACGTTTCCCTGCCATGTATAGAACATCTGGTAATCAGAAACAATTGCTAATGCTATTGTTGTACCCATTGGGCATTTGTACTCTGCAATTCCTTTTGCAGCAATCGCATTGTCAGCTGTTCTTAGAGCATCCTTCAACATTCTTGTTTCAGAATGAAAACCCTTGTAGTTGTTGACAATATATTCTACAGCGGTTTCACATGCTAAACGTGCAGCTATATCACCATAAGATAATCCTCCCATTCCATCGGCTATGGCAATGACATAACCATTAATACCCATATTCCTATACAGAAAATAATCTTCATTGGTATCTGAACTTCCGATGGAAAAATCACTTATCTTCATTTCTTTCCTCAATTTCTTTGTTTAGAATATCGTATATATTTGTCCAAATACCCAAGCAGACATCATAGGCATCATCTTCTTCATCACCATATAATTTGATGAAGTCTTTTATAAGGTCGCTTTCAGTTCCTTTATCAAGTTCTGTTTTTATCATATCGGAATAATCGGCAAGGTGTTCATCGCTCAGCATGTGCTTGATTTCGCTTGCTAACCATTGAGAGCCCCAAATGATTTCCTTATCTCCTTCTAAGTTTACGTCATTAGGAATCCCATTGCTATCAAGTAGTTTGGAAACATAATATTTTTCAAGGATGAAAAACATATCATCGGCATCTTTATGATTTTTGGTGTGCCTGTCCATGTAAGAATCCAGCTTAATAAAGAACTGTCCTGCCAATGTCGCTATATTTATATCAAACGAGTTATTGATGGACACCGCAATAGAATGGTCCATTACATCAGAAAAGCATTTGACCGACATCTCCAACTCATATTCTGGAGGCCAAATTAAGGTTTCATTCTCTTCGGCAATATCACCAAAGGGAATAACATCTACCTCGTAGTCATTGTCATGATTTTCTCCTTTATAATAGAATTTCTGATTAGCAGGATCCTTTCTGAAGTGATTCTTTTGAAGAATTTTGCTAAGATTATCGAATTGCGACCAATCAGACAAGGCAATAGCTACATCAAGATCTCTTGTTTTGCGTTTTGAAGGATACTCATCAAGCAACTTCATCATGATATCTCTAGCCGTAGCACCCACCACATAGAGTTTCAGTCCTATGCTTGAGACGCAATCGCCAAGAGCCTTGAGAGTCTCGTATAAGGCATCATTCTCCAGTTCTTTTTTGCTTAGACTATTTTTCATCATTGATTATTCTCTTCGCAGTTTCAAGACAACGGCTGTCTGTCGTTCCCATTAAATCTGCATAGGTTAATATTTTCGGGACCATTTTACTATCCGCTTCTCCTGTCCAGAATTTTTTGTAAACAAGGATGTCGCCATCGGAAGAAGGTAACATCTTTGCCGTTCTAATCAAATCAGCACTATCTCCATCCGTGTAGATCGTTAGTATCTCTGGCGTTAGATATCCATCAATAAGATTGGCACCGCTTTCACCACCCCAATAAGAGTTCTTTGGTAATTTAATACCCTGCCAATTTCGTCTAAGTTCAGGACTTCCAAATCTCATCTTCTTCAAGAATAATTTTGGTTTTAAAGATTGATTATATGCCACTTGCCATTCATCTAATAATGCTCTCCAATCCATCAGAACTCTTCCTTTAGGAGTTTTTATAATATGATGGCGTCGGGTCATTTCCTCAATGACATTTTTGATAGCTCCAAGAGAGTAACCTGTTTCTTCTGCAATTTTTCTATATGTTTTTCCTATATTTGTTTTGTCTAGCAGGAAATAGAAAATAAGTTTTATCGCAGATTCACTGAGCACCTTCGTTTCAGCCTCTTTGGGCTTGTCCTGTTTCTGCCCTGTAATGAATATATATAATGGTGAAATGTTGATATAGCAGTTGCCAGCATTGTCCAATACATTAAATCCTTCCTCTACAAATTTCATCATTAGTTGAGGAGAAATATAACCAGCAATCAATAGTACAGGTGCAGAACCATCCTTTTTTATCTTTTGTAATTGGAGAATCACCTGGTTAAAGTTGGCCTTAGTTACAAAGCTTTTGATTTCACCAGACATTTTTATGTCACCAATATTGATGTCCACATCGTGATTTCCCTTTTTAGCAAGTTTCACGGTGATGTCATCACGTCGCGTTAAATTCTTTAAATTCGCAGCGGCTTCTAAAGATAATTCCCTTACATTTATCATACCTGTTCACTTTTAAGTGCTTGTTCATGAATTTATGAACACTGCAAATATAGTGAACATTTTTATAATCACCAAACTATTTGTTCAAAAATTGATAATTGTTCATGAATTTATGAACATGATGCTAAGTATGAACATGATGGCTTCTGATCTTTTTGTAAAAATGCACCGTCTTGTCGAAATTAGGAGTTGGGATTTTAGCTAATTATATTTTAAGATTCAGAGATTTGTTGTGTACATACTTTCACATCGTAAGCGCGGTTGCTGGCAAACCATGCACCTTTACTCTCTCGAGCATTAGGTTCAAACTGTATGATAACCTCGTCATCCATCCGGATATTGAACTTCTGAAGTTTCTCATCACCGAAGACCTCGAAAAGTAGACGATGAGGGAACTGCCCTTCGGACTCAGCAACAAACTGTTGCATTTTCCATGCGCCTCTTGCGGTTGTCCCGGATTTTGGTTCCACTACTGCGATAATTTTTCCTTTAAATTCCATATTACTATTGTTTTAAATGATTGATGAAGCAATTCTATGATTATGAATCATGGCAATGGCAGTTCCAATGTTTTGATGACTTGTGAAACATCCTTATTGATGAAATACCATCTTTCTGCTTTATATTCCAGTCCCGTGTGATTCACTGCTTGAAAATCCACCTTTACTTTCCATCCTGTCCATTCCCGATTGTTTGTTTGATTCAGCAACAATTCACGGATCTCTGAGTTTGCTCGCATCTGACGGCCCGCCAAATCAATGACGTATGCATCATCGGCATTGAAATTTTCAAAGTTGTTGGTACGTTTCATGATACTTTTAGTGACTTGTCCCATGATAATCATGATGTTCTTCTGCTCCTGACCAGTAAAATAAGTCGTACCAAAAACGGAATCAGGATCTGAGATACTGATGATCTTCAATTGCTTTGGATTATCGACAGACTGTTCCAAATGAGATTTCGCAAGTTCAGCAGCTCTATGTTGGCTGTTTGTGCAAGATGAGACAGATAACAATAAAATCGTCCCCATTATAAAGTCTATGTATGTTTTCATATCTTGATGATTTTAGTTTTATCGGGGCTTAGTGCGAGCCGTTTATAATAGGCCGTACCATC
>Ga0116191_1003518_pt1 | contig 11404 bp, 11 predicted proteins | sample AD_UKC111_MetaG_FD_89897 | JGI IMG/M metagenome (GOLD analysis project Ga0116191, IMG submission 89897) | Active sludge microbial communities of municipal wastewater-treating anaerobic digesters from Hong Kong - AD_UKC111_MetaG | ecosystem: Engineered > Bioreactor > Anaerobic > Digestate...
CTTTTGATGGAAGTAAATTTTCTGGCTGGCAGAAACAGAAAAATAAAAGAAGTGTCCAGGAAACATTAGAAAATACATTAGAAAAAATAACAAATGAGAAAATAAAAGTAATTGGATGTGGAAGAACTGATAGCAAAGTCCATTCTATAAATTATGTTGCAAATTTTAAAACAAATTCAAAAATACCATCGGAAAATCTTAAAAAAGCAATTAATTCTTTTCTTTCACCAGAAGTTTATATAAAGAAAGTAAAAGATATACCTTTAAGTTTTCATTCAAGATATGATGCTTTAAGGAAATCATATATATATCTAATTTCCCTTTCAAAGTGCCCATTTTTAAATAATTATGCACTTTTTTTTGAGAGAGAAATTGATATAGAAAAAATAATTGAAGGGAAAGAATATATAATTGGTAAACATGATTTTTCTGCTTTTAAAGGTGAAGGTAGTAATAATAAAAATCCTGTAAGAGAAATTTTTAAAATTGATATTAAAAAGAAAAGGTTTTTTCTTGATAGAGATGTTAAACTGATTGAAATTGAAATAGAAGGGGATGGTTTTTTATATAAAATGGTAAGAAATATAGTTGGAACTTTAATATATACAGGAATTGGTAAAATCCAACCGTCTGATATAAAAAAAATAATTGAAGGTAAGAACAGAAAGTTTGCAGGTCCAACTGCTTGTGCATCTGGACTTTATTTGAAAAAGGTTGTCTATCCCAAAATAATAAATTCACCCTTGTCCTCGTTAAAGGGGAAAAATAAAAAAATAAATGAATATAAAAGATGAATTTAAAAATTTTTTATCTGAGCGAGTAAAAGAAAATACTTTATTAAGTCAATTCACAAGTTTCAAAACAGGTGGAATTGCAAGAATCATTGTATTTCCTGAAAATAAAGAAGAAATTAAAAAAATTTTTCATTTATCTGAAAAATATCAAAAAGACATACTGATTTTGGGAAAAGGAACAAATATTTTAATAAGCGATTATGGATTTGATGGGGTTATAATTTCAACTTTACTTTTAAAAAAAATCACAAAAAAGGAAAATTTTATTATATCTGAAAGTGGTGTTTTAATCTCTTCGCTTCTGAATTTTTGTCTGAAAAATAATTCAGGAGGTATTGAATTTCTATCAGGCATTCCAGGAACAATAGGAGGTGCCCTTATAACAAATGCTGGACTGAAAAAAGAGTGGATTGGAGAAAAGGTTGAATGGGTTGAGATCTACGATAAAAAAAAGAAGGACTTTGAAATATTGAAAAGGGAAGAAATAAAATTTTCATATAGAGATAGTAATTTAAAAAATATGTTTATTATAAATGCTTGTTTAAGAACTGAAAAAAAGAGAAAAGAAGAAATTAAAAATAAAATACAAAATTATATGAAGGAAAGAATAGAAAAACAACCATTAAGAGAAAATTCAGCAGGTAGTGTATTTAAAAATCCAGAGAATTTTTATGCAGGTGAACTTATTGAAAAATGTGGTCTTAAAGGATATTGTATTGGAGATGCCTGTATTTCTGAAAGACATGCAAATTTTATAATAAATAAAGGAAAAGCAAAATCATCTGATATTTATAACCTGATAAAAATTATTCAGAACAAAGTAAAAGAAAAATTTAGAGTAGAACTTGAACTAGAAATAAAGATAATAGGGAAATTTTGATATGGAACTTTTTAAAAAATGTGAAAAATTTGTATCAGAAAAAGGGATTATAGAAAATAGAGATAAAATTCTTGTTTCTGTTTCTGGAGGTCCTGATTCAATCTTTTTACTTTATTTTCTTTTATATTTGAGAAATAAATATAACTTTTCTTTGTTTGTCTCTTATATTCACCACCATTTGAGAAAACAGGCAGATAAAGAATTTATGTATGTAAAGGAAATATCAAAAAAATATGGAATCCCGTTTTATTATAGAAATATTAAGATTGAAGGAAAAACAGGAATTGAAGAAAAAAGCAGAGAAAAAAGGTATAAGGCACTTTATCAAATTGCAAAAAAAACAGGAGTTAATAAAATAGCAACAGGACATACTCTTGATGATAATATTGAAAGTGTTCTTTTAAATTTTTTTAGAGGAACAGGACTTGCAGGTATGTCTGGAATTTTACCAGAAAGAAAAATTTATAAGAACTCAAATATTTTTCTTATAAGACCAATCCTTACTGTTAGAAAAAGTGAAATAAAAAAATTTTTAAATAACAAGGGAATTAAGTATTATTTAGATAAATCAAACTTAAACTTAAAATATAGAAGAAATTTAATAAGGTATAAAATAATCCCATATCTTAAAAAATTTTTCCCATCATTTACAGATATTATTGCAAAAACATCTTCTATTTTGCAGGATGATTTTCTTTATATAGAAAAAGAAGCAATAAAAACATTGGAGTTAATTTTGAAAAATGGGCAATTTAATGTTTCGGAGTTTAAAAAAATTGATATTTCAATCAGAAGATTTATAGTTCAACTTTTATTTGAAAAAATAGCAGGAGTATCTTATAGGTCATATAACAAAATTGAAAATTTGAGAAATTTCATTGAAGGAATAAAAGAAAGTTATGTCCCAATTTCAATAATTGAAGAAAGAATTAAAGGGGAAAAAAAAGAAAGGAAAATTTATAAAGTGATTGAAATACCTGGAAAATATAATGTTGATGGGATTTTTATTGAAAGTGAATATATTAAAAAAAGCCCCTTTATATTTAAAAACATGGATAAATATACTGGTTATTTTGATGGAGAAAAAGTTGGAAAGAAAATAATTGTAAGAAGTAGAAAAAAAAGGGATATGTTTCAACCATTAGGGATGCAAAAAGAAAAAAAACTTTCAAGATTTTTAATTGATAGGAAAATTCCAATTTACAAAAGGGATAAAATTTTAATTTTTCAATCAAAAAATGAAATAATGTGGGTCTGTGGAGTTGAAATATCTGAAAAGTTCAAAATTACAGAAGAAACAAAAAAAATATTGAAAATAAAAGTAAATGTATAAAATTTTGCTGTAACTTTGTAAACTTACGAATGTATTTTTTCTCTTTACTCCCACTCTATTGTGGCAGGTGGTTTAGAAGTTATATCATAAACAACTCTATTAACTCCTCTTACTTCATTAACAATTCTTGTTGAAATTCTATCAAGAACTTTGTAAGAAATTTTTGCCCAATCAGCAGTCATTCCATCAGTGCTTTTTACAACTCTTATTGCAATTACATTTTCATAAGTTCTTTTATCTCCCATAACTCCAACTGTTTTTATTGGTAGTAAAACGGCAAATGCCTGCCACATAGAGTTATAAAGAGATGCTTTTTTAATTTCATCTTCTACAATTGTATCTGCCTCTCCTAAAATTTCAAGAAGATGTTTATTTACACTACCTATTATTCTAACGGCAAGACCAGGTCCTGGGAAAGGATGTCTATTTATTATAAAATCAGGGATATTTATCTCTTTTGCAATTTTTCTTACTTCATCTTTGAATAAAAATCTAAATGGTTCAACGAGAGAAAATTTTAGTTTTTCTGGTAGTCCTCCTACATTATGATGTGTTTTTATCCTTGCAGTTGGCCCACCAAATGCGGGAATACTTTCAATTACATCTGGATATAAAGTTCCCTGTGCTAAAAATTTTGCACCAAATTCTTTTGCTTCTTTTTCAAAAATTTTTATAAAGGTATTTCCAATTATTTTTCGTTTTTTTTCTGGGTCGGCAACATTTTTTAGTTGTTTTAAAAAAATTTCACCTGCATCAATATATTTCAAATTAACCTTTTTCTGAAACCACTTAACTATTTTTTCTTTTTCTCCCTTTCTTAATAGCCCATTATCAACAAATATGCTTAATGATTTTTCTTTACAAACATCTTGAAGTATTAAAGAAAGCGTTGAAGAATCAACTCCTCCACTTAATCCACATATAATTTTTTCATCTCCTACTTTTTCTTTTATTTCTTTTTTTATTTTTTCAAGAATTATTCCATAATTCCATGTAGGTTCTAATTTACATATTTTGAAAAGAAAATTACTTATTATTTTTTTACCTTCTTCTGTATGAGTAACTTCTGGATGAAATTGTAGCCCATATATTTTTTTATTTTTATCTCTTATTGCCGTTATGGGAGATATTTCTGTTCTACCAATTATTTTAAAATTCTTTCCAGTTTTTTTTACAATATCCCAATGACTCATCCAGACAATTGTTTTTTCTTTTAAATTATTAAAAATTTCTTCTTTTCTATCAGGATAAAAAATTGTTTTCCCATATTCTCTTTTTTTACCTTCTTCAACTTTTCCACTGAAAAATTCAGATATGAGTTGCATCCCATAACATATCCCGAGAACATAAAAACTACCATCAAATATTCTTTCATCAAATTTATAAATACCTTTTTGTATATGTCCTGGTCCACCTGATAGTATAATTGCTTTTATATCTTTTTCTTTTAATGTTTCTATTTTTATATTAGGAAGGAATATCTCACTATAAACATTCATTTCTCTAACTCTTCTTGCAATAAGCTGGGTGTATTGAGAACCAAAATCAATAACGCCTACCATCCCTTTCTTCCTCTGCGTTTTTGTGCCTCTATCATAATAACCTTATTAAAAAAAATCAAAATTTTTACTTATAATGTTGGGAAATATGTTTTTATTTCAAAATCAGTTATCTGTTGTCTATACATATCCCACTCAATTTTTTTAGCAGTAATTAAGTTATTATAAATATGGTCTCCAAGTACTTCTTTTAAAAATTTACTTTCTTCTGCTACTTCAATTGCTTCTATTAAACTACCTGGAAGACATTTTATATTTAATTGCTCCATTTCTTCATCTGTCAAATGATAAACATCCCTTTCAAGCGGTTCGGGTAATTGATAATTATTTTCAATCCCTCTCATTCCAGCAGCAGACATACAAGCAAAAGATAAATATGGATTGCATGCAGGGTCAGGAGAACGAAATTCAACCCTTGTTGATTTCTCTTTTCCTGGTTTGTACATTGGAATTCTAACAAGTGAACTTCTGTTTCTTCTTGCCCAACAAATATAAACAGGTGCTTCATACCCAGGGACAAGTCGTTTATAAGAATTTACCCATTGATTACATACAAAAGTTATCTCTCTTGAATGATTTAATATTCCTGCAATATATTTTTTACCTATATCAGAAAGATTATATTTATCATTTTTATCAAAAAAAACATTTTTATCTCCTTTAAATAATGACTGATGAACATGCATTCCACTTCCATTAACACCATATATTGGTTTTGGCATAAATGTTGCATAAAGACCATTCGCTTGTGCTACATCTTTTACCACCATCCTGTAGACCATAACAATATCTGCCATCTCTAATCCCTCTTTATATCTTAAATCAATTTCATGCTGACTTGGAGCACCTTCATGATGTGAATATTCAACATCTATTCCCATTTTTTCAAGTGTTAAAATAACCTCTCTTCTTACATTATTTCCTGCATCAAGTGTTGTTATATCAAAATATCCACCTTCATCAAGTATCTGAGGGTTGTTATCATCTTTAAAAATAAAAAATTCAAGTTCAGGACCAACATTATATGAAAACCCCTTTTCTTTTAATTTTTTAAGTTGTTTCTTTAAAATATATCTTGAATCACCTTCATAAGGGGACCTATCTGGATTTAAAATATCACATATCATTGCTGATTCTCCCCTTTCTTGTGGTCTGTAAGGAAGAATTGTAAAAGTAGACGGAACTGGTAAAGCAATCATATCTGATTCATCAATTCTGGCAAATCCCTTTATTGAAGAACCATCAAATCCCATCCCATCTTCAAGAGCAACTTTTAACTCTTCATTTGTTATTGAAAATCCCTTCATCTGTCCAGTTATATCAGCAAAAAATAGTCGTATAAACTTAATATCATTTTTTTCTACTATTTTTAAAACATCATCTTTATTTAAATTGTTATTCATAGTTCCTCCAAATTATTTGAAAATATTTTCCCATAATTTTGTAGTGTATCCTCCAACAAGCCGCACTGCAATTTCATCTGGCAATTCATTAACTCTTCTATTAAATGGCTCCGGCGTAACAGGTCCATCATAGCCAGTTTCTTTAATTGTTTTTAAAAAACTAGTAAGGTCAATAATTCCTGTTTCCCCTGGAATATTTCTCTCAGTATCTACCAATTTTTCAATATCTGAAAAAGGGGCATCATTTATGTGAACATAAATAATTTTATTTTTATCTAATTTTTTAATATCTTCTAAACTTCCACCAGAAGTGAACCAGTGCCACGAATCAAGTAAAATCCCTGCATTTTCAAAGTCAGAAACCAAATCAAGCATCTGCTCAATAGTATGAACAAATGGGTATTTATGGTCTTTTCTAAAAGATGGTGTCCCTATAAATTCAAAGCCAATTTTACACCCACCAATTACTTCTGTTATTTTTTTTATTATTTTTCTATGCCACTTAAAATTCTCATTATATTCCATCTCATCTGAATATGGTTTTATCCATGTGTAAATTCTTTCTGCCTCAATTTCAGATGCAATCTTAACAAATTTTTTTAATTTTTCTATTCCCTTTTTAAAATTTTCTTCTGAGTAAATATCAATAGGCAACCCCCATCCACCAACTTTAAGATTAAATGAAGAATACATACCTTTGACATAGTCAACTGAATATTTTTCAACAAGTTCAATTGTTTCATCAACTGGTAAATCCATACCTTCAAATTCACCAATAGTTGCAAGTCGTAGGCATTCTCTTAAACTTTTATTTATTCCAAGTGCACCAGGTGCCAGATTTTTAAACATTCCCACCTCCATTTTTGTTTCTTATTATATCATACTTTAAAATTTTTTATATGTATCTTCCATATTCTTTTGTACTTTCGTACATCGCCACTATATTTTCAACAGGAGTAAGAGGTGCAAGATTGTTCCCTTCTCTCATTATAAACCTTTTCCCTTTCATTATTCCGCTTTCACATATTTTTTTACTTCATCTTTAACTTCATTTTCTTTACCATTTTTAAGTAAAACAATATTTGGTCCACCTATAATTTCAATTTCTTCACCTAATTCTTCCCTTAATTTTCTAAAATTTACAGGAAAACCAGTATCAAATGAAATAACATCCAAGTTTTCCTTTAGAAACTTAAATAAATGTCCTGCATTACCACATAAGTGGATATGAACTTTCCCTTCTTTTTCTTTAAATTCTTCCACTAATTTTTTATGAAAAGAAAACAAAATTTTTATATTTTTCAACTGATAAATTCGCAATTAGATCATCTGCAAAAGAAAAAATTTTTGATTTAAAATTTATTTCTGCCTTTTCTTCTTTTTCTGCTCTCCATTTTCTTATTTCTGTCATTCTTTTTATTATATTTTCAGTAACAAAACTCATAAGGTCAAAAAAATATTTCAGTAAGACCTCTCAATTTTCCAGCAACTGTAAATGGTTCATCTGTTCCTTCTCATGGAATTGTTAAAGGACCTTTTACTTTTTTCCCTTCAAATTCAATATCTTTATATCTTCTATTCATATATTCAAAAAATTCCATTGCTTTTCCAAGTAAATTTCCTTTTAAAGGGTACGGTGGCTCAATTTCATATAATCTATGTTTGTTTTCTTTGAAAATTGGGTTGACATCTGGAGGAATAAAATTTCCTAAATATATAATTTCACATCCAAACCAACCACTTTCATAATTGTTTTGAAAATCAACATTAATTTGCCAGCCATCAGAAGGAATTCTCATTTCTGCATCGCATAAAATATTTTCTTTCCACCACTTTTGAAAAAGTAATTGACATTTTATATGAATTTCAGGGTCATTATAAAACTGATAAAAAGTATAACCTTCTTTATTTAATTCAGGATTCTCAAAAAAATTTCTTATACTTCCACCAACAATTACAGGGACTCTTCCATGTCTCTTCTCTTTGTAATCATCCCATAGTTTTTTTTACTTCTTCATTATGTTTTTCATAATCAATTTTCTCTTTTAAGAAAAAACTCATTATCCCCCCATTTAGAATTTTTATTTATTAGATTTTTTTATAATATGGTTGGCAAGACATATATACATAAAGGGGTAATAGTATAAAGTTTAAATGTAAAATTAAAAGAAGTACATGAATAAAAAAATTTCAAATTTTTGCCTCTGTGTTTGACCTAATCCACTTTACTGATATCTATCATCCTCATTTCTAAAACAGTATTTCTCTTCTTAATTTACCTTTATAAATTACCAAACCCTCTTCTATTGGTTTATTTACAAACCAGTTTTCTTCTCCCTTTAATATCTCTTTTAAATATGGAAAAGTTGCATAATTTAAAGCAATTGTTGATGTTTTTGGAACAACACCAGGAATATTTGGAACACAATAATGGATAATATCCTTATAAATAAAAATTGGGTTTTTGTGAGTTGTGGACTTACTTGTCTCACATAATCCACCTTCATCTATTGCAACATCAACAATAACACTCCCTTTTTCTATTACATCTAAATCTTCTTCCTTTATAATAACTGGTGTTCTTTTTCCAGGTATAAGAGCAGCACCTACAATTACATCTGCTTTTTTTAAAGAACTTATTAAATTTTCTCTATCCGAATATAAGACATCTGCTTTTTTAAATCTTTCTTTAAGAATTTTAATTTTATTCTCAGCAATCTCAAGAAATGTAATTTTTGCCCCAATCCCCTCTGCTATAATACCAGCAGAATATCCAACAACGCCACCACCAATTATTAAAACATTACCACTTTCAACATTTTCTACTCCTGATAACAAAATCCCCTTTCCACAATATTCTTTTTCTAAATATTTCATTCCTTCCTGAATACTTAATTTCCCAGCAATTTCACTCATTGGTTTTAAAATTGGCAAATTTCCATTTTCTTCTACAAGTTCATAAGCAATACAGTTAACTTTTTTCTCAATTAATTTCTCTGTCATATTTCTATTTGATGAAAAATGGCAAAAAGTGAATAATGTCTGTCCCTCACTTAAAAGTTTTATTTCTTCTTCCTGGGGTTCTTTTACCTTTACAATTAAATCACATTTTTTATATATATCTTCAAGTCCTTTAACAATTTCTGCACCAACTTCTTTATAGTCATTATCTGAAAAACCCGCGCCTACGCCTGCATTTTCTTGAATAAACACCTTATGCCCATCCTTTATAATATCTTTAACAAAAGATGGAATTAAACCAACTCTATATTCTTCAACTTTTATTTCTTTTGGTACACCTATTATCATTTTTTCATCTCCTTTACTGTTTCAATTACTTTATCAGCCATATATTCAACTTGTTTTTTTGTTAGTGGATATAAAGGCAAATGCGTAAATCTGTGTAAGAATAAATCTTCAGCATTAGGACATGACTTTTTTATCTTTTCTGTATCATATCCCAATTGTTTCAGGTATGAGAACCTATATAATGGAGCAAAATGCTGTATTTGAGTAACTCCTTTTTCTGTAAGTTTTTGTTTAAATAATTGAATATCTCCTTTTAATTTTTCTGGTTCTATTTGTATAAGATATAAATGATGAGTTGGGGTTATATCATATGTATCTAATGGAGGAGTTATTATTCCATCAACATCTTTAAAACAACTATTCAAAAATTCAGCATTTTTTCTTCTTTCTTTAATTATCTTTTCAATCCTCTTAATCTGACTTAATAATGCAACTGCTTGAATTTCTGTTGTAGAATGATTTCCAGCAGGTATATAGTCACTTTCTCTTTTTAATGCGACTACATCATAAAGCCAGTGTTCAATTGGATTTGAACTATCAAAACCAACAAATCTTGCTTTCGGAAAGTCCTTACCAATTTCTGAATTTGTAACAACTATACCACCTTCGCCAAGAGAAGTAACATTTTTAACTTCATGAAAACTGAAAGAACCAAAGTCACCAATTGTTCCAATTGCTTTTCTTTTATACCAACCACCAAAAGCATGTGCTGCATCTTCTACAACTTTTAAATTATATGTTTTGGCAATTTTCATTATTCTAGCCATATCACATGGATAACCACCGATGTGAACTGGTATTATTGCTTTTGTCTTTTTTGTTATTTTTCTTTCAATATCATCCGGGTCAATATTTATGGTTCTTCTATCAATATCTACCAATACAACTTTCGCTCCTATTAAAAGAGGATAAGAAATTGTTGAACAAAAAGTTATTGCAGGTGCTATAACTTCATCACCTGGTTTTAGTCCAGAAAATTTAAGTCCTATTTCAAATCCAGCAGTTGCATTTGTTATAAAACAAGCATATTTTACATTTAAAAATTTGCAGACATATTCTTCTAATTCAAGAACTTTATTTCCAAGTGTAAGTTTAGTTGCATATCTCCCATATTTGAGAAGATTTTTAAGCTCCTTTTTCACATTTTTTAACTGTTTTTTATAATTTTTATTATCAACTGGCTGGATTAAAAATTTTAAAATTTCTTCAATATCATCAATATTTGTACTTTCTCCAACTGCTGCCCATGGAACAGCAACATTTCCTGTATCATACCTGAAATCACTTACTTTCTTCTTATTCATATCTCTCTCCTTTTCCTGTTTTTCTTACTGCCAAAATTGGTTAATTAAATTCACTCTACCTTTTCTCACAAAGACAAATGAAATGTGAAAAGTAAGATGTGAGAAGTAGAAATCCCGTAAGCGCAACTTATCACTTCTGCGCCTGCCCGTCTGAGCATTAGCGAAGGAGGGTAGGGATGGTCTGTAAGTAAGTCCTAAACCCTTCTATGGAAGAGAATCCACCCCCTCGGGCGTAGCCCAGAGAAATTGTGTGGACACTACGGGCGAGACCACATTCCTCTCTACAAAGATAGAGGGGTAAACCTTGAAAGGGGGAGATTTTAAAATCCATTCTAACCTTCCTTTGATAAAGGAAGACACTCTATATCAAATTAAAAAGTAAAAAGTTTTTTAACAAGTTAAAAACTAGGAGAAATTTCTCCTTGAAATTGTTCTTTGACAATTTTAAGATGCTTTTGTTCATCATAAGTTGACCTGTTTTTCTTACAGGAACATTTTTGTCTTTTTTTTATTATAGAATACCATTTATTTTTGTCAAGTCAAGTTCGCCACTCATGTTAAATCAAATTTCTCTAACTTCTTAATACAAAAGGATTTCCCTTATTTTTTTATATTTTATAGTGAAATGAATAAATAATTTGACTTGTAATGATTTAAATTATAATATATTATATAGTGAAAGCAAAGGAGGGAGGCATGGCATTTTTAAGAGAGATAAAGGACAAAAGGAAGAGTGGGAAAGTATATAGTTATTGGGTAATAATTAAGAGTTTTTGGGACAAGGAGAAAAGGAAGGTGCGTCATAAAGTTATACACAATTTA
>Ga0116191_1003523_pt1 | contig 11394 bp, 8 predicted proteins | sample AD_UKC111_MetaG_FD_89897 | JGI IMG/M metagenome (GOLD analysis project Ga0116191, IMG submission 89897) | Active sludge microbial communities of municipal wastewater-treating anaerobic digesters from Hong Kong - AD_UKC111_MetaG | ecosystem: Engineered > Bioreactor > Anaerobic > Digestate | place...
CCTTCTCCAGGCCGGTGTAGCGCTTCAGGCGCACCAGGGCGCTGGCGCGGCGCTTGGCGGGCACCTCATCCTGCAGCAGCACGAACTCGCCCTGGAACACCGTCTGGCCGACGTCGGTGAAGGGCAACAGGTACTTCTCGTTGATGGCGCTGGAATCGATCTGGCGCTGCGCGGAGTCGATCATGATCTCCAGGTCCTGGCGCACCTGCGGGTCCTTTTCCGCGGCGAGCTTGTCCTGCAGTACCTGGCGCGCCTCGGCACTGGCGCGGCGGAAGCGCGCGCCGACGTCGGGCTTGAGGTCGGCCACGCGCTCGTCGTAGCCGGGGATGCCGAGCTGGCCGGCGGTTTCGGGACTGAAGTCGCCGAACACCTTGAGCAGCGGCTGCGCGTCGGCATTGCTGCGCGCGACCCAGCCGCTGTCGGCCGCAGCGACGGCCCCGCCGACGGCGAGGGACAGGAACAGCGCAAGCGCGGTGCGGCGACCAAACGCAGTGAGACGGCGGCTCAGGGCCATGGCGGATCCTCCGGGAAAGGTCCCCAGCCTAGGACCTGGGCGTGCCGGGCAGATGTGCCGAAGGTGTGGGGCCGGCGCGCGCGGGCGGCCCGGTTTCACGCGCCGTCGCGCTGCTGGAGCGCAAGCTCTAGGCATGCCGGCGAGGATGCGGCGCCCGGCGGCGGCTCGGCCGCTGCGGCCCGACCGGGTACAATCCGGCCTTTCCGCACGGACCCGCCCGGCGGGTCCGCTCCTGCCTGAAGGAACGCGATCGATGAAGATCCTCGTGGGTTACAAGCGCGTCGTCGACTACAACGTGCGCATCCAGGTCAAGCCCGACGGCTCTGGCGTGGTCACCGACGGCGTCAAGCTGTCCGCCAACCCCTTCGACGACATCGCCCTGGAAGAGGCCCTGCGCCTGCGCGAGAAGGGCATCGCCAGCGAGGTCGTAGTCGCCACCATCGGCCCGGCCGATGCCCAGGCGCACCTGCGCAATGGCCTGGCCATGGGCGCCAACCGCGCCATCCACGTGGTCACCGGCGAGGCGATCCAGCCCCTCACCGCCGCGCGCGCCCTGCTGAAGCTGGTGGAAAGGGAGCAGCCGCAGATCGTCATCCTGGGCAAACAGGCCATCGACGACGACTGCAACCAGACCGGCCAGATGCTCGCCGCGCTGTGGAACCGCCCGCAGGCGACCTTCGCCTCCAAGGTGGAGGTGAACGGCGCCGTCGCCCGCGTCACGCGCGAGGTGGACGCCGGCCTGGAGACCATCGAGGTGGACCTGCCGGCGGTCGTCACCACCGACCTGCGCCTCAACGAGCCGCGCTTCATCAAGCTGCCGGACATCATGAAGGCCAAGACCAAGCCGCTGGAGACGCTGCAGCTGGCCGATCTTGGCGTCGCCTCGGGCGACCACCTCAAGACCACCGCCTACGCGCCGCCGCCCAAGCGCAGCAAGGGCGTGATGGTGAAGGACGTGGCCGAACTCGTCGCCGCACTCAAGACCAAGGGGCTGGTGTAGGCCGCTCTGCGGCTGCACCCGGAGAATCGCATGAGCAAGATCCTGATCGTCGCCGAACATCTGAACGGCCAGCTGAACTCCGCAACCGCGCGCTGCGTCACCTGCGCGCGCCAGCTCGGCGCGGACGCCATCGACGTGCTGGTGCTGGCCGACGCGCCCGACGCCATCGCCGCCGCGGCGGCGCGCATCGAGGGCGTGACCAAGGTGCTGAGCGTGGCCAATGCGGCCAACGCGCACGCCCTGGCCGCGGTCTACGCGCCCCAGGTCGTGGCGGCTGCCGCGGGCTACAGCCACCTGCTGGCGCCCTCAACCACCTTCGGCAAGGACCTGATGCCGCGCGTGGCCGCCCTGCTTGGCGTGGCCCAGGTCTCGGACATCATGCACGCCGACGGCGCGCACCGCTTCCAGCGCCCCATCTACGCCGGCAACGCCATCGTCACGGTCGAGGCCCCGGCCGACCAGGTGCTGGTGGGCACCGTGCGCACCGCCTCCTACGCGGCCGCCGCCCAGGCCGCCGCGGCGGCGCCCGTCCAAGCCCTGGCCGTCACGGCCGAGCTGCCCACGCACACGCGCTTCATCGAATTGGCCCAGGGCAAGAGCGACCGCCCCGATCTGCAGAGTGCCGCCAAGGTCGTGTCCGGCGGCCGCGGCGTCGGCTCGGCGGAGAATTTCCGCGTCATCTACAGCCTCGCCGACAGGCTCGGGGCCGCCGTCGGCGCCTCGCGCGCCGCGGTGGACGCCGGCTACGTGCCGAGCGACCTGCAGGTCGGCCAGACCGGCAAGATCATCGCGCCCGAGCTCTACGTCGCCATCGGCATCAGCGGCGCCATCCAGCATCTCACCGGCATCAAGGACGCCGGCACCATCGTCGCCATCAACAAGGACGCCGAGGCGCCGATCTTCGAGGTCGCCGACTTCGGCCTGGTGGGCGATCTGTTCAAGCTGCTGCCGGAGCTGGAGCAGGCGCTGGGCTGAGCCCGCCGCCCGCGCCGGGCGCGGCCGCCGCATCGGACCAAGGTACGTACCGCCCCGCACGCCGGGGCGGTTCCGTTTTGTGCGCCGCACGATTTAGCATTCCTGCCACCCGGCCAGCCACAGGACCGCCCCCCGCATGGACATCGACAAGCCGATCTGGGAACCCAGCGCCGAGCGCATCGAGCGCGCCAACCTGTCGCGTTTCATGCGCTTCGTGCGCGAGCAGACCGGTAACGACGACCTGCGCCGCCACGCTCCGCTGTACGACTTCTCCATCCGCCAGCCGGAGCGGTTCTGGTCGCTGCTGTGGGAGTTCTGCGGCGTGCGCGCCTCCGGCAACTTCGAGCCGGTGCTGATCGATGCCGACCGCATGCCCGGCGCGAAGTGGTTTCCGGGCGTGAAGCTCAACTTCGCCCAGAACCTGCTGCGCTACCGCGACGAGCGCGCGGCCCTGGTGTTCCGCAACGAGTGGGGCCACGCGCGCGAGCTGAGCTATGCCGAACTGCACCAGCAGGTCGGGCGACTGGCGCACGCTCTGCGTGCGGCCGGCGTGGTGGCCGGCGACCGCGTGGCGGGCTTCATGCCCAACATCCCCGAGACGGTAATCGCCATGCTGGCCGCAACCTCGCTCGGCGCGGTGTGGTCCTCGTGCTCACCCGACTTCGGCATCAACGGCGTGGTGGACCGCTTTGGCCAGATCGCGCCCAAGGTGCTGTTCACCGCCGACGCCTATCCCTACGGCGGCAAGCGCCACGACTGCCTGGAGAAGATCCGCGGCGTGCTGGCACAGATTCCCGCCATCGAGCGCCTCGTCGTGGTGCCCTACAGCGGGGCGCCGCTGGCGCTGGACGGCATCCCCAACGCGGTGTCGCTGCCTGACTTCATGGGCGAGACCGACCACGCGCTGCAGTTCGAGCCCACGCCCTTCGACCATCCGCTGTACATCATGTACTCCTCGGGCACGACCGGCGTGCCCAAGTGCATCGTGCACGGCGCCGGCGGCACCCTGCTGCAGCACCTCAAGGAACTGGTACTGCACACCGACCTCAAGCGCGAGGACAAGATCTTCTACTACACCACCTGCGGCTGGATGATGTGGAACTGGCTGGTGTCCAGCCTGGCCGTGGGCGCGACCGTGGTGCTGTACGACGGCTCGCCCTTCCATCCCGACGGCAACCGCCTGTGGGACCTGGTGGACGAGCTCGGCATCAGCGTGTTCGGCACCAGCGCCAAATGGATCGCCGCGGTGGACAAGGCCGGCATCAAGCCGCGCCAGACGCACAAGCTGCTCAGCCTCAAGACCATCCTCTCCACCGGCTCGCCGCTGGCACCGGAGAGCTACGACTACGTGTATCGCGACGTGAAGGAGCGCGTGCTGCTGGCCTCGATCTCCGGCGGCACCGACATCATTTCCTGCTTCGCCCTCGGCAGCCCGCTGCTGCCCGTCTACCGCGGCGAGCTGCAGTGCCGCGGCCTGGGCATGAAGGTGGAGATCCTCGACGACGACGGACGGCCGGTGCGCGAGGCGACCGGCGAGCTGGCCTGCACCGCGCCCTTTCCGTCCATGCCGGTGGGCTTCTGGAACGACCCGGACGGGCGCAAGTACCACGACGCGTATTTTTCCAAGCACCCCAACGTCTGGTGCCACGGCGACTACGCGCGCCTCACCGCCCACGACGGCGTGGTCATCTACGGCCGCAGCGACGCCACCCTGAACCCCGGCGGCGTGCGCATCGGCACGGCCGAGATCTACCGCCAGGTGGAGCAGCTGCCGGAGGTGGTGGAGAGCCTGTGCATCGGCCAGGACTGGGACAACGACGTGCGCGTGGTGCTGTTCGTGCGCCTGCGCGAGGGCGCCGCGCTCGACGACTCCCTGCGCGAGCGCATCCGGCGGCAGATCCGCGACAACACCACGCCGCGCCACGTGCCGGCGAAGATCCTGCAGGTGGCCGACATCCCGCGCACCATCAGCGGCAAGATCGTGGAACTGGCCGTGCGCAACATCGTGCACGGCCGGCCGGTGAAGAATACCGACGCTCTAGCCAACCCGCAGGCGCTGGCGCTGTACGAGGCGCTGCGCGCCGAGCTGCAGGCCTGATGCGCGCACCTGCGGCACCGCGCCCTGCCGGCCCCGGCCGGCCGCGCGCTGCGGGCGGCGCGGCCCCTGGGGGCGCCGCCGGCGGACCCGGCGGCCAGTCGGTCCTTCCGACCCGCGGGTGCAGGCGTCGCCTGCGCCACACGGCGAGCATCGGCTAAGCTGCGCCGTCCCGCCCCGCGGGCCACCCCGCCTCCTGCCCCACCCATGCCGGACACCCCACCGCCCCTCTGCGTCGACCTCGACGGCACGCTGCTCCGCTCGGACCTGCTGCTCGAATCGACCCTGGCCCTGCTGCGGCGCCATCCGGCCTGGGCGCTGGTCCTGCCGCTGTGGCTGCTGCGCGGTCGCGCGCACCTCAAGCGGCAGATCGCCGCGCGTGTCGAACTTGATCCCGCCCTGCTGCCCTATGACGAGCGGGTGCTGCAGTGGCTGCAGGGTGAGCGCGGACGCCGACCGCTGGTGCTGTGCACGGCCGCGGACGCACGCCTGGCGGAAGGGGTCGGCAGCCACCTGGCGCTGTTCGATGCGGTCATCGCCAGCGACGGGGCGCGCAACCTGGCCGGCGCGCACAAGGCGCAGGTGCTGGCCGAGCGCTACGGCAGCCGCGGCTTCGACTACGCCGGCAACGAATCGCGTGACCTCTCCGTATGGCGCCAGGCGCGGCGCGCGGTGGTGGTGAACGCCGCGCCCGGCCTGGCCGGAGCCGCTGCCGCCGAGTGCGAGGTGGAGCGCGAGTTCCCTCGGGAGGGCGGCGGACTGCGCGGCTGGCTCAAGGCCCTGCGCCTGCATCAGTGGCTGAAGAATCTGCTGGTGTTCCTGCCCCTGCTGGCCGCCCACCACGCCCTCGACCTCGCGGCGCTCGGACGCGCCGGCCTGGCCTTTCTCGCCTTCGGGCTGTGTGCATCGGGCGTGTACCTGCTGAACGACCTGCTCGATCTCGACGCCGACCGGCGCCATCCGCGCAAGCGCCTGCGCCCCTTCGCCGCCGGCACCCTGCCGCTGCAGCACGGCCTGATCGCCGCGCCGCTGCTCACCCTCGGCGCCTTCGCCCTGGCGCTGTGGCTGGCACCGCGCTTCGCCCTGGTACTGGGCGCCTACTACGCTCTGACCCTGGCCTATTCGCTCCTTCTCAAGCGCATCGTCATGCTCGACGTGGTGGTGCTGGCGGCGCTGTACACCGTGCGCATCGTCGCTGGCGGCGTCGTCACGTCCACCCCGCTGTCGTTCTGGTTGCTGGCGTTCTCCATGTTCCTGTTCCTGTCCCTGGCCATGCTCAAGCGCTACACCGAACTGCGCGGGCTGCTGCAGCAGGGCCGCCAGCAGGCCAGCGGTCGTGGCTATGACGTGGAGGACCTGCCGCTGCTGCAGTCGCTGGGCGGCGCCAGTGGCTATCTCGCGGTGCTGGTGCTGGCGCTCTACATCAACAGCGCGGCGAGCGAGGCGCTGTACCGACACCCGCAGGTGCTGTGGCTGCTGTGCCCGCTGCTGCTGTACTGGGTGAGTCGGGCCTGGGTCATCGCCCACCGCGACGCCATGCACGACGATCCCCTGGTCTTCGCCGCGCGCGACCGCGTGAGCTGGCTGGTGCTGGCGCTGGCGGCGGGTGCCACCCTGGCCGCGCTGTGATGGACGCGCCCGTGCGCAGCTGGGGCGGATACCCGCGCGTGCGCCAGGAGGTGCTGCCCCTGTCCCGGCGTGACGCCGCGCTGCCCGCCGGCAATGGAACGCTGCTGGCGCACGGCAATGGGCGCAGCTACGGCGACGTGTGCCTCAATGCCGGCGGCACCCTGCTGCACACGCGCGGCCTGGACCGCTTCATCGCCTTCGACCCTGACGCCGGCGTGCTGCGCTGCGAAGCCGGCGTGCTGCTGGGCGAGATCCTCGACCTCATCGTGCCGCACGGCTGGTTCCTGCCGGTGCTGCCCGGCACGCAGTTCGTCACCGTGGGCGGCGCCATCGCCAACGACGTGCACGGCAAGAATCACCACCGCGTCGGCAGCTTCGGACACCACGTGCTGCGACTGGAGCTGCTGCGCAGCGACGGCCAGCGCCTGGAGTGCAGCCCGCACGAGCATGCCGCGCTCTTCGCCGCCACCGTCGGCGGCCTGGGCCTGACCGGACTCGTCACCTGGGCCGAACTGCGCCTGCAGCGCGTGTCCTCGCCCTGGCTGCAGGCGGAGACCCTGCCCTTCCGCGGCCTGGAGGAGTTCCTGGCCCTGTCGGCCGCCTCGGCCGCCAGCCATGACCACACGGTCGCCTGGATCGACTGCACTGCGCGCGGCGCGGCGCCGGGCCTGTTCTTCCGCGCCAATGCGCTGCCGGCCACGCGGGCGGAACCGCGCCGGCGGCGCTGGAGTGTGTCCTTCACGCCGCCGCTGAGCCTGGTCAATCGACCCGGCGTGCGCCTGTTCAACGCTCTCTACCGGGCCGTGCACGCGCAGCGGCGCGCGCCGCGGCTGTGCCACTACCGACCGTACTTCTTCCCGCTTGACGCGGTGACGCACTGGAACCGCATCTATGGTCCGCGCGGCTTCCTGCAGCACCAGTGCGTGATCCCCACCGACGTCGCCCCACAGGCGCTGGCAGAGATCCTGCAGCGCGTGGCGCGCGACGGCGGCGGTTCCTTCCTTGCCGTGCTCAAGCAGTTCGGCGATCAGTCCGCTCCCGGCCTGCTGTCGTTCGCGCGCCCGGGCATCACCCTGGCACTGGATTTTCCCCTGCACGGCGCCACGACCCTGCGCCTGCTGGACGCCCTGGACCGCGTGGTCGCCGACGCCGGCGGAGCGGTCTATCCGGCCAAGGACGCGCGCATGGCTGGCGCCGACTTCCGCCGTTTCTTTCCCGCCTGGGAATCCATGCACGCGCACATCGATCCGCGGTTTTCCTCAAGCTTCTGGCGCCGGGTCACGGAGGACGCATGAAACGAGTGCTCATCGTCGGCGCCACCTCGGCCATCGCCGAGGCCACGGCGCGCCTCTTCGCCGCGCGCAGCGACGCGCTGTTCCTGGTGGCGCGCGACGCGGCGCGCCTGACACAGATCGCCGACGACCTGCGCGTGCGCGGTGCGGTGCGCGTGGAATGCGCCAGCCTGGACGTGTGCGACTTCGAGCGCCACGTCGCCGTGCTCGACCAGGCCGAGCGTGCACTCGGCGGCATCGACACCGTGTTGATCGCGCACGGCACCTTGTCCGACCAGGCGGCCTGCCAGGCCTCGGTGGCGGCGCTGCGGCACGAATTCGAGGTGAACGCGGTCGCCACGCTGGCCCTGCTCACCCACCTCGCCAACCGCTTCGAGGCGCAGCGCCACGGCACGATCGCGGTGATTTCGTCCGTCGCCGGCGATCGCGGCCGCGCCAGCAACTATGTCTACGGCAGCGCCAAGGCCGCCGTCACCGCCTTCCTGTCCGGACTGCGCCAGCGCCTGTGGCGCAGCGGCGTGCACGTGGTGACCATCAAGCCCGGCTTCGTCGACACGCCGATGACGCGGCACTTCCGCAAGAATGCGCTGTGGTCCAGCCCAGCCCGTGTGGCGGCAGGCATCGTGCGGGCGAGCGATCGCGGCAGCAGCGTGGCTTACGTCCCCGCGTTCTGGCGCGGCATCATGGCGGTCATTCGCGCCATTCCCGAAGCGATCTTCCGGCGGCTGCGTCTGTGAGCGCGCGGCAACGCCATCGTCCGGCACAGACCGCTGCCTACCCGCGACCTCTGCGCTCCTCCTCGACCGGCGCTACGTCGGCCCATGTCTGCGAGGAAACACCGACGTGAGTCCCGCCGAAGCGATTCGCGCATTGCCCTGGCGCCTGTGGCTGCTGCTCTGGCTGGCCTGTCTGGTCGCGCTGCGCCTGTCTTCGCACGACGCCGCGCTGCTGCAGGTGCGGCTTGACGCGGAGGCCGACGGCGTGGCCCAAGTGTACTTTGACCGGGGCGCTGGACTGAGTGAGGCGGATTCGCTGCAGCGTCCCATCCGGCGCGGATCGAACCTTCTGAATTTTCCCCTGCCGCAGGGTGAATACCGCGGCTTGCGCCTGGACCCGACCAACAATGCCGCCGGCCTTACCCTGCGCCAGGTGCTCATCTGGGTCGGCAACCAGGCCGTCCCCATCGACCTGCTGCCCAGCGTCGAGCCGGCGGCGAACGTGGCGATCTTCGAGCACCAGGCCGGCGGCATTCGTGCCGTGCCCACGCCGGCAACGACAGACCCGCAGTTGTCGATCGCCCGGCCGCTGCATCTGGACGCGGGCGGCCACGCGCTTGCGCTTGACCTGTGGCGCTCCCTGCTGCTGGCGGGCCTCCTGGCTGCCTGCGCACGCCTGGCCGCGGCCGCAAGCCCCGATGTGCGCGGCCTCGTCGCCGCCTGCGGCGCGGCCGCCGCGGCCCTCATCCTGGCGTTGGCGCTGAGCAGCACGCGGTCCGATACGGCACACCCGGACGAGATGTCGCATCTCGTCGCGGTCATCTTTCACATGACGCACGGATTGCTGCCACCACGGGTCGACGATCCGGCCCTGGCCCCGTCGATCTCGCCGTACGGATTCTCCTATCTGTTCGAGTTGGACGTGGTCTATCCCGCGGCCGCCGCCGCGCTGAGCTCCTTGGGCGTCTCGCCGCAAGATGCCGTGGTGGCGGCCCGCCTGTTCAATGCCAGTCTGTGGGGTCTGCTCTTCGCTGCCGCTCTCGCGCGCCGCAGCTGGACCCCATTGCTGGCGGTGCCGCTGGCCTCACCCCAGATCTGGTACGTGTTCTCCTACTTCAACGGCGACGCCCTGCCCTTCGTCGGAGCCCTGCTGGCCGCCGCCTTGGCCGCGGACCGGGAGGGCGGCGTGGCCGCCTACCTGAGCGAGGGACGAGTGTTGCGCCGCGACACCCTGCTGCTCTGCGCGAGCGCGGCATTGCTGCTGGTTTCCAAGCGCAACTACCTCGTCGTGGTGCCGCTGCTCCTGCTGTGGTTGGCCGCGCGCGAGCTCGGCCTGAAGGCATCGGAAGCCGCGGCCATCGTGCTCGGCCTGGCCCTGGCGGGCTGCGGCGCCGCACTGCGCTCTCCCCTATTCGGCACGGCCCTGCCCGGCGGCCCCGCGCTCCTCGGCGCGGGCCTGGGCGTGGCCGGCCTGGCCGGTGTGGTGTTCCTGCGCCGCACGCTGCCCGATCCGCTGCTGCGCCAGCGCCTGCGGCGCTGGTTGCTGCTCGCGGCATGCATACTGGCGCTAGCCGCGCCTCGCCTGGTGTGGGACATCCACCAGAACGGCCCGCCCGCAAGCAAGCGCGCGACCATCGCGCAGATCCAGGAGCAGCGGGCGCAACCGCAGTTCAAGTCCTCGGTCATCGAGCACGGCGGCGGCTACTACGGCCTTTCGCTGATCCGCAAGGGCGTGTCCCTGCCGCAGGTGGTTGGAGCACCCTGGCACTGGCTGGCCAACAGCGTGCGGAGCGCCTTCGGTGTCTACGGTTACATGAGCATCTTCGCTCCGACCTGGGTCTATGGACTGCTGCTGGCGAATTTCGCCTTGCTCGGTGGCCTGGCCCTGTGGGCCCTGTTCCGGCATTGCCCGGAAGCGGCGGCGCCACAGGCCGTGGTGGTGCTCGGCGGCGCGGTGTTGGTCTGTCTTGCGTCGCTGCTGCACAGCTGGGTGAACGACTTCCAGGCGCAGGGCCGATATCTCTTTCCGGCCGCAGCGCTGTTCGCGTTGCCGCTGGTGGCCGCCGGCCCCGCCCTGCCGCGGCGGCTGTTCCGCGCCTGCGTGCTCATCGGCGGCGTGGGTTCGGCCCTGGCCTTCGCCTTCGTCGCGATCGCCGCCTTCGGCAACGGCTGAGGAGCCGCGCCGCGCTGCGCAGGCCGCCAGTGCGGGCCAGCGCCGCGAACTAGAAGCGTCCGGTACGCAGGACGCGGGCCTTGAAGCGCGCCAGGCCCTGTTGCCAGGTGTAGGGCAGTCCGCGGATGGCCAGCTTGCGCAGGCGGAACAACGCCGGCGAGACGTCCGCGATAGGCACGGTGTCGGCGATCCGCGTAGAGCGCACGGCCGCGGGCAGCTCCACGTCGTCACGCACATACAGCAAAGTGTTGAATCGATACCAGAACGACAGGCTGGTGTCCGCGGCGATGTGCGGACGCACGTAGTCGTGGGCGGCAAAGCCATGACGGGCGAACATCGCTCGCCAGTAGTCGTAGGGCTGCTCGTTCACGTGGAACTCGCCGCCCTGGCCCGGCGGCGCCGCGGAAAACAGCACCACACCGCGGCTGTGCCTGACAAGGTTCTCCACGAACTGCGGCGCGGCGGCGGCCGGCACGTGTTCGGCCACTTCCAGGGACTGCACCAGGTCGAACTGTCGTCCCAGGTCCAGGGGCCTGGACAGGTCGGCCGCACGGAAGCGCTCTGGCGCAATGGTCAGCGTCGCCGGGTCCAGGTACTCACCGTCGACGCCGAATACATCCTCCGCGCCGGCCTCGCGCCAGGCATTCAACCAGGTGCCACGTGCGCAGCCCACGTCGAGCACGCTTTGCGGAGACAGCACTTCGCGCAGCACGCGCACGATCGCCTGCGCCGAGTGACGCGACGTGCGCTCGGTGTATTCCATGAACGCCGCATCGTAGGCGTGCTGCATGAGGTCATCCTCCTGGGCAATCAACGCAAACACATGTATAGGCCCGCCGCGATCAGGGCAATTCCCAGCCACTGGCCGGGCGAGATCTGCTCGCCCAACACCCAGGACGCGAGAAACATCGCCGCGACGTACTGCAGCGATACCACCACCTGCGCGACGTGCAGTTCGAACTGCCGCAAGGCCCAGGCGTATAGACCAATGCCCGCGCCA
>Ga0116191_1003532_pt1 | contig 11388 bp, 12 predicted proteins | sample AD_UKC111_MetaG_FD_89897 | JGI IMG/M metagenome (GOLD analysis project Ga0116191, IMG submission 89897) | Active sludge microbial communities of municipal wastewater-treating anaerobic digesters from Hong Kong - AD_UKC111_MetaG | ecosystem: Engineered > Bioreactor > Anaerobic > Digestate...
AAACCCTCGAACAGATCCGCGACCAGTTCCACGCCTTCGCCGCCGAGAAGATCACGCCCCACGCTCACGGCTGGCACCTGCGCGACGAGTTGATCCCCCTGCCCCTGGTCGAGGAACTGGGCGCCCTTGGGGTTTTCGGCCTTACCATCCCGGAAGCCTTCGGCGGATCGGGCCTGGGCAAGACCGCCATGTGCGTGGTCTCCGAGGCGCTGTCGCGGGGCTATATCGGGGTCGGCTCGCTGGGCACCCGGTCAGAAATCGCCGGAGAACTGATCCTCGCCCACGGGACCGACGAGCAGAAGGCGCGCTACCTGCCCGGCATCGCCGCGGGCGATATTTTGCCCACGGCCGTCTTCACCGAGCCGGAGTCCGGCTCCGACCTCGCCTCGCTGCGCACCCGCGCCCAGTTCGACGGCGACGTCTGGCGGGTGAACGGCGCCAAAACCTGGATCACCCACGCCGCCCGCGCCGACATCATGACCTTGCTGGCGCGGACCAATCCGGACGCCAAGGACCATCGCGGCCTGTCCATGCTGATCGCCGAGAAGCCGCGCGGGACCGACGCCGAACCCTTCCCGGTCGAGGGCCTGACCGGCGGCGAGATCGGCGTCATCGGCTATCGCGGCATGAAGGAGTACGAACTCGCCTTCGACGGCTTCGCCGTGCCCGCCGCCAACCTCCTGGGCGGCAAGGAGGGCCAGGGCTTCGTCCAGCTCATGGCGACCTTCGAAAGCGCCCGCATCCAGACCGCGGCCCGCGCCATCGGCGTCGCCCAGAACGCCCTGGACCTCGCCCTCGACTACGCCCTCCAGCGGCGTCAGTTCGGTCAGGCCATCGCCGAGTTCCCGCGGGTGGCCAACAAGCTCGCCATGATGGCCGCCGAACTGCTCGGCGCCCGCCGCCTCGCCTGGTTCGCGGCCCGCGCCAAGGACGAAGGCCGCCGCTGCGATCTCGAGGCCGGGATGGCTAAGCTGGTCGCGGCGCGCGTCGCCTGGGCCGCCGCCGACAACGCCGTACAGATTCATGGCGGCACGGGCTTCGCCGTCGAGCAGCCGGTCAGCCGCGTCCTCGCCGACGCCCGCATCCTCAACATTTTCGAAGGGGCCGGGGAAATTCAGGCCCAGGTGATCGCCCGCCGCCTGCTGGACGGCGGTAACTAGCTCGCGCTGGGGGAAGCTTCGCGCGCGCGCGGGGCGAACCCCAGGGCCGCGACGCCGATCTGGGCGTCCATGACCTTGCTCATCCGATCGGCGTCGGCGCCTTCCCAGGCGGCCAGGCGATAGGTCCAGGCATAGGCGGCCATCAGCAGGTCGACCACCGCTTCCAGGTCGGCGCGTGCGTCCACGTCGCCGCCGGCCACCCCGTCGGCCAGGCAGTCGAGCACGATCTGGCGAAGGCGCGGATTGCGGCCGTAGGGCTTCACCGACGGGGCGTTGGTCCAGTCGTAGGCCGCCGCGACATGGGCGAGGAACAGGCGGGTGCGCCGCGTCTCGAAGGCGAAATGGATGGCGAAGATGGTCCGCAGGCGGTCGGCGGTGGGTCCGCGAAGGCGTGGCGCGACGGCTTCCAGCTCGGCGTATAGCGCCTCGAGCCGGTCTTCCATCACCTGGCTGAGAATCTCGCGCTTCGAGGCGAAGCTAGTGAACACGCTGCCCACTGACACCCCGGCCTCGACCGCGATGCTGCGCACCGTCGTCTCTTCATAGCCGCGCGTCTCGAAGAGCGCGCGCGCGGCGTCCAGCACCTTCCGGCGCGTCGCCTCCTTTTGCGCCTGTCGCATCGCCACCCCTCCCCAGGCGCGCTGCGGCCGGTTCAGATCACCCGCGACGGGCGCCGGCCAGAATGACCCGGATCTGGTCGCGGGACCGGGTCTGCAGAGCGTCGAGGCTCCACCCTTCGAAGATCGCCCGCGGATAGTTGGACAGATAGCAGTCGAACAGCATCTGGCTGCGCAGCTTGATCTCGCATTCGCGCGAAAGCTCGCCCCGCTCGATGCCGGCGTTCAGCTGCTCGACGATGAGTTCCGCCTGGGCGCCGACGGGCTCGATGCAGCGCAGCACCTGGCCCTCTTCGGCCGTCCACGAGATGCTGAAGGCCGCGCGGGCCAGCGGCAGCTGAGATTTGTAGAACGAGTAGCCGGCCATGAAGATCTTCAGCAGCGCCTCGTCGACCGTGCGCGCCTTGGAGGCGGCCTCGCGCATGGCGCGCGACAGCTCGGCGATGTCCGACGTCATGATGTCGCGGAAAAGGTCCGACTTGTCGGCGAAGTTGGCGAACACCGCGCCCGTGGACATGCCCGCCGCGGCGGCGATGTCCCGGATCGTGGCGCCCTCGTAGCCCTCTTCGCTGAACAGGCGCCGGGCCGCGGCCAGCACCTTGGCGCGGGTCTGCTGCTTGGCGAGCGCGCGACGGGTCGGCACCCGGACATCGGCTTCGCCGGCCGGCTGGATACTCCCGGAGACGTGCTTCATGGAACTGGACCTTTTCCCGCGCGGATCAACGCGCGAACATGGTTTTCGTGACGGCCCGCCAACCTCCCCCTGCAAGGTTCGGCCATGGCGAAAGGAACCGAATCCCCCCTTAGACCCATGCGGCCGATGCGGACAAGTGCATCGTTCGTTGATCGCGCTCATTCGCCGCAAAGAACGTCAGGAATGCGGCGCCGACAATCGGCGAATCTCGCGCTGCGCAAGGGAATCGCGCAAAGCTATCAACGATCACTGAACGATCATTACAAAGCTGAAACAGAACATCCCGGCGATACGGATGCTCATTTCGCTGAGCATGCTCAACTAACGCGCTATCGACTCGACGCCTGTGGCGCACGCGACCTTGCGCGCTTACAATGCTCCCATGCGCGATGCGTTCACCCTCCTCGTTCCCCTTTCCCTGCTCGCCGTGCTGGTCACGCTGGGCTTCGGCATCTTCGCCCTGTTTCGCGGCGGCGATTTCGGGCGGTCCTATTCCAACAAGCTGATGCGGCTGCGCGTCGTGCTGCAGGCGGTCGCCATCGCGCTCTTGGTCGCCGCCTTCTGGTGGCGGACCCGCTGATCCGCCGATGGTGACGCTCAACCGCATCTACACCCGCACCGGCGACGACGGCGTGACGCGCCTTGCGACGGGCGCTCCGGTCAGCAAGGCCTCGCTGCGGGTCGAGGCCTACGGCGCGGTCGACGAGGCGAACGCCTGCCTGGGCATGGCCCGGCTGCACACTGCGGCGGACGCCGACTTCGACGCCATGCTGGGCCGCATCCAGAACGAGCTGTTCGATCTCGGGGCCGACCTCGCCACGCCGCCTGCGTCCGAGGAGGCCGCTGGAACGGTCCTTCGCATCGTCCCAAGCCAGGTGGCCCAGCTCGAGTCCGAGATCGACGCCCTGAACGAGGCTCTGCCGCCCCTCGAGTCCTTCATCCTGCCCGGCGGCACGCCGGCGGCGGCGGCCCTGCACCTGGCGCGCACCGTGGCGCGCCGCGCTGAGCGTGCGGCCATTCGTCTGCGCGACGAAGGCGGCGAACCCATGGGCCCCGAGGCGATCCGCTACCTCAACCGGCTGTCGGACTTCCTGTTCGTCGCCGCGCGCCACGCCAACGACCGCGGCGCGGCCGAGGTCTTCTGGCGTTCGGGGGCGACGCGCTAGGGCGCGCCGTTCAGGGCTGTGCGGGAGCCGGCGGCGTGGTCTTGGCCGCGGCCTCGGCGGCCGCCTTGGCCTTGGCGGCCTTCTCGGCCTGGACGTCGGCCATGGTGCGCCCGGTGATGTCGGCCAGGGGCACCGGATGGGCGCAGATGCGCTCGCGCCAGTCCCACCAGTCGCCCTTGGCTTCGCAGCGTTCCCGGGGGATGGCCCAGCCCAGCTGATAGACAAGCACGGCCACGCAGGCGCAGGCGAAGATGACCAGGAAGATCAGCTTCAGACGGTCGATGGTGCGGTTCATGTGGCTCGTCTAGTCGAGGACGACGTCAGGCGCCTAGTGGCCCCGTGGATTCAAATTGCGGCGGTGCGACGACTTGCATTGCGCGCGCAAAGCGTTATGCCCCCATCCGACCATTTCTCTGGCAAGCAAATTTGAGGCGGTAGCGACCCATGAAGGTGTTGGTCCCGGTCAAACGGGTGATCGATTATAACGTGAAGGCCAGGGTGAAGCCCGACCAGTCCGGCGTGGATCTGGCCAACGTGAAGATGTCCATGAACCCCTTCTGCGAGATCGCCGTCGAAGAGGCGGTGCGCCAGAAGGAAAAGGGCGCGGCCACCGAGGTCGTCGCGGTGTCGGTTGGTCCGACCCAGGCTCAGGAAACCCTGCGCACGGCGCTGGCCATGGGCGCGGATCGCGCGATCCTCGTCCAGACCGATCAGGACCTCGAGCCGCTCGCCGTCGCCAAGGTGCTCAAGGCCCTGATCGCCGAAGAGAATCCGGACGTCGTGATCATGGGCAAGCAGGCCATCGACGGCGACAACAACGCCACCGGCCAGATCCTGGCGGCCCTGCTCGACTGGCCCCAGGCGACCTTCGCCTCGGCGCTCGAGCTCGGCGGCGGCAAGGCCAAGGTGACCCGCGAGGTCGACGGCGGTCTTCAGACCATCGAGGCGGACCTGCCGGCGGTCGTCACCGCCGACCTGCGCCTCAACGAGCCGCGCTACGCCAGCCTGCCGAACATCATGAAGGCGAAGAAGAAGCCGCTCGACGTGAAGGAGCTCGGCTCCCTCGGCGTCGACGTCGCGCCGCGCCTCAAGGTCGTCAAGGTCACCGAGCCGCCGAAGCGCGCCGGCGGCGTCAAGGTCGAGACCGCGGCTGACCTGGTCTCCAAGCTGAAGAACGAAGCGGGGGTGCTCTAATGGCCGTTCTCGTCATCGCCGATCACGACAACGCCTCTTTGAAGGACAACACCCACAAGACCGTCACCGCCGCCCTGGCCGTGTCGGGCGATGTGGACGTCCTGGTGGCTGGCAAGGACGCCAAGGCCGCGGCCGACGCCGCCGCCAAGATCTCGGGCGTCCGCAAGGTGCTCCTCGCCGAGAGCGACGCTCTGGGCCAGGGCCTGGCCGAGGCCTTCGAGGCCCTGGTCGTGCCGCTCGCCGCGAACTACGACGCCGTGCTGATCCCGGCCACGTCGCAGGGCAAGAACATCGCCCCGCGCATCGCCGCCAAGCTCGACTCCTCGCAGATCTCGGAAATCGTCGAAGTCGTCGACGCCTCGACCTTCGTGCGCCCGATCTACGCCGGCAACGCGCTCGAAACCGTCCAGTCCTCCGACGCCAAGAAGGTCGTGACCGTGCGTCCGACTTCGTTCAAGGCGGCGGCGGAAGGCGGCTCGGCCGCGGTCGAGACCGTCGCGGCTCCGGCCGCCCCGGCCAAGACCCGCTTCATCGACCAGCAGCTGGTTAAGTCGGACCGTCCGGAACTGGCTGCGGCCAAGATCGTCGTCTCCGGCGGTCGCGCCATGGGCTCGGCCGAAGAGTTCCAGCGCGTGATCGAACCCCTCGCCGACAAGCTGGGCGCCGCCGTCGGCGCCAGCCGCGCGGCGGTCGACGCGGGCTACGCGCCCAACGACTACCAGGTCGGCCAGACCGGCAAGGTCGTCGCGCCCGAGCTCTACGTGGCGATCGGCATCTCCGGCGCCATCCAGCACCTGGCCGGCATGAAGGACTCCAAGGTGATCGTCGCGATCAACAAGGACGCCGACGCGCCGATCTTCCAGGTCGCCGACTACGGCCTGGTGGCGGACTACAAGGCGGCCGTCCCTGAACTGATGGAAGCCCTGACCGCGGCCGGCAAGTAAGCCTGACGCATCGTCGGAAACGTTGAAGGGCGGCCCCTGCGGGCCGCCCTTTTTCGTGGCCGCGGCCCATCGCCGATCGCGGCGCAGGCGCCACAGGGGCCCCCTCCGCTTACGCTGCGGCGCAGCAAGAGCCTTGGCGGCGCAGCACGCCGTGTTAGAAGACTGTCACGTGTTTGACGGTCGCTGTCGTGCGGCCGCGTCGTAGCGGGATCCAGGTGCATGGTTGATATCAAGTCCGTGGGCGTCATCGGCGCTGGCCAGATGGGTTCGGGCATCGCCCATGTCTGCGCCCTGGCGGGCTACGACGTGCTGCTGCACGACGTGGCGGCCGACCGCATCGAGACCAGCATCGGCCTCATCGAGAAGAACATGACCCGCCAGGTGGCGCGCGGTCTCATCGAGCCGGCTCAGATGGAAGCCGCCGTGGCGCGCATCAAGCCCGCCCCTGAGCTTCAGGCCATCGGCCAGACCGATCTGGCCATCGAGGCCGCCACCGAGGACGAGGCCGTCAAGAAGACGATCTTCAAGGCCCTCGCCCCGCACCTCAGCGACCGCACCCTGCTGGCCTCGAACACCTCGTCGATCTCGATCACGCGGCTGGCCTCGGTGACCGACCGGCCCGAGCGCTTCATCGGCCTGCACTTCATGAATCCCGTGCCCCTGATGAATCTCGTCGAGATCATCCGCGGCATCGCCACGGACACCGGCACCTACGAGACCGCCGTCTCCTTCGCCCGCTCGCTGGGCAAGACCACCGCCAACGCCGAAGACTTCCCGGCCTTCATCGTCAACCGCATCCTGGTGCCGATGATCAATGAGGCGATCTACACCCTCTACGAAGGCGTCGGCACGGTCGAAGCCATCGACACCGCCCTCAAGCTCGGCGCCAACCATCCGATGGGCCCGCTGGAGCTTGGCGACTTCATCGGCCTGGACACCGTCCTGTCGATCATGAACGTGCTCTACGAGGGCCTGGCCGACTCCAAGTACCGGCCCTGCCCGCTGCTCGTGAAGTACGTCGAAGCCGGTTGGCTGGGCCGCAAGACGGGCCGTGGCTTCTACGACTACCGGGGCGACACGCCGGTCCCGACCCGCTAGGGACGCGGCGGATTCGCGCGGGGGCCCGCCCCTTCGTCAATCCATTCGACTTTACCCGCGCCCGCGTTCGATACTCAGTCCGATTCGGACCGGCTGGACCATGCGACGGCTCACCCTGGCGCTTCTCTGCGGCGCCTATCTCTGTCTGGCGCTCATCATCGCCTTGTCGCTCTGGCGCAACGGCGGGGGATGGGGCGCGGGCGTCGCCGCCCTCGTCGGCGGCCTGGGGCTGGCCTTCGCCTTCCACGCCCTGATCGAGCGCGCCATTGATTCGGCGGCCATCCGCGGCGAGATCGAGGCGCTGCGCGAGGCGCACCGAATCCTCATCGACCAGATCGACAGCCTCGACAGCCGCGTGGCCAAGGTCGTTGAGACCGTGACCGACGACGCGGCCCGCCGCTCCGAGGCCCTCTCCGACGAAGTCCACATGCTCGAGGACCTCGTCCAGCGCATGAGCCACCGGCTGGAGGAGCGGGTCGCCGCCGCCCCGGCCGCCTACGCAGGGGCGACCCGCGCGCCCCACCAGACCAGCCAGTCCGCCGCTCTCCTCGAGACGGTCCGCGAGGCCCTGGCCGACAACCGCGTCGACCTCTACCTGCAGCCGATCGTCGGCCTGCCCCAGCGGCGGACGCAGTACTACGAGAGCTTCTCCCGCCTGCGCGATCAGACCGGCCGCGTGCTGATGCCGGCCGAGTATCTGACGGTCGCCGAGCCCGAGGGCCTCGTCACCGCCATCGACAACCTGCTGCTGTTCCGCTGCGTCCAGATCGTGCGCCGGCTGGCCAAGCAGGACCGCAAGGTCGGCATCTTCTGCAACATCTCCACCGCCAGCCTGGCGGACGAGACCTTCTTCCCGCAGTTCCTCGAACTGCTGTCGGCCAACCGCGACCTGGCCGGCGCCCTCATCTTCGAGCTCGGTCAGGCCGCCTTCGACGCCCGCGGCGCCGTCGAGGCGCGCAACATGGCCAAGCTCGCCGACCTGGGCTTCCGCTTCTCGCTCGACAAGGTTGTCGACCTCGACTTCGACTTCCACGATCTCGCCCGGTCCGACGTCAAGTTCGTCAAGATCGCCGCCAAGGTCCTGCTCGACGAGATGGTCGAGCGCGACGACCGCCTGGTGCTGAAGTCGCTGCCCGACCTTGCCGCCGAGGACTTCGCCGCCCTCACCCGCCGCTTCGGCGTCGAAGTGATCGCCGAGAAGGTCGAGAGCGAACGCCAGATCGTCGACATCCTTGAGCTCGACATCTCGCTCGGCCAGGGCCACCTGTTCGGCGAGCCGCGCCCGATCCGCGACCAGGTCCTGGCCGAGGCCAGCCCACCGGCCGACTTCCTGCGCAACAACCTGCGCCTGCGCGCCGGCGGCCGCGCCTGAACCCGCCGCCAGGGCCGCGATCTTCACCTTAGACGCCGTCGCCGTGGATTGACCGCGCGCGCCGGGACCGCTACCGCCGCGCGCCATGACCGCGCCTCAACCGATCCTGGGCCTTTCCGCCCTCGCCGACCGCTACGACGTCCTGCTGTGCGACATCTGGGGGGTCATCCATAACGGCCGCGAGCACTTCCCAGCGGCCTGCGCCGCCCTCGCCCGCTATCGCGCAGAGAGGGGCCCGGTCGTGCTGATCTCCAACAGCCCCCGCCCTCACCCCGGCGTCATCGCCCAGCTCGACGAGCTCGGCGTGCCGCGCGAAGCCTGGTCGGCCATCGTCACCTCGGGCGACGCCACCCGCGCGCTCCTGGCCCAGCGCGCGCCCGGCCCGGCCTGGACCATCGGCCCCGAGCGCGACGCGCCGCTCTATGACGATCTCGGCCTGGCCTTCGCCGAACTGGAGGGCGCGGCCTTCATCGCCTGCACGGGCCCCTTCGACGACGACGTCGAGACGCCCGAGGACTATCGCGCCCGCTTCGAGGCCGCCGCCGCCCGCGGCCTCGAGATGATCTGCGCCAATCCGGACATCGTGGTCCAGCGCGGCGACCGGCTGATCTACTGCGGCGGCGCCCTCGCCCGCCTCTACGCCGAACTCGGCGGCCGCGTGGCGATGGCCGGCAAGCCGCATGCGCCCATCTACGCCGCTTCGATCGCCGAGGCCGAGCGCCTGGCCGGCCGCACCGTCGACCGCGCCCGCATCCTCTGCATCGGCGACGGCGTGGTCACCGACGTCAAGGGCGCCAACGACCAGGGTCTCGACGTCCTGTTCGTGGCCAGCGGCATTCACGGGGCGGAGGCGGTCGGGGCCGGCGGCCTCGACGCGACCGCCGCCGAGGCCCTGCTCGCCAAGGACGGGGTGACCGCCGCCTGGGTGATCGCCGACCTCGTCTGGTGATCCCGCACCGGGACCGCTATGGAAGCCTGAACATGGAGGGGCGCGCGTGCAGGGTTTGAACTTCGAGGACTTGAGCGTCGGCCAGAGCGCCGAGATGACCCATGTCGTCACCGCTGCCGTCATCGACGCCTTCGCCGCGGTTTCCGGCGACACCAACCCCGTCCACCTGGACGAGGCCTACGCAAGCCAGACCCAGTTCCAGGGCCGGATCGCCCACGGCATGCTGTCGGCCGCCTACATCTCGGCGGTCCTGGGCACGCGCCTGCCGGGGCCGGGCGCCATCTATCTGAACCAGTCCTTGCGCTTCCGCCGCCCCGTCCGCATCGGCGACGAGGTGACGGCCCGTGTCACGGTCGAGGCGCTCGACGAACGGCGCGGCCAGGCGACGCTCGCCACGGTCTGCCTCGTCGGCGGCAAGGCGGTCGTCGAGGGCGAGGCGACGATCATGGTCCCGCGCCGGAGCGCTTGAGCCGATGCGGATCGTCCGGAGCTGGAAGGGGCTTGAGGCCGTCGACCGCGGCGCCGCGGTGGCGCTCGGCAATTTCGACGGCGTCCATCGCGGCCACCAGCACGTCATCGCCCTCGCCGCCAAGGCGGCCGGCGAACTGAAGGCGCCGCTCGGCGTGGTGAGCTTCGACCCGCATCCGCGCCGCATCTTCCAGCCAGACGCCCCCGCCTTCCGCCTGATGAAAGCTTGCCAGCAGGAACGCGCCCTGGCCGCCCTGGGGGTCGACGTCCTCTACCTCCTGCCGTTCGACGCCGAACTCGCCAACCTGACCGACCGCGCCTTCGCCGAAGAGGTGCTGCACCGGGGTCTGGGCGTGCGCCATGTCGCCGTCGGCTTCGACATCTCCTTCGGCAAGAACCGCACGGGCAGCCCCGAGACCATGGCCGCCTACGGCCGCGAGATGGGTTTCGGCGTTTCGATCGCCGCTGCGGCCGGCGACGCGGGGCAGGACGAGAAGTACTCGTCCACCGGCGTGCGCGACGCCCTGCGCGAGGGCCGACCCGAGCTCGCCGCCCACATCCTGGGCCGCCCCTTCGCCATCGAGGGCGTGGTCGCCGAGGGCCGCCAGCTCGGCCGCACGCTCGGTTTTCCCACCGCCAATGTCGAATTGGACGACTACGTCCGTCCGCGTCTGGGCATCTACGCCACCCGGACCCGCCTGCCCGACGGTCGTGAGATCCCCGGCGTCGCCAGCGTCGGGGTCAACCCGACGGTGGGCGAAGTCGAGGCCCGCCTCGAGGTCTTCCTGTTCGACTTTCACGAAGACCTCTACGGCCAGACCATCGAGACCGATCTCGTCGCTTTCCTGCGTCCCGAGCTCAAGTTCGACGGCCTCGAGCCCCTGATGGTCCAGATGAAGCAGGACGAGGCCCGCGCCCGTCAGCTGCTCCTGCCGGACTTCTAGGCGCAAGCCTCGAACCAGGCGCTGCTGGCGGACGCCTGCGTCACCGCGGGGCTCGTCGCAGCGGCCCGCCGGCCCGCGAAACGCTCCGCCAGCCCCCAGACGTTTGAACGTGGCGCCGGCCTCTGCTACAGCCCCGGGCCATGACCCCTGTTCGGATAAGCGCGCGAATTATCCGCCCGGCGTGACGCCGCCGGATGGCCTCCAGCGCGCGCCGGGCTTGAACCCGCTCCTCTTCCGAACCCCCGTGGATGCTCTGACATGGCCGACGACGCCCAAGGCCGCGACTATCGCGAGACCGTCTTCCTCCCCGAGACCCCGTTCCCCATGCGGGCCGGCCTGCCGCAGAAGGAGCCGCAGATCCTGGCCCGCTGGGCCGAGATCGACCTTTACCGCGCCATCCGCGCCGACCGTCAGCGCGCCGGCGCGCCGCTGTTCGTGCTGCACGACGGTCCGCCCTACGCCAACGGCGCCATCCACATCGGCCACGCCCTGCAGAAGACCCTCAAGGACTTCGTCATCCGCTCGCGGTTCCTGCTCGGCTACGACGTCGACTACGTGCCCGGCTGGGACTGCCACGGCCTGCCGATCGAGTGGAAGATCGAGGAAGAACTGCGCGCCCAGGGCCGCCGCAAGGACGAGGTGACCAAGGCCGAGTTCCGCACCCGCTGCCGCGAATACGCCTCGCACTGGATCGACGTGCAGCGCGAGGGCTTCAAGCGCCTGGGCGTGATCGGCGACTGGGAGAACCGCTACGCCACCATGGACTATGGCAGCGAGGCCGC
>Ga0116191_1003539_pt1 | contig 11380 bp, 12 predicted proteins | sample AD_UKC111_MetaG_FD_89897 | JGI IMG/M metagenome (GOLD analysis project Ga0116191, IMG submission 89897) | Active sludge microbial communities of municipal wastewater-treating anaerobic digesters from Hong Kong - AD_UKC111_MetaG | ecosystem: Engineered > Bioreactor > Anaerobic > Digestate...
GCTATGCCACCAACAATCTTATTTTTTTAATAGATGTTTCTTCTTCAATGAATGCACCGGATAAGATGCCTGCATTAAAAACTTCGATGAAATATTTGGTAAATGAATTAAGACCAACCGATAAAGTGGCTATTATGACTTTTTCCAATACGGCTAAGGAAATTTTAGCCTCTACGGCGGCAATAGATAAAGTGCTTATTAATAAAACGATAGATGAATTAGCATTCGGAAGCACTACACAAGGAGGCGTGGCGCTAAATGAAGCTTATAAAGCTGCTCAAAAGAATTTTATACCGAATGGCAATAATAGAATTATTTTAGCTAGCGACGGTATTTTTACTTCGGGAGAAAAAGAATACAAAAAAATGCAACAAATTATTGAAACCGGCATTCAAAATAAAATTTCACTGTCGATATTCTGTTTTGGAAAGAATACGGATTATGTAAAAACTAAATTGCAAAAATTAGCCAATTTGGGGAATGGAAATTTTGCAAATATTACAACCGTAGCAGAAGGGGAACTACAAATGCTCGAAGAAGCTAAAGCAGTAAAAAAAATTCCTTAAATTTTAATTTCTTGATATCGGTCAATACTACAGAAATGTTATTTCCTTAACTTTGATTTAACAAAGAAACATAAACCCTAAAAGTATGGCTGCACTAAAGCAGCCATCTTTCATTTTATAGATATAGTAATTATCGTTTGCTTAGTTCATCTCGGATGGCGGCCGCTTTTTCGTAATCTTCATTGGATAAGGCGTCGTTCATCAATGTTTCCAATTCTTTTTGGGTGTAAATGGAGTAATCAGATTTTCCGGAATAGGTATCCGCAGGAGGTTCATGCAGCATTTCTGTGGGCTCTTCTTCAGCTCCTTCCATCAATACAATCCCCGACATTTCGAATATATTTCCATAAATGTAAATCGGGCAACCAAATCGGGCAGCTAAAGCAAGCGCGTCAGAAGTCCGAGAATCTATTTCGTGTTCTTCGCCATTAAAAATACAGACCAATTTTGAATAAAAAATACCATCTAATAAATTGGTGATTACAATTTCACTTAAAAATACGTTGAACGTATCCATTACATTTTTCATCAAATCATGCGTTAGCGGGCGGGTTGGCGGCATATTTTCTATAGCGACAACTATGGCTTGTGCCTCGGCAGCACCGATGACGATGGGCAGGCGACGCTTGCCGTTTTTTTCCCCTAACAACACGGCATAAGAGTGATGCTGGGTGAATCCCTGCGTAACGTTGATGATTTCTAATTCCACCTTCTTCACGCTGTAAAGATAAAAAAATTAATAACAGAAAATGGTATCGGATTTATTAACACATTTCTGCATTCTTCCGCATATTGTTTGTTCTGATTTTAACATTAGAAATCAATTTTAAAATTTCATGTCTCTAATCTTCTTGTGTAATTCTAATTGATGCAGATTAAACAAGAAGGTAATACGCTGCTTAAATTTAGGTGCGTTGGATTTGTAGTACGTTTTAAATTCGTTGCTGTAAAAAAGCGGTAAATAAATTTCTAACCCTCGATTGAAAAAACTAAACATCACTCCACCATCATACGCAAATTGTTTGAGTGCCGGCGGTGTATTGATATTTAATACATTATCTTGAATGAAACCCATGTCGAAGAATAATTTCAGCGGTACATGCTCAATAGGAAAATCTATTACCGTATTCAATGCTAAAATAAAACTTCCTGTTTGTCCCACCGCCGGAGATTGTAATGGCGTTGACACTTTAAAAAAGCCGTCATTGCCGGTAATCTGATTGGAAATAAATCCGGTATTTTCATTTCTTCCAAAATAATAATTCTCGAACTTGTAGTCGTTGCTGCCCGTTGTTCCTGTCAAATTGTAATTAAATCCGGGTAATGAATACCCTGCGTTGGGTTTTTTAATTTTACGCCATAAAAATGCGCCCATAAACCAACGGAAATGTACTCCCGTATTATTGTTTTTTAATTGATAGCGGATAAAAGATTGCGCCTCCAAGGAGGTTTTTACAAAACTCCCCGATTGCTCCAAGTTCCAAGTAACGCTTACCGGAAAATTTACATCCTTTCGCTTAAAAGTATAGGATATTTCATTTACATAATAATGCTTCAGCGTATCTTCTATAATTACCGGTGGTATAAGTGTTTCTACCAATCGGAGGTCTTTTTTTAAAATAATATGTGAAGTGAATTTTAGTTGATGTTCTAATTTTTCCAATCTCTCCGTTCTATGGTTGAAGGTCAACAACAACTCGGGGTGAATCGCATAATATTTTAGAGGTTTTATAAAATCGTAATAGGTAAAAGATTGAAATTTTAAGCCCGGCTTTATCTGCGTAACCACACTGTTTTTTGGGGTAATGTAATAATCTACATTTACGGTTCCGTTTACTTTTTTCGATTTAATGCCATAAAATAATGAAGCCGAGAAATCGACATGCTTTACAGGTTGTTTAATATTTATCAAAGCTGCACCTACTTGTACACCATCGTATTTGTTGTATGCAATTGCAGGAACGGCAAACGGAAACTCTTTATTTCGCTTATCCACCCAATGCAAATATTTCTGTTGTAACGAATGTAATTTAGGAAAATGAACCACATCGGCTAAATTTTTGTTTATTACTTCAATAGAGGTAGAATCTTGCGAATAAACACAAGAATAGGAGAATACTACCAAAATGTTAATAAATATTGATTTACATTTCATTTTTAACAATTAACTTTTCCGTACAATCTTCTGCAATATTAAATATTAACTTTGATATTGTGATAACGAATGCTAAAATACTATAGCTATGAGTAATTTTGATTTTGATAACGAACCAGAAGACCAATTAGATATATTAGAATTGGTAAAAAAATATGAAAGTGCTTCCAAAAGAGATGCCACCTCCTTTTTTGAAGAAGATGACTACGAAGCTATCATAGAATATTATCTTCAACAATCCCGATTTAATATAGCTTTAGAAGTAACGGATAAATCCATTGCTCAATACCCTTATTCGGCAGCATTATTATTTAAAAAAGCTCAAGTACATTTCAATCTCAAGCAATTAGCACAAGCATTGGATGCGCTGGACATGGCTGAAATCTATGACAGCTCGGATATAGATATCTACATGCTAAGAGCAGAGATTTTTACATTTCAATCAAGATATGGAGAAGCAATAAAAATACTTAATGCTATTTTAGAAACAGCAGATAAAACAGATTTACCAGATATATATTTACAAATGTGTGATATATACGAAGACTGGGAAAAATATTTTGAAGTTTATGATTGTTTGCTATTGTGTTTGAAAATAGACCCAACCAACGAAGAAGCGCTTCATCGATTCAATTATTGTGTAGAAATTACAGATAGATTTGAAGAAAGTATTCCGTTTATTCTTCAATTGATAGACAAAGATCCATATAGCAAATTTGCTTGGTATAATTTAGCTTGTGCTTATCGGGGAATAGATGCTTATGAAAAATCCATAGACGCCTTTGAGTATGTATTAGCTATAGATGAAGAAGCCGATTTTGTATATCAGGATATGGCTGAATTACATTATAAAAACGGACAGTTTCAAAAAGCATTAGAAGTAATAAAAGATTTATGTAATGCTTTTGAAGCCGATGATGAAATCTATTTTTTGCAAGGTAAATGCTACGAAGCATTGGGAGATACTAAAATGGCACGCTATTGTTACAGAAAAGCCGTACACGATAATCCTTCTTTATCGGAAGTATATTTTAGGATTGGCGAAACGTATAAGCAAGACGGACAATGGGAGCAGGCGTACAAATCATTTCAGAAAGCAAATGAGCTCGAAAAAGAGCAATACGATTTTTGCTTGGCAATGGCAGGTGCCGCATTAGAAATTGGAGAAACTGAAGTGGCAATAGATGCTTGCGAAACAGCCATAGATATTTTTATGAAACGCTACGAAGCTTATTTTATTTTAGGTAAAATAATGGCGCTAAATGGCGACACAGAAACTGCGCGTGAAGTATTGATGAAAGGTGCAGAAGTATGTAAATCCAGCATTGAACTAAATTATGCAATTTGTGCTATCGCTTTCATGGAAAATAAACTTAAAGAAGCAGAAACACTATTGAGATTGTTGCTCGAAGAAGATGCTGAATTATACGACACAATATTTGAATTTAATGAAGCGTTGGTCGATAATATATCCATTCAAAGAATCCTGTCAGAATATATTTAATTATCTTTGGACATGAAACAATTTGGTTTAATTGGCTATCCATTGTCGCATTCGTTTTCCAAAGGATATTTTGCGGAAAAATTTTTAAATGAAAATATTACCGATAGCCAATACGATATTTTTCCCTTACAGAAAATAGACGATTTTACTTCGCTTTGCACCTCCTATCCAAATTTAGTTGGGCTTAATGTCACCATACCGTACAAAGAACAGATAATACCCTATTTAGATGCTTTAGATGATGAAGCTAAAGCCATCGGAGCAGTAAATACTATAAAATTTGATAACGGCAAAAAAATAGGCTATAATTCGGATGGCTATGGCTTCGAGATGAGTTTGCGCCCTTTGCTAAAGCCGCACGCTGTTTCTGCATTAATTTTAGGCACCGGCGGAGCTTCTAAAGCAGTAGAATATGTGCTGAAAAAATTAAACATTGCCTATCAATATGTTTCCAGAAAAAAATCTGCAAACACGATAACGTATGAAGAATTAAATGCAGGAAATCTTTTGAGAAACAATACAATAATTATTAATACTACGCCGGTTGGGATGTATCCGAATATTGATGCTGCACCGCCTATTAATTATGAAGAGATTAATGAACAATTTTTATTGTATGATTTAGTGTATAATCCCGAAGAGACACAATTTATAAAAAAGGGAAAAGCAAATGGCGCGCAAACTAAAAACGGATTAGAAATGCTCTATCTGCAAGCAGAAAGAAGCTGGCAGATTTGGAATAGCTTATAGCAGCTGCACAAAAAAAATAAAAAGTGTATCGTATTTATTTCTAATTTTACCTTACCAATTACGAATAGAATTAGGAGTTATGGCAACATTGAATTTTGAAAACACACAAATTGCATTTGCGTATAAAAACAACAAAGAACTTATTCGCGATTACCAAATATTCCGATTAATCAATCAAGGATGGTTGGTGAAGTTGGGAACTTCGATGGCTTCAAAATTAATAAATGCAGGTATTAAAACCCCAATCGCTATTGGGATGCGCCCCACGGTGTATGCCGTTTTTTGTGGCGGTGACGACTTACAGCAAACGACTTATAAGATTGACAAGCTTTATCATTACAAAGTAAAATGTATTTTAGACTATGGCGTTGAAGGTAAAGAAAGTGAAGCTGATTTTGCACGGACAGAAAAAGCGATAAAAGAAGCAATTTTATTTGCGGCAAAAAATGATGCAGTAGATATTGTTTCTTCCAAATTCACCGGATTAATTCCGTTTTCCATATTGGAAAAATTGCATGCTAAGCAAAACCTGACCAACGATGAACTAACCATTTACCGTAAAGCAAAAGATAGAATTTATTCCATTTCAAAATTAGCTTACGATAATAATGTAAGTCTTTTTGTAGATGCCGAAGAAAGTTGGATACAGCAACCTTTAGATGATTTGACATTTGAGTTGATGCAACAGTTTAACCGCGAAAAACCTATTATTTACAATACTTTTCAGCTGTACAGAAAAGATAGATTGGCTTATTTTAAACAAGAGGTACAACGGGCAAATAAAGAAGGAATTATATATGCTGCAAAGTTGGTGCGTGGAGCTTATATGGAAAAAGAAGCTGACCGTGCTAAAGTATTGAACTATGAAAATCCAATTCAACACACTAAAGAAAATACAGATAAAGATTATAATGCGGCACTGCAGTTTGCTATCGAAAATATAAATACGGTAGCGGTATGTGTAGCCACACACAATGAGCAAAGCACCTTGCTGGCGACTACATTGATGCAGCAAAACAACCTTCCTAAAAACCACCCCAATATTCATTTTTCACAGTTGTTCGGAATGAGCGATCAAATCACTTTTAATTTAGCAGCAGAGGGGTACAATGCCGGAAAGTATATGCCCTATGGCCCCGTGAAAGATGTGATACCTTATTTAATCCGCAGAGCGCAAGAAAATACAAGTGTTGCCGGACAAATGGGACGTGAATTGAAATTGCTGAAACAAGAAGTAAAACGCAGAAAACTAGTTACGTTTTAATTACAGCAATTTTAACCCGAATGGGTATTGTATAGAACTATGGGGTAATAAAAAGCCCGCTAAATAGCGGGCTCACTTCAAAAACCAATAAATATCTACTAACTATAATGCTTTCACTAACGCTGCTTTTTCGATATATCCCTCGTGCGACCACGTTTCTTTTCCTTTCTCAAATTTTTTCAAAACCGGAATTGCAGTAATATTGAGTTGTTGTGCTAATCCTTTGTTTTCATCAATGTTTAAGCGGATTACTTTTACTTTTCCGGCGTACTCTTTAGAAATTTCCTCCAACATAGGCTTCATCTTCAAGCAAGGTGCACACCATGGCGCATAATAATCTACTAAAACTGCGGTATCGGATGTTATCATTTGTGTATAAGCTTCGGCCGAAATTTTATCAGCAACTGCTGCTGCCGTTCCGCTGGCTAACGGTAAGTTTTGACTTTGCCATGCCAATATTCCACCTTCTAAGTTGATAACGTGTTTGAAGCCATTGCTACGCATGTAGCTTGCTGCCGACGCACTGCGCGCACCGGATAAACAATACACAAAATAGGTTTTATTTTTATCTAATTTTTCTACTTCACTTTTAAATTCCGACCCATTATAGTTTATGTTTTTTGCATTTTCAATATAGCCGCCGGCATATTCTTCAGGCGTTCTTACATCTAATATTTCTGCATCTTTTGTTTGGGCAATTTTATCTTTAAAAGCGGCAGCATTTAATACTTGATCTGAACTTTGTGAATTGCATGATACTGCAAAAAGCAGTACGGCTACTATAAAAGAGAATAATTTCATGTTTGTTTTTTTATTTTAAGGATGATTAATAAAAATTATTGATACTGCGCAATGATTTGCTCTAATTGCTTTACCGGAACTACTCCGGATTGCCGCCATTTGGCTTGTCCGTTTTTAAATAAAATAAGTGTAGGAATACTTTGGATGCGATACTGCGCCGACACACGAGAGTTTTTATCTACATTTATTTTAAGAATGGTAATGTTGTCATTCATCTTTTTTTTCAATTCTTCTAATAGCGGATGCATTACTTTGCATGGACCACACCAATCGGCATAGAAATCAACCAATACCGGCTTGTCGGATTGTATAAGTTCGGCAAAAGATTTTTTATGGGAGGTTTGCATGATTATTGTTTTTTACTTCAGTAAATTCAATTTCTTCTGCAGTATTTGCAGGTGTTTTCATAGTGCTTGGTGCACATCCATTCACTCCGCAGCAGCCCGTATTGGATAATGCTTGATACATAAAAAATGCACCTAACCCGCCAAATAATGCATCGTGTATTTGCACCGATTGAACGATGATAATAATACTCAACACCAATCGGATAATGCGGACAGCATTCCAATTATTCAATAGATTGTATTTGAATGTTTCGAGCATATTATTTTACTTTTTGTTGCAACCCGTACCAACCACCACCATTATATACCTCTTTAAATCCATTGGATTGTAAAATACTTTTTGCTTGCGCACTTCTCATGCCTGATGCACAACAAGTAATTATAGGTTTGCTTTTGTCTAATTTTGCATAATGATTTGACAAATTATTCAACGGAATGTTCACAGAACCTTTTATGTGTCCACCTTGATATTCTGCTTTTGTGCGAACATCTACTATTGTAGCGCCTTGCTGCATTAATTGTTTGTAATCGGTTTTAGGCCCTAAGCCTAATAAACTCTTCATTTGTTCTAACATCTTCTTTTTTGTTTTTTATGATTTGATAAATAATTTTATTGCTGTTCTTCTTTTTTTGTAGAAATATTAAATACTCGATAAATTGGGCAAAAGCTGATGCTGCTTGTAAGTATAAACGCTAAGCCCACTATTAATAAGATAATAGCTAACATACCACTGATAACGTGAGTAAAATATAATACAGCAATAATTACAGCCGCAATTGTGCGTACTATTCTGTCCAAAGTGCCCATATTCTGTTTCATAACATAGAATTTTATGCTGTAAAGGTATAACAGAAAAATAGGCTTGTCAGTTACAAATGTTACAAATCACGGAGTAGCTTTATTTGGTTGCGGTAAAGCAAAAGCCGCTTTTCGTTTTCTAATTTTTTTAAAAGCCTGGAAACCACTACACGCGAAGTAGCCAATTCATCGGCTATTTGTTGGTGCGAGAGATTGATAAGCGTGGTATTGGTAGCCTTGGATTTCTCTTTCAAGTAATTGATTAATCGCTCGTCTAATTTCTGAAATGCAATTTGGTCAATAGTTCTTAGTAACTCATTAAATCGATTTTGAATGGTCTTCATTACAAAACTTTTCCAACTCGGGTATTTCACAATCCATTGATCCATTACGTTTATAGGTACTGCAAGCATTTCCACTTCGTCTTCTGCTACGGCTCTTATTTCACTGGGAAAATGCTGCATGCAGCATGTGAAAGTCATGGCGCAGCTTTCTTTAGAATTTACATAATATAGTAATAACTCTTTGCCGTCTTCCTCTACACGAGACACTTTAATAGAGCCTTTTAATACAATTGGAATCTGCCGTACTGTTTCGCCAACTTCTAAAATTACATCACCGGCATTTGCAGTTATAAGCTTTGATTTAGAAGTAAGTTCTTTTATTAATCCGGGTTCAAAAATTTCTCTGAAAATTGCTAATACATCCATAGTCAAATTTACATAAACAAATGAAAAGTTAAAGAAGTTCATTAGCGCATGGTCATTCTGCGCTCACTGTCTAATTTTAAAGCGGTAGCAATCATAAAGGTAAATGAAAGTAGTGAGGAGCCGCCATAGCTGATGAGTGGTAATGGAATACCAATTACGGGCAATAATCCGATGGTCATACCAATATTAATGACTAAATGTGTAAAAAATATGGCTACTACCGAATAGATATATACCCTACCATAAGGACTGCGTTGGCGGTTGGCAAGGGTGAGTAAACGTTGCAACATAATTACATATATTCCGATTAATACCAATGAACCTAAAAACCCCCATTCTTCACCATACGCAGAGAATATAAAATCTGTACTGGTTTCGGGTACATAATTATATCTTGTTTGTGTGCCATGTAAGTAGCCTTTGCCAATGATACCGCCGGAGCCTATTGCAATTTTAGATTGGTTGAGATTATAAGCTACGCCACGTTGTGCTTCTTTAGTCAGTTCTTTTCCAAGTATTACGTTGATGCGGTCACGCTGGTGTTTTTCTAATACATTGTTAAAAATATAACTTACAGAGAAGGTGTAAAAACAAGTTCCAATCATCATTACGGCCAATATTTTCACCAGTAGTTTATTCAACCAATTCCAATAAATTAAAATACAGAAAAATATAAAGCTGATTCCAATGATTATGTATTGGTTAATCAATAAGGAAAGTACGGAAACCAAAATAATATATAGCCCCAAGTAGATAACTAAATCGGAAAGCCCTTCTCTATTTAAAACAAAAATAAATGCAGCAAAAACTAAACATGAACCTGCATCGCCTTGTGCGGCTACAAATAATAAGGGTAATCCGAGAATGGCATAAGCCGTTAAATGTTCTTTGCGTGTTACAAATCGCATTCCGGGGGTGTCAAAGTATTTTGCCAACGCCATTGCGGTACCAAATTTTGCAAATTCTGAAGGCTGTAATTTGAATGCACCTAAATTAATCCAGTTTTGTTGTCCTTTTGTTTTTTGTCCGACTACCAATACCATTAATAAGAGGAATAAAACAAAGCCATACATAGGATAGGAGATGAGTTGCAGCATTCGGCGGTCAAATCCTAAAATGGAAAAAAACATAAATCCGCTGGCCAAAGCCCATACCGATTGTTTGATGTAGCTGTGTTTAAAACTAAAGAATGAAGCACTGATATTGCCATTGTATTCTGTGGCAAAAATAGACAATATTCCTACTGTTACTAAGAATAGATAACAATACAAAACAGTACTGTCAATAGGATCGTATGCGCGTTTATTGGGTTGCATTTTTATTCTTGATAATCTTCATTTTTCTTTTGAATGCCTACATTTTCGGGCGTGCTGTTTTTTAAGGGAATTGGTTTTTTCTCTTTTACTGCTTTTATAGAATCTTCGATATATTTTGCTCTGTCGGCTTTTGCTTTTTCTTTTGCTAATGAATCTTGTCGCAGCTGCTGTGGCGTTTTCGGTATGCCGGTGCCTAAGTCATCGCTAATGATGTGTGCTTTAAACATACGTTCTTGCAGGGGTATTCTTTTTGTGGCAATGCTATCATGCAAATACATTTCTACCATTAATGAAGCGATAGGAGCCGCATAAGTAGCTCCAAATCCGGCATTTTCAACAAATACGGCAATGGCAATTTTAGGGTTGTCTTTTGGTGCAAAGCCTGCAAAAATCGAGTGGTCTTTGCCGTGCGGATTTTGTGCGGTTCCTGTTTTTCCGCAAAATGAAATATCAGGAATCATTGCGCCGCGTGCTGTACCTTGCTGTACTACTTTTTCTAATCCATCTACTACAAACCGATAGTAAACAGAATCAATGTTAGTAGTGTGTTTTTGTGTTACAGGATATCGTTTTTGGTTTCCTTTGATAAATGCTCTGCATATTTTTGGTGTAATATAATATCCACGGTTGGCAATTATCGCCATGGCATTTGCTATTTGCAATGGCGTAGCCAATACTTCGCCTTGGCCTATGGAATTGGAAATAATAGTAGCTGCTCTCCACTTTCCTTCGCCAAATACTTTGTTGTAATATTTTACGGTAGGTAGGTTGCCTCTTTTTTCACCAAATAAATCTATGCCTAATTTTTTTCCGTAGCCAAATTCACTCATCATATCCCACCATTTTTGGTAGCCGATTGCCGGTGTGGCAAACGTAGAATCCATGATGAAGTCATTGTAAACTTTACAAAAATAAGAGTTACACGAGTGTTGCAATGCAGATTCAACATCGGGGATGGCATGCACGCCGTGGCATTTTACTACGTGGTTGCCCACACGGTACCCTCCTGGGCAAAACCATGACCATTTTTCGCCATGTATATTTTCTTGTAAGGTGAGCAATGCTGCAGCTGCTTTAAATGTAGAACCCGGTGGGTACATTGCTTGTATTGGGCGGTTTAATAAAGGTTTGTACGGATTGTTAAAGAGTACATTGAAGTTGTGGCGAC
>Ga0116191_1003541_pt1 | contig 11376 bp, 7 predicted proteins | sample AD_UKC111_MetaG_FD_89897 | JGI IMG/M metagenome (GOLD analysis project Ga0116191, IMG submission 89897) | Active sludge microbial communities of municipal wastewater-treating anaerobic digesters from Hong Kong - AD_UKC111_MetaG | ecosystem: Engineered > Bioreactor > Anaerobic > Digestate | place...
ACCACTGAAGATCTTTCAAATTTAGCAAGTGGCACCTATTATGTAACCGTAACTGATGACATTACCAACTGTTCGAAAGACACTTCGTTTGTGCTTTTCCCACCATCACCACCGATTGTTGATGCAGGGTTAGATGTAACACTAACCTGTGTTTTATTGAATACCAATTTAACGGCAACTTCAACTACTGCAGGGACAACATTCACATGGAGCAATGGTACAAACGCTGCGAGCACGTTGGTTTCAACCGCTAATACCTATACCGTAACCGCAACAGATCCCTCCAACGGATGTACAGCCAGCGATGCCGTTGTTGTTACGCTAGATAACGCTACACCAAATGTGAATGCAGGTACTGATGTACAATTGACCTGTATCGTTACTAACACTTCATTGCAAGCAACATCAACAACAGCAGGGGTTACGTATGCATGGAGCAATGGTGTGAACACTGCCGGTAACTTGGTGAGTACGCCAAACACGTATACAGTAACCGCTACAAACTCGAGTAATGGATGTACTGTTTCAGATGCTGTAGATGTAACACAAAATATAACAACACCGAATGTTGATGCGGGTCTCGATCAAACACTATCGTGTACAACATCTTCCGCAACTTTGTCAGGTACATCAACAAGTGCTGGAGTGAGTTATACTTGGAGCGGTCCGGGTACAATTGCAAATGGCAACACCGCCACGGCTACAGTTACTGTTTCCGGAAATTACACTTTGTTGGTCACCGACCCTTCCAATGGATGCACAGCAAGTGATATAGTTGTTGTGACACCAAATGTAAATGCGCCCAACATCAATGCCGGACTAGATCAAGTATTGACCTGTGTAAATACATCGGTATCATTAACAGCAACAAGTTCCACTGTAGGAGTTACCTTCCTTTGGAGCGATGGAACTGCAAATGCATCAACCACTGTAAACGCGCCTACAACATACAGTGTTACGGCTACTGACCCGAACAATGGTTGTCAGGCAGTTGATCAAGTTGTAGTAAGCCAAAATATTGCTGCACCAGATGTGAATGCCGGAGCAGATGCTACACTTACTTGTTTAATTACTTCTATTCCATTAAATGCAACATCTACCATTTCGGGAGCCACTTTTGTGTGGAGTAATGGAACTGCAAATGCTACAACAACAGTTAATGCCCCTAATATATATACGGTAACAGCTACAGACCCTTCAAACGGATGTACAGCTTCCGATGATGTATTCATTAATGCCAATGGAGTGCCTGTATTATCAATTGTTTCGGGCGATAATCCTTGTCCGGATGTTGCGAAAGGATACATCAACACCAATGTTTCTGGAGGCGTTGAACCATATACTTATTTATGGTCGAATGGAGCAACAACAACTTCGTTGAATGGATTGCACGGTGGAACATATAATGTTACTGTTACAGACGCTAATGGTTGTTCGTTAAGCCAAACCATACAAATTATTGAAGGCGATAGTTTATCGATTACCAATTTGACATCCGTGCAGATTCCGTTAGGAGAAACGATACAATTGAACCCAATAGTGAATGGAGCAAGTGCACCACTGTCCTATTCTTGGAATCCTGCTGTTTATTTAAGCTGTAGCAATTGCAGCAATCCGATTGTAAATACAGTAAACAGTATTTCGTATGGTTTATTGGTGGTGGACACAAATGGCTGTGTGGCTGAAAGCCAAGTCAGTATAATCATTGTACCGGATTATCAGATATACGTACCAAGTGCATTTACACCGAATAATGATGGAACGAATGATGTATTTGAAATTTTCGGCAACAAAAAATTATGGAAAGAACTGAGCATGACCATTTTTAACCGTTGGGGTGAAAAAGTGTTCGAATCGAGCGACAGCAAATTCGCTTGGGACGGTACATTTCATGGAGTTTTGCAAAACCCGCAAATTTATGTTTACCAGCTTCGTATTACTTTTATAGATGGTTATGCTATGCCTTTGCAGAAAGGAAGTATAAGCCTCATTCGATAAGGGAATGCAGAACAGTTAACTTTTAGCTAATTCAACGATATTTTTACTGTTTCTATATTATATTGCAAGACTATATCTAATCTATACCTATGTCTAAATTTTACCTTTCGATACTGCTATGCTTAGTAGGATGTTCTGAAACTTTTGCTCAGACTTTTCCATTTACCAGTTGGACTTCCGGCAGCACTTCGTATTCTACTACGCAAGGCGGAAATACAATGACTGCAGCATACACTGAATTTGCCAACAGCCGAGCCAATACGTTAGCAAATACAACTTGTTTCGGGAATAACACTACCCTTCCGGCAGTTCCGTTTTATTACAACGAGGTAACCATGAATATTGCCGACTATTCATCCGGTTCCTGTTATTGTTCTGCCAGTAGTGCACAAAGTGGTTTAGTGCTTACTGCCAACTACCCCGATAATAATGCATCACGCTATGAACAAGTGGTATTAACCTTTGCGAATCCGGTATGTGCCCCTGTAACCTTTAAAATATGGGATATCAATCAGGCCATATGGAGTGGTGATGGTTCGCATTACTTTACTGATGTAGTAGATATTTCTGCAACAGATGCTTCAAATGCAGCAGTACCTGCAGCTAATATTGGCATCACCTCTTGTGGAAGTAATTCCATAACAACTTCAGGCAATACAAAAACAATAACTGGTGTTGCACAAGGCTGTGATTGCGGTTCGCATAACATTACTATCTCGGGATCAACAGTAAAAACAATCACCATTAAGTATCGTAATGGAGGTTCTACTTATAGCTCTGATCCTTGGTCGCAGTTTATTATCATTACCAGCATTGTGGCTACTGCTCCTCCAACAGCCTCCATCACTGCTGCAGCGTTGCCTTGCGGATCTTCAACAACAACGTTAACGGCTGTAACTAACGCCACTTCTCCAACCTATTCATGGACAGGTCCGGGAGGCTCAACCATAGTATCACCATCGGCTGCGAGCACCTCTGTTACCGGAGCGGGAACGTATACGCTTACTATTAATCCGGGTGGATGTAGTGCATCAGCAACCTATGTTTTAACTCCGAGCGGAAGTACACCGGATATTAGTATTGCCCCACCTGCTTCATTAACCTGTGCCAATACATCTGTTACCTTAACAGCTTCTTCAACAACATCTGGGGCCACCTATGCCTGGAGTGGTGGTGGAACAGGAGCTACAAAAGCAGTAACCACTGCGGGTACATACACAGTAACCGTTACCGCAGGGGGATGTACGGCTTCTGCATCGACAACAGTTGCGCAAAATACTACTACACCCAATGTAAGTTTAGCCGCTCCAATTCCATTAACGTGTTCTACAACCAGTCAAACACTAACAGCTGCTTCCACTACTGCCGGTGCAACGTTTACATGGAGTGGCGGTGGAACGGGAAGCACGAAAACAGTGACTACTGCGGGTACTTATACCGTAACAGCAACAGACCCTGCGAATGGTTGTACGGCTTCAGCTTCAAGAACGGTAACACAAAATACTACACCCCCAAATGTAAGTATAGCTGCGCCTGTAGCACTTACCTGTGTTACAACAAGTCAAACGTTAACAGCATCTTCAACAACAGCAGGTGTTACTTATCTTTGGAGTAACGGAGGAACAGGCAGTACCACCGGTATTTCAACAGCAGGGACATATACTGTAACCGCAACAGATCTTGCGAATGGATGTACGGCATCTGCATCAAGAACTGTTACACAAAATACTACGCCTCCTAACGTAAGTATTGCTGCTCCAGCACAATTGAATTGCATCAATAGCTCGGTCACATTAACTGCTTCGTCTACAACAGCAGGCGCAACTTTCGCGTGGAGTGGCGGTGGAACAGGAAGCTCGAAAAGTGTTTCAATAGCAGGCACTTACACTGTTTCAGCTACTGACCCGGCAAACGGTTGTACAGCCTCTGCGTCAACAACCGTCACACAAAATACAACCACACCCAATGTAAGTATTGCTCCTCCTACTGTGTTGAATTGTACTGTAACCAGCACAACACTTTCTGCTTCATCAACCACTGCAGGTGCAACTTTTGCGTGGAGTGGAGGAGGAACAGGCAGTACTAAATCGGTAACTACTGCCGGCACATATACGGTAACAGCAACTGACCCTGCGAATGGATGTACGGCTTCAACGTCAACAACCGTAACACAAACAGCTACTCCGCCTAATGTAAGTATTGCAACGCCAGTTGCTTTGACATGTTCAACAACAAGCCAAACATTAAATGCATCTTCAACAACTGCAGGAGTTACTTTTCTTTGGAGTAACGGAGGAATAGGCAGTGCCAATAGCATTTCAACAGCCGGAACATACACCGTTACCGCAACAGAGCCGGGTGGATGTACAGCTTCAACGTCTACAACTGTTGCACAAAATACAACTGCTCCTAACGTAAGTATAGCTACACCTGCACAATTGAATTGCATCAATAGCTCAGTAACTTTAACGGCTTCGTCTACAACAGCAGGTTCAACGTTCGCGTGGAGTGGCGGAGGAACGGGAAGTACGAAAAGTGTTTCAACAGCCGGCACTTACACGGTTTCAGCCACAGACCCTGCGAATGGTTGTACAGCATCTACTTCAACAATAGTTACACAAAATACAACTACACCTAATGTGAGTATAGCACCTCCTGCTGTGCTGAATTGTACCGTAACCAGTGCAACATTAACCGCATCTTCGACCACAGCCGGAGCAACGTTTGCGTGGAGTGGCGGTGGAACAGGAAGTACAAAATCGGTAACTACTGCCGGTACATATACAGTAACTGCAACTGATCCTGCGAATGGATGCACCGCTTCAATAGCAACAACCGTAACCCAAACAGCTACTCCGCCTAATGTGAGTATAGCAACTCCAAGTACTTTGACCTGTACCACAACCTCTCAAACATTGAACGCTTCTTCAACAACTGCAGGCGTAACTTTCGCTTGGAGTGGTGGTGGAACCGGTGGAACAAAAAACATAACAACTCCCGGAACCTACACCGTTACAGCAACAGAGCCGGGAGGGTGTACAGCTTCTACATCTACAACAGTGACACAGAATACCACTATACCTAATGTAAGTATACCTGCAACAACTTCGCTAAATTGCAGAATAACAAGTGCTCTCCTATCGGCAAATTCATCAACTGTAGGCGCAACTTTTGCATGGAGTGGCGGAGGAACAGGAAGCACGAATAGCATTAATGCTCCGGGTACATATACCGTAACGGCAACAGATCCTACCAATGGCTGTACGGCAAGTGCAGCAACTACTGTTACACAAAATAGTATTCCTCCTAAAGTGGCTATTGCCCCACCAGCTGCGCTCAATTGTACTACACCGAGTGTAACGCTCACCGCTTCGTCAACACCCATTGTAACTGACTTAGTTTGGAGTGATGGAAGTACCTTAAACACATTAGCTGTGACATCTGCCGGAACATATAGTGTTACGGCTACCGACCCATCAAACGGATGCACTGCATCTACATCAGCCACTGTAATACAAACAGCTACACCACCTAATGTGAGTATTGCTACTCCAAGTGTTTTGACTTGTACAACAACAACTGTTACTCTCGTTGCCAATTCAACAACGGCAGGAGTTACTTATGCATGGAGTAATGGAGGAATAAGTATTACCAATACAATTACAGCTGCAGGAACATACACCGTTACTGCCACTGAACCGGGGGGATGTTCTGCTTCTGCAACTATAACCGTTTCTCAGAATACAACAGCGCCAAATGTAAGTATCGGCAATCATACCGATATCAATTGCAATTTTGCGAATGTAACGTTGGTTGCAGCATCAACTACATTAGGAACTACATTTGTTTGGAGCGATGGAACCAATGGAAACAACACCACTGTGAGCACTGCAGGAACATACACAGTATCGGCTACTGACCCTGCAAATGGTTGCACCGCATCTGTTTCCACACCGGTTAACCAAAACACCACTCCGCCTAACGTAAGTGGAAACACAGTGGATACATTAACCTGTTTAAGAACATCCGTAACTTTATCGGCTACTTCTACAACACCAAATGCGACTTATAATTGGAGCAATGGAGCAACGAATAATTCAACAACCGTAACTACTGCCGGCACTTATATTTTGAAAGTAAACGACCCTGTCAATGGATGTTTCACCGCATTCACTGTTATTGTAGTATCGAACACTTCAACACCATTTGTTGATGCCGGCAACGACACCGTTTTGAATGCAGCATCGGTAACGCTTACTGCCACTGCAAATGGCGTAGTTAATTATGTTTGGAGCACAGGCGATAAAACGGTAAGCACTATCATTAATGCACCGGGCACCTACTATGTTACTGCAACAGATAATTACACAGGTTGTGCGGCAACGGATTCCGTAAATGTTATTTCGATAGCAGGTGTTGATATTGCTATTCCTACTGCTTTCTCGCCAAACGGAGATCGCCAAAACGATTTATTTTTCCCGATTGTTAGAGCCGGAAGTGGAGTAACTATTAAAGAATTCAGAGTGTTTAATCGCTGGGGAGAATTGTTGTATAACAACCCACTCACCGGTTGGGATGGTAATTTCAAAACCGAGCTTCAACCTACTGAAATCTATGTCTACTTTGTAAAATACAATGTACCCGGGAAGGGAGATGAAAGTAAAACAGGTTCGTTTGCGTTAATGAAGTAAGCTAACGTTGCCCCTTTCATCAAACCAATGTATAGCTTTGGTGCTAAACCCGCAGCAGGTTGCGAAAGGGATAGTAGCGAGCACGGAGCGCAGCGCAGTAAAGCGGATAGCCCGACCCAAACGAAACGCAGTGGAGTGCGGGATTCGCCCGCTTACTTCTTATTGCGTTTCAAGAATTTCATCAATTTAGGATCGAGTAAATAGGTGAAACGCACGGTAATCATGTTGTTGTATTGCCCTTTAATTTTGGGGTTAACCAAATCTACAGACGGACGCAAACTCAACACGGTGTACTGAAACTTAACGCCAATGCCAAACTGGCGCTTAATCATAAACGCCAAGCTGGTTTGGAAGGCCAAATCGAATTTGCGCGGCATTACGTTTCGGGTGGCATTGTTGGTGATATCTTCGCCCCGCGGATCGGTTTGTTTGTAGCGCACCATGGTGCCCAAATTGAGCCCCACACCAAAAATCACAAACTTTTTATCGTGTACGTTTAAGCTGATGGGAATGTCGAGATAATCGTAGGTGATATCAAATTTATTTTGATAGCCCAAGCCCAAGGAATCGTAGGTGCGGTATTTGGGACGAGCACCCCGCATGGAATAAATCATTTCTAAACTCACCGAAAAATTCTTGTGAAACTTCACCAAAGTGCCCACACCAAAATAGCCGCCCACTTTTTTGTACCCAAATTCGGCATCACCATCTACCTGCGAAAGGTTAAGTCCGGCACTAAAAAGGCCCTTAAATAGACTTTCTTTATCCAAATCCACCGGTTCTTCCTCGGGCGATTCGGGTTTTTCTTCTTCAAAAAGGCTTGGTTTTACTTCCTCGCCCGGCTTCACAAACTCCCGTTTCTCCTTTTCTTTACGCTCTTTGCTCTTAAAATCTATAATGAGCGCCCCATTTTTGGTTTCCACCGATTGGGCAAAAATGAAAACAGGAAATAGAATTATCCACAATGTTTGTTTCTTCATCATTCTACAAAAATAAAGAAAGTAATTTCGTCTTAGTAAAAAATTATCCATGATTCGTTTAAACGCACATACACAAAAGAAAATTGAAGGCATCTTCGATGAGGCGGGGTACACTGTGCGCTACGAAAAAGGCTCGTTTAACTCGGGTTATTGCCTGTTGGAGAGCCGAAAAGTGGTGGTGATTAACAAATTCCACCCGGTAGATGCTAAAATCAACAGCTTGATTGAGATTTTGGGCATTGTGAATATTGATGTAAATAGCCTTGACCCTGAATCGCAAAAATTTCTTCGCGAATTAACTGCACAGAAACCGAATACGCTTTTTGAACACGCTGCCTAAACCTTAAACTACCTTACCATGGAGATTTCAATCACCTTCCTGGGCACAGGTACATCGGGCGGAGTTCCATTTATTAGTTGTCATTGCGAGGTGTGTACGTCCACCGACACGCGCGATAAACGCCTTCGCACTTCCGCATTGATTCGCACCCCAACACAAACCATTTGTATAGATGCGGGTCCCGATTTCCGGCAGCAAATGTTGCGCGAAAACATACAACACCTCGATGCCGTTTTGGTAACCCACGGCCACCGCGATCATATTGGGGGTTTGGACGATATTCGTCCGTTTAACTTTAGCCAAGCCGAAGCCATACCGTTGTATTGCGACCATTATGCCGAGGAAATGATTCGCGAACAATTCTCATATGCCTTTAAGAACACTGAGTATGAATTTGCGCCAAAGGTGCATTTTCATCGCATCGATAAAGCACCGTTTGTGGTGGGCGATATTACCGTTCAGCCCATTGAGGTGATGCATTACAAGCTCCCCGTGAAAGCCTTTAGAATTGGCGACTTCACCTATATCACCGATGGCAAAACCGTTGCCCCCGATCAAATGGAATTGCTGAAAGGCACGAAAATATTGGTGATTAACGCACTACGCCATCATCAACACAATGCACATTTTACCATCGAAGAAGCGTTGGAGATGGTGCGCCTCATTCAACCGGAAAGGGCATATTTCACGCATTTGAGCCACCAGTTTGGACTGCATGCAGAGATGCAAAAGCAGTTGCCGGAAAACGTGCGTATTGCGTATGATGGCTTAACGATACAATTTGAGATTTAAGATTTTGGCGATTGTAGATTTCTTCAATTAAGATTTGCTGATTTGAAAATTGAGCTTTTAAAATTTGAGCTTTATTTTTCTTTGGCGTGCCCTTACTGCGTGCGGTCAGGCTATGCGCTGCAAGTCCTCGTGCCGCTAAGCAGCGGCCCTGTGGGCTTTCCGCTACTATCCTTCACGCGGGCATGGTGGTTCTATGATGCATTAAAAATTTTATCGTCACTGCGATCCGCCAAAGGCGGAGAAGCAGTCTGTGTTTTATCTTATTATAATAGGCTTTTCTATACTAAGCCCGAAGTCAAGGCTTTGAAAAAAAATTGGTTGGTGGCGGAACACCAACCAAAGGAGAACCATGGAATAAGACTTCAACAAAACACAGATTGCTTCTCAAGCGCGGACGCTTGATCGCAATGACGACCGATGAAAAATCCGTCACTGCGAGGAACGAAGCAGTCTGCGTTTTATCTTATTATAATAGACTTATCATTACTTAGTCTGAAGACTAATATTGTTGAATGGTTGCAGCATGCCGCGTTAGGGATTGTGCCCCCTCGGTTCGTGTCGTCACGAAACGAAACTATTCACATTATGCTTATGGTTCCATGGTGACACGAACCATGGAATAAAAGTCTATGGAGATTTCTCCTCGAAGACTCGTTCGAAAAGACGAGGTTGTAGAGGGCATTCGTGAGATTCCCGCCTCCGCGGGAATGACGTTTGAAAAAGATAATTTGAATGGAAGTAGTATGCTGCGTTCGGGATTGCAGCGAAAATCCTTTTGTGAGGTACGAACAAAAGATTGTAGCGGAAAGCCCGTTAAAACGCCCAAAACATTTTTTGATTTAAGCTGTTTGTTTGAAGATTTTGTATTAAGCATTGGCCAACAAATGGTTAATTACGAGGTTATTCTATATTTACTTTACAGCTTTTGAAATATGTCGAACTTAGAACTTTTTATACACAGTGCCACCGCCATGTTGGTGATTATTATTTTAGCCCGATTAGTGGGCTCGTTTATGGTGTATATCAAACAACCTAGAGTGGTGGGCGAGATGATTGCTGGCGTTTTGCTGGGACCTACATTGTTTAGTTCGATTGTGCCTGAGGTAACGAATTACCTTTTTGCAGATACGAAACCGATGATTTATTTTGTTGGGAATATTGGTCTTTCGTTCTACATGTTTTTGGTGGGTATGGATATCGATTTTAGTAAAGTGGATCAAAGTATTCGGAAACAGGCCAGTCTGTTATCGGTGTTTGCTACGGTTATTCCTTTCGCAATGGGTGTTGTAGCCGCCTATTTATTTTACGATACGTTGGCTTTGCCTTCCATTTCGTTTTTGGTGTTTGCGGTGTTTATGGGAACGGCTTTGTCGATTATGGCTTTCCCGATGCTGGCACGGATATTAGACGAGAAAAAATTAATACAAACTAAGTTAGGCTCTTTGGCTTTGTTATCGGCCAGTGCACAAGATGTGGTGACCTGGATTTTATTGGCCTTTATTACTTCGTTAGCCTTGAACAATTCCTTTGGAAGGGGCTTTATTACATTGATTGGGGCGGTGTGCTTTATCTTCTTCGTGTTTATTTTTCTACGTCCGGTATTAAATAAAATCGCGCAAAAAATAAAAGCGGATGGAGAGATGAATCAAACGCATTTCTCGTATATCATCATGGCGATTTTGATGGCGGCTATTATTACCGATAAAATTGGTTTGTACAGTGTATTCGGTGGATTCATATTAGGCTTGGCTATACCTCGCGAAAAAATAATGATGGATACCATCAAAAACAAAATGCAAGACATTGTGATTGTAATGCTATTGCCTTTGTTTTTTGCTTTCTCGGGATTGAAAACGAATTTCTTGCAAATTTTTAGTCCGGGTTTGATTGTACCCACCTTAGTGATTGTTTTATTTGCTTTTGCCTGTAAATACATTCCGGTATTTGTGACCATGAAGTTGAGTGGATACAGCAATAGAGAATCATCGGCTACGGCAGGATTGATGAATGCGCGTGGTTTGATGGAATTGATTGTGGCGAGTATTGGATTGGAGTATAAAATTATTGATGGAAATACCTTTTCCATTTTGGTGTTGATTGCTGTAAGTACTACTTTATTGGCTATGCCTATTTATAATTGGAGTATGAAGGGTGTGGAGGTGAAGTGATGTAGAGGGAGGGTGTTAACACCGAGCGATTCTATCGTTATTTAAAGTATATAAATTCTATTGGCTAGTGACAACACTAATAGGTTTTCGGAAGAAATATTTTCCGTCTTTTCGAACGAGTCTTCGAGGAGAAATCTCAATAAACTTTAGCTGGAGACTTCTCCTTGCAGTCGAAGTGACGTATTCAATTGTTTAACAGTATTCAGTTTTACATCTTATCATCACTTAAGGTAACAATAGCAACTTAAGACGCTGAGGTGTATCGAAAATAAAAGCAACTGCCTACTTTTGAAAAATCACTAAAATTATATTTTCGTCCGGCTTTTCACTATTGTCGTATTCAATAACGAAAGTTCAGCATATTCGAATAAAATTTTAGCTTTAAAAAAACAAAACAGACCATGTCA
>Ga0116191_1003544_pt1 | contig 11370 bp, 12 predicted proteins | sample AD_UKC111_MetaG_FD_89897 | JGI IMG/M metagenome (GOLD analysis project Ga0116191, IMG submission 89897) | Active sludge microbial communities of municipal wastewater-treating anaerobic digesters from Hong Kong - AD_UKC111_MetaG | ecosystem: Engineered > Bioreactor > Anaerobic > Digestate...
CCACGACGGTGGCGGTTACTTTCAGCGCTTCAGAAAAGTATTTTCCACGGCAAAAAAAAATAAGGCTGACCGGCCTGCCTGTACGTCCGGAAGTTTTACAGGCGGAGAAACAGGAAGCTTTAAGCAATCTGGGCATCGGCAATGGCCGTTTTGTTTTGCTTTCCTTTGGGGGGAGCCGGGGGGCGCGTACAATCAATAAAGCCATGGTGAGAGTAATCAAACTTTTTGCATCTGATCCTCGTATCTACATCCTGCATGTAACCGGGACCACCGGTTATGAAGAATTCCTGAGCGATTGCGCGGCTGTGGGTATAGATACGGCAAAAGCAGAGAACTTTAGGGTCATGTCTTATGTATATAACATGCAGGACGCTCTGGCAGCCGCAGACCTGGTTGTCAGCAGGTCCGGCGCCGCTACGCTGGCTGAGCTTACCACCCTGGGCATTCCTGCGATTTTAGTCCCTTATCCCTATGCCGCGGAAAACCATCAGGAGTACAACGCCCGGGCCCTGGAAAAGGAAGGAGCAGCTCGGGTGGTCCTGGACAGCCGGCTGGACGGGGACATGCTGGGAGATATGGTTGCTGACTTGCTTGTTGACCGCGGCAGGTTGTCGGCTATGGCCCTGGCCAGTTTAAAACTAGGCAGAAAACAGGCTCTCGCAGATATTATAAATTGTGTGGACGAATTGATCCAAAGCCCTGGCAGGCAGTAGGACAGGCTTTATGACAGCGGATGTAACACGATTTATGAGGTATGCATAGTATATTCTATAATTTAAGCGATAAAGCACCATAAGTACTGCCTGAGCGATAAAAAGCATAAAAACCAGAAAAATAGACCTTATATTTCCTGAAATCTGATATCATCCCCAGTATTACCAGGATTTTTAAATAAGTCATTTCCTATTTTCCGGCACGGAAGGAGATATGTATCAGTGCAGAGTACGCAGCATGTTCATTTTATTGGAATAGGCGGCTCAGGGATGAATGGCATCGCCATGATCATGCTGGGGTTGGGTTACCGGGTAACCGGTTCCGATCTAAAACCATCGGCTACGACTGAGAAATTGGAAGCCCTGGGGATTGACTGCTTTACCGGGCATAATGGAGAGAACCTGGGCGAAGCTGATCTGGTGGTAGCCTCGACGGCCATTCCGCCGGACAACGTGGAACTGGTTGAAGCGAAAAAGAGAGGCCTGAAGATTGCCCACCGGAGTGAAATGCTGGCCTGGCTGATGCGCAGGCAAAAAGGCATAGCAATAGCCGGAGCGCACGGAAAAACAACAACTACTTCGATGGCAGCCCTGATGCTTGAAAAAAATGAACTTGACCCTACCATTGTTATCGGAGGTGAATTGACAGATATAGGCGGGAACGCCAAGTTAGGGAGGGGAAAGTACATTGTAGCGGAAGCTGACGAGAGCGACGGATCTTTTCTGAAACTGGATCCTTTTATTGAAGTTATAACCAACATCGAAGATGATCACCTCGATTATTACAAGTGCGAGGAAAATATTGCGGCAGCTTTTCGTGAGTTCCTGGCTAAAGTGCCTGACAGCGGGCAGGCGGTTGTATGTCTTGACGACCCCGGCGTAAGAAAGCTGCTGGCAGGGTGCGACCGCCCCTGTCAGACTTACGCCCTGGATAACCCGCGGGCGGATTATACTATGCGCAATATCAGGCTCGGCGGCGGGATTACTTCAGGTGACGTCTATTACCACGGCCAGTATTTGGGTGCTTTGGAACTCTCCGTCCCCGGCAAACATAACCTTGCCAACGCGCTGGCCGTTACGGCGGTAGGCAGATTTATCGGACTGACCATGGAAAAGATAGCGGTTGCCCTGAAGAACTTTATGGGAGCGGGGCGAAGATTTCAACTGACAGGTGAGGTTAACGGCATCAGGGTTATTGACGATTACGCCCACCACCCAACGGAAATCAAAGCCACACTAAAGGCGGCGTCTCAAGTCAAATCAGGAAGAGTAGTGGGTGTTTTCCAGCCCCACCGCTATACCAGGACTTCCATACTCGGTGAGCGCTTCGGGGAAGCTTTCAAAGACGCGGATGTGGTAATTATCAGCGAAATTTACAGCGCCGGCGAGCGTCCGATCGAAGGGGTTTCCGCCCAGACCATAATCTCAGCTATTGAAAGACATGATGGCCGTACGCCTATTTACCTGCCGACCAGGGGAGAGATTGTGGAATATCTTGCCCGTACAGCCCGGCCCGGTGATATGATTTTGACCATGGGAGCCGGTGATATCTGGAACGCTGGTGTTGAGTTGGTAGACCGGCTAAAGGAGCGTCAAAACATTGATTGAGTCGGCCTTTTACCAAGAACTGCTGGCAATGATGCCCGGAAAGGTGAAGGCCGGCGAGTTGATGAAAAAACATACAAGTTGGCGCATCGGCGGGCCTTCAGAAATATTCGTGGAACCATCCGGACGTGAAGATTTAAAAGCTGTGGTAACATACGCGCATACGCGTGAGTTGCCTCTGACCGTGATTGGCGCCGGCACAAATATATTGGTTGCGGATCAAGGGATAAAAGGAATTGTAGTAAAGCTTGGCAGGGGCATCGACAAAATTGTGACAGGACCGGATGGCATAGTGGCGGAAGCCGGCGCCAAACTGTCCAGAATAGCCGCCGCGGCACGGCGAGCCGGCCTGGGGGGCTTTGAATTTACCGCTGGTATTCCCGGTGTCGTAGGTGGGGCACTGGCGATGAATGCCGGAGCCAACGGCTCTTCTATCGGCGATCTGGTACGGGAAGTCAGTTTGCTTAGTCTGGAGGGAGAGTTTTTCCATAAGTCCAGAGAGGAGATGGGTTTCGGCTACCGCACCAGCGTCCTGCAGCAAGAACCTGCCATAGTTATAGAAGCTGCTTTTGCCTGCGGCCGGCGGGACAAAAGCGAAATTCAAAAAGAGATGGAGCAGTTTCTTAAAAGAAGAAAGGCAACCCAGCCTTTGCACTATCCCAGCGCCGGCAGTATTTTCAAGAACCCGCCGGGAGATTCCGCCGGCCGCCTGATTGAAGCGGCGGGCCTAAAAGGTCTGCGGGTAGGTGACGCTCAAGTATCCGAGCTGCATGCCAATTTCATCGTTAACCTTGGCGCGGCCACGGCCCGGGATGTGCTGGCGCTGATCGGCAAAATCAGGGAAACGGTGCTTGGCGATTGCGGCGTGGAACTAAAACTGGAGGTAAAGATTATCGGTGACATATAGGCGGAGGTGACAGCATGTATAAGTTTTTAATTGTGGGTGGCAACCGCCTAAAAGGGACAATAAGCGCCAGCGGCTCCAAGAATGCCACACTGCCCATACTGGCAGCCTGTATTTTAAACTCCGGGGAGAATTTGATTCATGGAGCGCCGAGGCTGAGAGACGTTTCGGTAATGGAAGATGTGCTGAGCTATCTTGGCGCCAGGGTAGTATGTGAGGGCAATACAATTTTAGTTGACAGTTCCAATATTCAATCAGTAGAAATTTCCGAAGAACTAATGCGCCGTATGCGCGCTTCCAACCTGGTTTTAGGCGCCCTGTTGGGCAGGTTTGGCAAAGTTAAAATATCATATCCTGGTGGCTGCCAGATCGGCAGCCGTCCAATGAACCTGCATTTTAAAGGATTGCAGGCGATGGGGGCAAACATTCAGGAAAAATACGGGTATATATCCGCAGAGGCGAAAAAACTATCAGGCGCGGACATACACCTCGACCTGCCCAGTGTGGGCGCCACAGAAAATTTAATGATGGCGGCGGCACTGGCTGAAGGAGTGACAACAATCCGCAACGCGGCCAAGGAGCCGGAAATGGTGGATCTACAGAACTTTCTCAATAAAGCGGGGTGCAAAATTAAAGGCGCCGGTACCGACACCATCAAAATCGAGGGTGTGCGCGGCAGTGAGCTGAAACCTGTGGTCCACAGCGTTATTCCCGACCGGATTGAGGCGGGCACACACCTGGTAGCGGCCGCCATAACCGGCGGTGATGTCACAGTGGCCAACGTTATTCCCGAACATATGGAACCGCTGCTGGCAAAAATGCGTGAGGCCGGAGTCGAGATAGCCGTGGGGGATGATTACGTCAGAGTGCTGGGTTCCGGGCGGATCAGGGCCGTAGATATAAAAACAATGCCGTATCCTGGTTTTCCAACCGATATGCAGCCTCAGATGATGGCTCTCCTGAGCCTGGCCGAGGGAACAAGTGTTATTACCGAGACGGTGTTTGAGAACCGGTTCAAACATGTCGGAGAACTGCGGCGCATGGGTGCGGACATAAAAGTGGAGGGCCAGTCAGCTATCATCAAGGGAGTTGAAAAGCTGAGCGGCGCTTATATCGAAGCAAGTGATTTAAGGGCCGGCGCGTCCCTGGTACTGGCTGCACTAGCGGCTGAAAACGGGTCGATTTTAGAAAATATAAACCATATAGACCGCGGCTACGAGCGGCTGGAATTAAAATATAACGCCCTTGGGGCGAGGATTATCAGAGTCCACAATTAAAGTTATAAAACATACCATCACACTCCTACTACCTGCCATTTGCTGTTAATCTCCTTTAATCACTTTTCCCAATACTTACAAGGCTATCTTACATTATTTTCCCCTTCTTATTCTCTCTTCTACTTGTTTGTCGAAACCGCGCATGCAAATATATCTATATCACTCCAATACCGGCCTGCTGTCCTCCACAACAGGCCGGTTTTCTTTTTTTCTGTGAACTCCCTTAATACTTCCGCACCCATTGGGTTTTAAAGAATAGTTCTTTAAGGGTAAACATAATAGAGTCCTCCCTTCGGGACCGTGGCCTACATGAATTTAGAGTAGGATTATCCCTTTTCCTGCTTTAATGCAAATAAATATACGTTTTAAAAAACAGGAAACCGCTTGCGCGGTTTTCTGCCTTAGAATGGTTTCAATGTATCCCCCGGTACACCAGCCATAAGTTACCGGAAGGACCTCGGACCTGGGGAGGCGGTGAAGCGGTTCATCTTAAAAGTTTAGATAAAGATGAAACCTATCCCCAGGATCAGCAGGATCAGGATTAAAAAGAGGATGAAAACCCAGCTGCCCCAGCCCACGCCAACACCGGCTCCAGCTCCGGCAGCGGCTCCAGCACCAGCTCCAAATGCCATATTTGTTCCTCCTTTCTTTTATATATTTACAATTTTAGATAAAGAACAGGCCAAGTCCTAAAATCAGCAGGATCAGGATCAGGAAGAGGATGAAAGCCCAGCTTCCCCCACCAACGCCAACACCGGCTCCAGCTCCGGCGGCAGCTCCAGCACCAGCTCCAAACGCCATTTTTATTCCTCCTTTACCAATAAATTTTTTTTAGATAAAGCAGAGGCCCAAGCCCAGGATCAACAGGATCAGGATCAGGAAGAGGATGAAAGCCCAGCTTCCCCCACCAATGCCAACACCGGCTCCAGCTCCGGCGGCAGCTCCGGCGGCAGCTCCAGCACCACCAAATGCCATTTTTATTCCTCCTTTTTGATTTCTGTTTAAGGGCTACCTTATCCTATGCGTTAAGGAATTAAATGGTTACATGGCGAGCAGGATACATCGCCTAAAACTTTTTGAGGACAACCAAAGGACTGGGGTTTTTCTTTTTTTTCTTTTTTAGTTTTTATATGGACAAGTCAGGCACGGTAAGTATAATAACTTATGGGATAAACTAATTAAGGCCGTATCGGAGTGAATGTTTTGGGGGGTTCGGGTCAGAGGCGCAGGCGGCTTAAAAATCAGAATCTATTCCAGAGCATTTTTTTTGTGCTGCTGGTGCTTGTAGCCGCGTACGTCCTGCTGCGCTCACCTTTTTTCGAAGTAAAAAGGGTAGTGGTGCGGGGCAACCATTTTCTAAATGAGGAAAGAATCCGCTCTGTGGCGGATATAGGCGTTGGTGTGAATATTTTTAAGCTGGACCTGGCAGCCGCCGACGCTAACCTGAAGCTGATCCCGATGCTGAAAGAGGCGCAGATTACCAGGTCCCTGCCTTCCACTGTGGTGATCACCGTTAAAGAGCGCGTGCCGCTTGGACTTTTACCTACTGTTGAAGGGTTTATTGAGGTTGATGAGGAAGGTGTTTATTTAATAAAAGCGGGCGCCGGGACACCGGGCCTGCCTGTTATAACCGGTGTACAGGCTGAGATTGCCGGACTCGGGCAACCGGTTAAATCGGAAAAGCTGGGTAGTGCTCTGACAGTAATCAAGGAACTGCCCGACAGTACAGTGGCTAATCTTTCAGAAGTGCATGTTGATGAAGAGGGCCTGATCAAAATTTATACCATGGAAGGAATTCAGTGCCGTTTTGGCCTGCCTGTGGATGTACAGGAAAAGGGAGCTATTTTGTCCCAGCTTCTGCTGGAACTGCGCAAACAGGGAGCAAAAGTCAGCTATATTGACCTGACCTGTGCGGGTCAGCCGGTGGTACAGTATAAAAACAATTAAACGGCGGTGGTTTTTAGTGAAAGGATTCCAGTGGGCGCTTGCTTTGGTGGGCCTGGTCCTGGGTATTATGCTGGCCTTTCAATTCAGGGTGACCAGGGAGATAAACAAAACAGAACCGGTACAAAGAGCGCAGCGGATGTCAGCTGAGGTGAGCCAGTTGAAAAAAGAGCGTGACTATCTTCAGGCCAGTGTCAGTGAGCTGCGTGCGACTTTGGACCAGCTGCCGGCCGGTCCGAGGGATACAGAGCTAAAAGAAGAACTGGAGATGGCCCGGATTCTTGCCGGTGTGACAGAGTTAAGCGGTCCCGGGGTGGAGGTAACCCTGAATGACAGCAATATCACCCTTAAGCCGGGCGAGAACCCCAATCTTTATGTGCTGCACGATGAAGATGTGCTGCGGGTGCTGAATGAGATCAGGGCAGCCGGCGCGGAAGCTATTTCCATAAACGGTCAAAGGCTTCTGGCCAGCACTGAAATACGCTGTACCGGGCCGACGATCGTGTTGAATAAAAACAAAAGGCTGGCTCCCCCTTATGTGATAACTGCCATAGGCAATCCAGATACCCTGGAAGGATCAATAAAAATGAAAGGCGGGGTGGCGGAAACACTCCAGTTCTGGGGGATCCAGGTAGGGGTTAAGAAAATCCCTCAGGTTACCGTTCCGCCATACAGTGGAGGTATAAGTTTTGATTATGCCAAAGCCGCCGGTTAGGGGGGAATAAGGTTTGAAGAAGCCGATATATTTTTCTATTGCCGCAGTGTCACTGGTATTCGGCCTCCTGATAGCGTTCCAGTTTCGCACAACCAGCAGTATTGCCGGGGGAGTGCCTGTGGACAGGTTCCAGGAACTCACCATCGAAAAAAAACAGGTGGAGCTGGATAATGCTCACCTTGAGCAGGAGGCGGCCGATCTTGCAGCCAAAATCGAAGAAGCCAAAAAAGGACGCTCCCAGGCCAGTGAAGTTCTTGAGAGTGAGCTCTCCAAGATCCGCATGTACGCCGGCCTGACCCCTTTAAGCGGCCCCGGTGTGGAAGTGATCATGGAGAACCCGCCGGATAAGAACGGCGGCGCCAGTTTTTATTCAATCAGGGATGAAGATATCTTGAAAGTGATTAACGATCTGCGGGGCGCGGGCGCGGAAGCTATGTCCATCAATGGGCAGCGAATTCTCGCAACCAGTGAAATCCGCCTGGCCGGCAACCATATCAATGTAAACCTGGTCAGGCTTTCACCACCTTATCATATTTTAGCCATAGGCAACCCTGGTACTCTGAAGAGCAGCCTGGAGATAAAAGGAGGATTTGTCGAGTATCTCAGCGCCAATGGTATCACTGTTGCTGTCCAGCAAAGGGAGAAGATAGAAGTCCCGGCTTATAACGGTTCTTTAAAATTTGATTATGCTAAAGCTGCTCAAAGAGGGTGATTTTGGGATATGTGGTTAGGAGTCTGGTTGGGAATATTAGGCCTTGCGGTTGGGGTGGTTATCGGTCTCAAAGTGCCGATAATACTTCCTCAGGCATACGCCCAGTACCTTTCAGTAGCGGCACTGGCCGCTTTAGACTCGGTGCTGGGGGGGATCCGCGCCGCCGTGGAGGATCACTTTGACAACACCATTTTCATTTCAGGTTTTTTTAGCAACGCGCTCCTGGCGGCGGGCTTGGCCTTCATCGGGGAAAGGCTGGGTATGGATCTTTACCTGGCGGCGGTAGTCGCGTTCGGCGTGAGGATTTTCCAAAACCTGGCCATACTGCGCCGGCACCTTCTAAAAAAATAATATAACAAAAAGGGAAATAGCCTTTGGTGTTGAATCCTAACAAAACAAGAAAAGTTTAGCACGGGAGGTGCCCTGGTTGGCCAAAGGAAACCCTGTTGTACTGGCCGGCCTTGATCTAGGCACTTCAAAAACGGCTGTTGCCATAGCTGCTGTAAAAAATGCATCTTTAGAATTATTGGGGTTGGGAGAGAGTCCCAGTATAGGTGTGCAAAAGGGGATAGTCACAGATACGGAATCAGCAGCCAGGTCTGTCAGGCAGGCGTTGGAAAAAGCTGAAAAAATGGCTGGCCTGAAGATAGATTATGTATATTTGAGTTTTAACGGAGCCGGCGTAAAAGTAAGAGGTTGTTGTTTAGAAAACCCCGCCGTCGATATGCCAGCCGGCAGTGCGAAAGTTTATCCAAACGCTGTTCATGATATACCGGCAGTCACTGGGATACCCCATGATGAAGAACTTTTGCAGATAATACCGCCACGCACCGGATTAATCGGATTTGGGCGAGAGGCCCGGGCGATTACAGCCAGATCCCGGGACCTGGAACAGCTGACCCGGAGCGTTCGTCTGGCTGGCCTGGAGTCCAAGGGAATCATATACGGGCCGCTGGCGGCGGCTGAGGCCTTGCTGCTTCCCTCCGAAAGAGAGTTTGGCGCTGTCCTGGCAGATATCGGCGCCGGATTAACCTCTGTAAGTGTTTTTGACAGGTGTTTGCTCAGGGAAACCGCTGTTTTCCCCCTTGGCGGAGAGCATCTCACAAGTGATCTGGCCATAGGCCTGCGCACGACCCTGGGTCAGGCACAGGAAATATTACAGGCTGGTTGTTTGGGAGAAGATGCGGAGCGGTCGGACAATCGCGATTTGACGGTTGAACAGGCAGGTCCGGTTACAGGGGAAAGGGATCAACTGGCCAGATCGATCATAAAAGCACGGGCTGAAGAAATTATAGATTTAATTAGTGCGTCAATTAGGGAATTTGATTATCCCGGTACGCTGCCAGGTGGTGTGATTTTTTCTGGAGGAGTTGCGAGCCTGGCCGGCCTGGCGAAGCTGGCTGAAGACAAGCTGCAGCAGCCTGTTAAAACCAGAACGGCGCCACAGGATGTTGCAGCGGGACCTGCCTATGCCGGCGCCTTGGGTTTGCTGCGGTGCGCTTACAGGCATGCCGATCCTCCCGGAAAGAATTTCTCAAAGGGCGGCCTGAAAGAATCGGCTGCGAAGATATTAGATTGGTTCCATGTTCAGTTGAATGATTATAAGGCAGGTCAGTCAAAAAAACACTAAGCAGGCCAATGGCTTTGCGGCGTCCATAATAAGGTTGGTTTCCATAGTAACAACAGAGGGGGACAAAAACATGCTAGATTTTGATCTCGACCTTGACCAGTTTGCCAATATTAAGGTAATAGGGGTCGGGGGAGGCGGCAACAACGCGGTAAACCGGATGATCAACGCAGGTCTTAAAGGGGTGGAGTTTATCGCGGTAAACACCGACGCCCAGGCGCTTTATCTGGCGCAGGCCAATCACAAGATCCAAATCGGCACCAAGCTAACTAAAGGGCTGGGCTCGGGAGGAAACCCCGAGATCGGTGAAAAGGCTGCCGAAGAAAACCGAGACGAAATTTTACATGCGCTGAAAGGCTCAGACATGGTCTTTGTCACAGCCGGCATGGGCGGCGGCACTGGTACAGGCGCAGCGCCCATCGTTGCGGAAGTAGCCAAAGAGCTGGGCGCCCTGACTGTGGGAGTGGTAACCAGGCCTTTTACCTTTGAAGGACGTAAAAGAGCCACACAGGCAGAGTCCGGTATTGAGAATCTTAAATCGAGGGTGGATACACTAATCACAATTCCCAATGACCGGCTCCTGCAGGTAATTGAAAAACACACCTCTATTGTTGAAGCTTTCCGCATTGCCGATGATGTGCTGCGCCAGGGGGTGCAGGGCATCTCCGACCTGATTGCCGTGCCGGGCCTGATTAACCTGGACTTTGCCGATGTTAAAACGATCATGAAGGATACAGGTTCGGCTTTAATGGGCATCGGCAGCGCCAAAGGTGACAACAGGGCGACTGAAGCGGCCCGTGGGGCCATTTCCAGCCCGTTGCTGGAAACATCCATTGAAGGAGCCAGAGGAGTTCTGTTAAATATAACCGGTGGAACTTCCCTGGGGTTGTTTGAAGTGAACGAAGCGGCGGAAATTATCTTCCAGGCTGCCGATCCCGAAGCGAATATCATCTTTGGGGCGGTTATTGACGAACAAATGGAAGAAGAGGTAAGAGTCACTGTTATAGCAACAGGTTTTGAACAGAGAGCTTTTAAAAAAGAGCGCCAGAAATCTGATTTGGAGATAAAGCCCTTTGCCAACCATGATGATCTGGATATTCCGGCCTTTTTAAGACGACGCTAAAAATACACCCCCCGTCGCAGGGGGTTTTTTGTATAAAATAAGTGCTCCTCACCAAAGCTAGGATTATTTACATTCATAAATAAGGGAGGCGGAAGAGCATGCAGCGGGAAAAAAACTGTCACCTTCCCCAGATATCCGGCTATAATCTTACCGAGATGGCCAGTTCCGCCGGCTGAGCGGCGAAAATCGGTCCCAAGGACCTGGCACAGGTACTGTGCCATTTAAGCTCTATAGAGGACCCTAACCTGCTGGTTGGTTCCTCCACCTCTGATGACGCGGCTGTTTACCGCCTGAATGAAGAAACAGCCATAGTGCAGACAGTGGATTATTTTACCCCCGTGGTTGACGACCCTTATACATTTGGCCAGATTACCGCGGCTAATGCCTTGAGTGATATTTATGCCATGGGGGCAAAACCCCTACTGGTCCTTAACATCATTGGTTTCCCGGTCAAACTGCTGCCCATGGAGATTCTGGTCCAAATTCTGAAAGGCGGCGCGGATAAGGTCAGGGAAGCGGGTGCGATTGTGGCCGGCGGCCACACCATCGAGGACAATGAGCCGAAGTACGGGCTCGCGGTAACAGGCCTTGTCCACCCCGACCGGGTTATTACCAACGCCGGGGCACGGCCAGGTGACATATTGGTTTTGACCAAGCCGCTGGGAATCGGCATTATTAACACGGCAGTCAAAGGCAAGCTCGCGGATGACTCGGCCTGCCGGGCGGCCGTGGAACTGATGACGACTCTTA
>Ga0116191_1003549_pt1 | contig 11363 bp, 10 predicted proteins | sample AD_UKC111_MetaG_FD_89897 | JGI IMG/M metagenome (GOLD analysis project Ga0116191, IMG submission 89897) | Active sludge microbial communities of municipal wastewater-treating anaerobic digesters from Hong Kong - AD_UKC111_MetaG | ecosystem: Engineered > Bioreactor > Anaerobic > Digestate...
CCAATCAGCTTCACTGAGATCGAGCAGCTTGACATCACGCTCGCTATACCCTTCGATTTGCCCGCGGAAGTAGATTGTCCCCCCGACCATACCGACGCATGGACGGTAGCCGAGGATGTTTTCGGGGTTTCGAGGCTGTACGCCGCATACGACCGCAATACCGCCCGCCTTAAACTCCGCGAATGAGTCACCCACATTACGGAAATACCACGACTGTGGAGGATCAAATCGAGGATTGCGTTTCGTCATGGTATCGCAGCGTGCGCCTCCCGATCCCTGCACATAGAGTATCCCCTGGGCAGCGGCGTTAAATGCCCCATTGGTCACATCTCCAAGGACCGTGATCTTTGCCCCGCAGTTGATCCAGCCGACATCATCAGAAGCACTGCCTTTGACAACGATCTCGGTCCCCTCAAATCCCATAGCACCTACCCGCTGTCCTGGGGTGCCTTCGATTGTGATAAAAACTTTTTCCTCACGCGGCCAGATACGTCCGCCGATACCGTGCTGCCCGTTTGCGACAATGGTAATGCTGCGAGCGCCCTCCTGTATGATCTGCTGAACCTGCTCTTCAAGAATACGTGAAGGGGTCCGCTGTCCATTGACAACCCCGCGGATCAAAACTGAGCCATCAGGCTGTTTACTGACCGCCGATTCTCTTTGGGATTGTTCTTGGACTATTTTTGGGTTTTTTTTCTGCTTTCCTGCTGGATGAGACAGCGGAATGCCCTGCATTTTCGGAATCTTCACCGTCTGATGCGTGCCTCCATGTACCACCGTTGCGACCGGAGTGCTTTGCTGTTTCGTGCGTGATGCACTCTTTTTCGTCTGCGTTTTAGTACGTTGGTTCATTTCCGCAGCTTTTGAGGAGACGCTCTTTGCAGACGGCTTTGTTTTCCGTACGCTCGACCGGCTGGCCATGACATTTTTTTCCGCGGTCTTTGTCTTATCGGATGACCCGCTGAGGGCAGTACGCTTTTCTTTACGGTCTTTTGTCTGAGCTCCTGACGCCCGTCGAACGTTTTTTGACATGTTTTGTTCTCTGTTTTGCTTTTTAGCAGGCATACGTTATTCCCAGCCTTTCCGCCATAGCCTTGTCATCAATGCTGAGGCCATCGGACATGCCGATCGGAAGTTCTGTGCTTCTTCCCATCGGGGCAAAAATCTTTTTCAGTTCGACATGAGCCGCTTTAAACACTTCAACAGTTCGCATCGCCACTCTGTCGGCATCCAGTCTACGATAGAGTTTGGGATCCTGTGTGGTAATACCGCGGGGGCATTTGCCGGTATTGCAGAGGTTGCATCGGTTGTGCTCATCTCCAAAACAGTCAGCTGTAGCCTGCATGAGATATTTACCGACCGATACGACCGATGCCCCAAGCATGATGAGAGCTGCGGCATTTGCGGCCAGGTTACCGCGTTTCCCGACTCCGCCTGATGCGATGAGCGGAAGCTCATTCTGTTTACCCTGTTTGACGAGGTCAAGATAGCATTCCCGGAGGTTGGAAGCGATAGGATGCCCCATCTTATCCATAGAAACATTATATGCTGCACCAGTACCGCCGTCCTCTCCGTCGATGCTCAGAGCTGCAGCGAACGGATTGCGGGCGAGGTTGTTCAGAACCGCCCGTGCGGTTTTAGTCCCCGATATTTTCGGATAGACCGGTACCCGGAATCCCCACGCCATGGACATGGACTGGATCATCTTTGCGACTGATTCTTCGATCGAATACAGGGTCTGGTGGGTCGGCGGCGAAGCAAGATCTACATACTGAGGCACTCCACGAATACCGGCGATCAGCTTCAAAACCTTTTGTGCCATTAATAAACCGCCGTCTCCTGGTTTAGCTCCCTGTCCGTATTTTATTTCGATTGCCGCCGGGTCTTCGACCATATGCGGCAGGGCTCGGACGATCTCGTCCCAACCAAAATAGCCGGATGCAATTTGAATGATAAAATACTTCAGATACCGCGAACGTAAAAGCCGCGGAGGCATACCGCCTTCTCCCGATGCCATCACTACCGGCAGTCCCTCTACTTCGTTCAGATAGGCAACACCCATAGCGAGTCCTTCCCACATGGGTGGTGAAAGCGCTCCAATTGACATAGAACCGATCATGATCGGAAAAATCTCACGTACCGGCGGGATAAACTTATCCGCAGGTGAATCAACGACGAGCTTGCCGTCGAGCGTTCGGATCGGCAGTTCCTCCGGCGGCAGCACTCTACCCAAAAGACTGCGAACGCGAAACTCATGCCGGCCTGCGTCTAATGCCGGGTCGGTCAGCATAGATATGCGTGTAAATTTCAGCCGATCAAGCACCGATACAGACGGATCATTACGACGACCACCGCGTTTATATCCTTCTCCGCCTCTGTTTTTATAATGAAGAGACTTATGCCGTTCATTAAGTTCAGGCTCAATCGCATCGTTCGGACAAACAAGGGTGCAGGTCGCACATCCAACGCACGCACGCTCAGGATCAGTAACCTGACTGATCACATGAACGACACGACGTTGCGCGCCGGGCTTGGGGATCGGCCCTTCAGAGAATGTCATGCGTTGAACTCGGACTGTCGGCTCAATCGCCTTAACCGGACAGGCTGCAGTACAACGGCCGCATCGCTTGCAGCGATCGCTGTTCCAACGAATGATATACTGAAGCTCTTTTGGGGTGAGCTTGTGATTGTTGTCGAGGGTTACCCCTGCAGCTGGTTCCATACCGTTACCTCCTGTGCTCGCGGCGAAATCGTGACAAAATCATACTTCATCGGAAAGATGTCTGTGGACCGGTCGCGCCGGGGAATTACGCTGTCTACACCGCACTCTTCAGACATGAGTGCGTATTTCCCTTTCACCCCGCCGACCACGCCGGGGCGCAGCTTTTTGGCATCATGCGTCATAAAACAGGTGCCGTCAGGCGTAAAACCGATGATGCAGTTCGGCCCGTCAATACAGAGCGGTCTGAGCGACTGACGCATATAGAGAAGCGCCTGTGCATCAGAGCGTCGATTGATCTCGGATTCTTTCATAAGCGGAGTGATGACATCTTTATAATATCGAAGCGGCATGCCGAGCTGGCGTACGGAATAATGCAGGATATGTGCAAACACCTCACTATCGCTGTTATATCCCATATACCCCGGAAAGCCTCTGCTGGCAAGATATTCCCGAATCGGCACAAATGCGGTGTTTTCGCCATTGGTCATGGTGCAGTATCCCTGAAGAAAAAACGGATGGCACGCATACAAATAAATGGCGTAGTTGGTATTCTGCCGGCCTTGAGCCAGGCAGATGCGTGAAGTGATCTGGCCGGAATCCAGTCCGAAAAATCTGCCGACTTCGAGCGGATCACCGACCTCTTTTATGGTCAGCACATCCGGATAAAAGGAATAGACAAAGAGCGACTGATCAGACTCTCCGAGCGCTCTCAGTTCGAGGCGGGTCTGCATGAGCAGGTCTTCACAATCCGCAAACTTACGCTCAGCGCAGCTTTGCGGTACTTCATAAGCGCGGGCGAAATAATACTCGCGTGCTGTAATGCCTTTAACCGGATTGAGTGAGGGCGACCAGTTATGAATGAGTTTGAATCCTTTACGCTTCATATAATTATCAAGCATCTCGATGCCTTTTTTGGAGCCGACGCCCGAAAGAATGGGATACTGCTTCAGCTTTTCGAACTCGCCGCCAAGATCTTTCATCGTCAGCCCGAGTCCTGAGCCGTCATGGCCTTCTTTCATGGTTTCCAGCGCAAGGATCGCCTCCATGGGAGAGACATAATCATTGGACGTAATCGCCGCAAGTCTGCACATACCGGTACCCTCTTTTTATTGATATACCTTGCATTATAAAGCAAAAAAAGCGCTGACACTATTGCTCAGTGTCTGAAATATCCTACGCCTTGGTCGGCAACCTATTGCCGTCCAGTAAACGTCTAGTATAAGAAGTGCCGAAAATCTTTGTCAATCTGCTATTGGCTATTATTTTTTTCTTGACAGAAGAAGTTAAGTTTCGCTAAATTTTCATCCATACGGTAACCGATTGCCATGGAAAAGGTATCAACAGGCATACCCTCACTTGATGTGATCATCGACTCGATCTATGTCGGCGACAATGTCGTCTGGGAGGTCGAGTCCGGCACGCAATATCATTTATTCATCAAAAACTTTATCCGCCAGTCTTTTGCGGAGCGGCAGCATGTTGTTTATGTCAGTTTCAACCGGTCTCCGCAGAGTGTCCTTCAGCGCATAGCGGATGTCATCGATCTGGAGCGCTTTACCTTTATCGATTGTTTTACTTCGGGCAAAGGGAAAAATGATGCAACGTTTGGAAAATTCTATGACAGGCTGCCTCAGGGACTCGCGATCATCCGGGTTGAACACCCTAAAAATGTAGATGAAGTGACTCAGATCATCAATGACCTTGAAGATCGTCTTCCCCCTGCAGCACGCTCGATCTTTGACAGTCTTACCGGCATGCAGGATCTCTGGGGCAGTGAAGATGAGACTTATCGCTTTTTTACCTATATGTGTCCTCGTCTCTATGATCTCGGCACGGTAGCTTACTGGATACTCGAAAAAGAGGCGCACAGCCCAAAATTCAAGGCGAATCTCCGTCATATCACGCAGGTGGTATTGGATCTTTATAAACGCCGCGAAAAACTCTATATGAAGGCGGTGAAGCTCGATGGAAGACAGGACCGAGAAGGGTTTAAGCCGCATTGTTATGAAATCGACGGCGAGACGATCATCGTTACCGTTCCCAAAAAAGAGACCGCACATGATATCGGCGGGAAAATACGCGAGGTGCGGCTGCGCAGGAATATGAGCCAGAAAGAGCTTGCCGACAAAATCGGCCTGACGCCCAGTTTTATCTCGCAGCTGGAGAATAATCAGATCAGTCCGTCGATTAATTCATTTTTACAGATATGCGCTGCGCTCGATATGAATCCGGGCGGGATTCTGGAGAGCGACCAGCAGGATATCCGCTGGCTTATCAGCCGTCATGACGTGCAGGCACGTGCCGTGCCGCTGGCAGACGGTGTGACAAGCAGTCTGATTCTCGATGATGAGCGGTATACGGTGCGTGTTATTACGATTGGCCCGCATAGTGGACTGAGCCGCCATTTTACCGTGCACGACCGGTCTGAGCTCTTTTATGTAGCAGAAGGGGTTGTGCAGGTGACAATCGGCGGAAAAGAACAAAAACTCATAGCCGGTGACAGTGTCGCGATAACCGACCAGATCCCGACGGCGTGGAGAAACGAAGGAGGTGAGGCGGTGCGGCTGATTGCGGTCGCGTAACCGAAGCAGCAACCGGGCCATGAGGTGTATGCAGGCAGAGTGGTCCGGGGGAAATTTTTTTGCCTGCTCGCATAAGTAATACTGAATTGCTTATACTTCAAAATTACATTTACTAAATGGAGGGAGTCTTTATGTTACCTGGTCAGCCCAATGCAAGTTCCGCAACCGGTACGAAAAATCGTGTGCCGGATCCAGCGCCTGCTTCCGGTATTTGTTCTGTATGTTTAGATGGATGTCCTGGACCGTGTGAGGTCGGCAAATCTTCATATCGCGGCCGTGAGGCCATTTATCCGGTTCCTTTCGGAAAGGTCACGGCTGGAGCAACGAAGCCGTATCCGGTCGATTATTCCCATTTAAACATTCAGGGGACCTGTGTCGGCGCGGTTGGCGTCGAACCTGACCCTGATAAGGCGGTCTTTCCTGCTGTCAGCACAGAAACGGTATTGGGCGGTCCGCTCGGCAAGCAGATCAAGCTGCAGCTGCCGATTTTTACGGGTGCACTCGGTTCGACCGATATTGCGAAAGATAACTGGGACGGGCTTGCCATAGGCGGGGCAATCTCAGGCATTATCGTCGTCATCGGCGAAAATGTCGTCGGCATGGACATGAAGGCGGAGTTCAAAAACGGCCGTGTCATCAAATCCCCGGAGCTCGAAAGACGTGTCAAACGCTTTCAGGAATGGTATACCGGTTACGGCGAGATCATCCTTCAGCAGAATGTCGAAGACACAAAGCTCGGTTCTGCGGAGTATGCGATTGAGAAACTCGGCGTGCAGTGTATTGAACTGAAATGGGGACAGGGCGCTAAGGACATCGGCGGCGAAGTGAAGTTGAAACAGATCGAAAAGGCGAAAGAGCTTTACAGCCGTGGCTACATTGTCCTGCCGAATCCTGATGACGCGGTAACGGAAAAGGCCTTCAAAGAAGGCGAGTTTAAGGAATTTGAACGCCATTCACGCCTCGGAATGGTCGATTATGACACATTCATCAAGGCGGTGGACTACTATCGAGCATGCGGGGCAAAGGCGGTATCGCTGAAAACCGGGGCCTATCGTATCACTGATCTGGCACGGGCATTGCGTTACTGCTCTGATGCGAAGGTCGATCTCCTCACGATTGACGGCGCTGGCGGCGGTACCGGCATGAGTCCGTGGCGTATGATGAATGAGTGGGGCATCCCGACCATCTATCTTCAGGCGATCGCGTACAAGTTTGCCTCTCAGCTGGCTGCAAAGGGGAAATATGTCCCACCATTGGCGATGGCTGGCGGGTTTTCTCTTGAAGACCATATCTTCAAGGCGCTCGCACTCGGAGCACCGTATTTCAAGGCGGTCTGCATGGGCAGGGCGCTCATGATCCCCGCCTTTGTCGGTAAAAACATAGAGACATGGATGAAGGAAGACAAACTTCCGGTAGAGATGAAAAAATACGGAGATTCCGTTGAGAAGGTCTTTATCACGTATGAATCGCTTAAGAACAAGTACGGTAAAGATATTACCAAGATTCCGCTCGGCGCCATCGCGATGTATACTTTCTGTGACCGCTTAAAACAGGGTCTCCAGCAGTTGATGGCCGGTGCGCGTAAGTTTGCGCTGCCGTACCTGGATCGTAATGATATCGTATCTCTTACAAAAGAGTGCGCTGAAGTGACCGGTATTCCGTATGTCATGGAGGCCGATATGGAAGAAGCGGAGCGTATCCTGCTCAGCTAAGAGCCGATATTGCCGGGGCGGCGTTGTCCGCCCCGGAGCCCGGCAAGCAAGAGAGAAAACGCAAAAGGCAAAGGCGGCGAGGATCAGCGTTCATGTCGGAGGCATGGTCCTACTGTTTTTGATTTTTGCGTTTTACCTTTTCAGTTGTCTTTAGGTGTCTTTAGGAGGAATGATTGAACGATACAATGCATGCCATATTGAAAGTGCTGGCTCAGCACGATGAAATTGTCGGTTCCCGGGAAATCGCACGAGAACTAAAACCGCATGGTTTCGACCTGAGCGACCGGACGGTCAGGTATCACCTCAGAATACTCGATGCTCGGGGCTTCACCAAGGTATTCGGTAAAGAAGGCCGTAAGATCACCGAGCGTGGGCGAACTGAGCTTGCGAGGGCTCATGTGGCCGATCGGGTAGGGTTTGTCATCAGTAAAATTGATGCACTGTCATACCTGACTACCTTTGATCTCGAGACAAAGACAGGCAATGTCATCGTAAATCTTTCCTATATACCCGAAGACCGCATTGCTGAAGCGTTTGGTGTGATGGAGCCGATCTTTGACTCTCCTTATGTCATGAGCGACCATGTTGTCATCAGACAAAGCGGTCAGCGTCTCGGAGATGTCGTCATTCCTGAAGGCAAGGTCGGAATAGGCACGGTCTGCAGTGTAACGATCAATGGTATTTTATTGAAGGCTGGAATTCCGGTCACGTCGCGGTTTGGCGGGCTGGTGGAGGTGCGCGATGCACATCCGCTCCGTTTTGTTACGTTAATCAGTTATGACGGTGCGTCCATGGATCCCCTGGATCTTTTCATCCGTGCGAAAATGACAGATGTGGTTGACGCAGTCGGACACCAGCAGGGCAGAATTCTGGCGAGTTTTCGCGAGGTTCCGATCGTCTGCCGGGATGCTGCGGAGCGTGTTGCAGAGCGTATGGCAGAGCTTGGATTTGGCGGAGTGCTGGCGATTGGAAGCCCCAATAAGCCGCTCTTTGAAGTCCCGGTCGGTATCGATAAAGTCGGCATTGTGGTGGTCGGGGGGTTGAACCCGATTGCAGCGCTCGAGGAGTCAGGTATCCCGACGGAAAGTAAGGCGATGTCTACACTCATCAGTTTTGAACAACTGGAACAGTTCAGTGATGTGGTACGGAGGTTTGCATGAAAAAGATCGAAGCTATTATTAAGCCGTTCCGGCTCGAGGCTGTCCGAGATGCGCTTACCGCTATCGGGGTGCAGGGGATGACGATCACAGAGGTGAAGGGATTTGGCCGGCAGAAGGGACACACCGAACTCTATCGGGGTGCTGAGTATACGGTTGATTTTTTGCCGAAAATGAAGATCGAAGTGGTGGTGCCGGAGGAAAGTGTAGAGACGGCGGTCTCTGAAATTCGGCGTGCAGCAATGACCGGCAAGATAGGCGATGGAAAGATTGTCGTTATTCCTGTAGAAAACGCCATCCGTATAAGAACAGGCGAGCAGGGCGAAGCAGCAGTGAGTTAAAACGTCTTTACAAATACACTGGAAGAAAAGACAGACAGGTTCTGTTTGTAAAACGTAAACCTGTCTGTCTCTCAGAACGCTAGCATGTATGCGTGCCACTGCAATTGATCAATACGCAGAATCGAGACCGATGCTTCATCCCAAAATGATTCGTTTCTGAATAAGGAGTCCGTTGCAGAGAGATGCCCGAGCAACCCTATCCGCAGGCTCTTTATCCCCTGCTAGTCGTTTGACGTTTTTGCAAGTTCGTGTTGAGGATCCATACAGTCTTCACCAACCGTTTCATAACCGATGATCGAGCCGCCTGGAGAGACCTTCCACCGTATCAGACATTGAGCGCTGAATGGCTCGACATAGACAGAGCTGCCATTATTGAGCGGCCAGGACTGCTCTTTCCAGCCGACTTTCGATGCATACGAATCCGGACGTTTCATCTGCTCCTTTAACTCGGCAACAGGACGCGACATCCATTCGTTGATATGGTTTTCAAGAGCTCCCATGCGTGATGCGCAACCACCTACGACAAAGGCTGCGGCAATCATCAGACATGGCACACCACAAAACACAGATCGCACATTCATAATCAGGCACTCCTTACTGTCAGGATTCATACTGTTCTTTAGCTTCAGTATACCAGAAAGCCAGCATTGAGCGTGTGGTATGCTATTGAAGAAAGAGACGGCAGCTCATTCGCAAACACCTGCAGCTCAATGTTGGCAGGAAGAGATCTGGGCGAAATTGTGCAGAGCCGCTTTGCGGTTTTTTCCGGCGGTTATGGGCAGTTCAATGCCGCCTTTGAGCGATGCAGGGAGCTGAATCTCGCAGACCGGGCAGGAGAACAATCTCTAATATTTAATAATATACATTATAGTGTATAATAATGAATATGGAAAACATGATGAGCACAGGGAAGGCAGCAAAGTTGCTTGGTGTATCGGTCAAGACACTACAACGCTGGGAGCGCGAGGGACGTCTTGTTCCGATAGCACGGACTGACAGCAACCGACGACTTTATACCGAAGCGCAACTTCGTGAGTTTATCAGCTTACGCAATGCGGTAGCCGAACCGAGGCGGGTGGTTGCTTATTGCCGTGTGTCCAGCGCAGCACAGAAGCCTGATTTAGCAAATCAACGCAAGGTGCTGGAAGAGTTTGTCATAGCGAAGGGTCTGGCAAACGTTGAATTCATTGAAGAAGTTGGCGGTGGCTTAAACTTCAAACGCAAACATTTTCTTGCACTCATGGATGCGATTGGAAGACGAGAAATCAAGATACTGATCCTTGCTCACCGGGACCGTCTCACTCGATTTGGTTTTGAATGGTTTGAGCATTTCGCAAACGTCAATAGCTGTGAAATACTGGTGCTCAATCAGGAACGGCTATCACCAGAACGGGAAATGGTGCAGGACCTAATGACCATCGTGAATTGTTTTTCCTCCCGGCTGTATGGGTTGAGGAACTACCGAAAGAAGCTGAACGAAGCACTAAAGAGGGATACACAAAATGCAACTGACACACAAGATTGCCCTTTGTCCGACAACTGATCAGGCTGAATATTTCAAGCGGGCCTGTGGTACGGCACGGTGTGTCTGGAACTGGGCGTTGGCTGAATGGAATCGGCAATACTCGGCAGGTCTCAAACCAAACGCAATGGAGCTCAAAAAACAGTTCAATGCCATCAAGTACAGTGATCCACAATGGCTTGATGAGCACGGGCAACCATGGTTGAAAACCATCCACCGCGACGCACATGCACAACCCTTTGAGTATTTGAAACGCACATGGTCACGATTCTTTGCCGACCTCAGGGCTGGGAGACAAGCTCACAAACCTATTTTCAAAAAAAAAGGCCGCTGCCGTGACAGTTTTTATGTAGCCAATGACAAATTCAAGGTAGATGGTCAAAAGATCCGCCTGCCTCTGGTGGGATGGGTAGATATGACGGAGTCCTTGCGTTTTAATGGAAAGATTCTGGGTGCGACCGTGTCGTGCACGGCAGACCGCTGGTTTGTTGCCATTTCGGTCGAGGTCCCCGATGCTCAGTTCTATCGCCAAAGAACGGCACAGGGCGTCACTGGTGTTGACCTTGGCTTGAAAGCTGCCGCGGCCCTTTCTAGTGGCAAGGTCATCGAAGCACCCAAGCCACTTAGGGCAGCATTGCGACGTCTCAAAATCCGCAATCGGTGTCTTAACCGCAAGGTCGAGGCTGCCAAGGTAGCCACCGGATTTGCACAAAAGCACAAACTGCCCAAAGGGGCACACCTCACAGTCTCTAACAACCGCAGGAAGTCCGCTGAGGCATTAGCAAGGTTACATGCTCATATTGCCAATATCCGAGTTGATTTCCTCCACAAGCTCACAACTCAGCTCTGCCGCGAAAACCAAGCGGTGGTGATTGAGGATTTGCACGTCAAGGGGATGCTGACAAACAACAAGCTTGCCCGCACCCTCAGTGACGTAGGGTTTGGGATGTTTCGCAGGCAGATGGAATATAAGGCAAACCGTTATGGTACACGGCTGGTCATTGCTGACCGGTGGTACCCGAGCTCTCGCCTATGTTCGGTCTGTGGCTGGAAGAATGATGCATTGACATTGAAAGATCGGGAATGGACATGCCATTCATGTGGCACAGTCCATGACCGCGATATGAACGCAGCGATCAACCTGAAACGGCTGGCAACCACAACTGCTCTACCCGTGGCAAGTCCGTCCGGCAACGGCGGTGCTACGGCAGAGGGTGTCTCTGTCGTAGTCGGGAAAGTCACGCCTGTCAGATACGAAGTCGGCCAACAAGGCGCTTCGGGGCAGGAAAAGAACCGTGCACATCTTTGTGCACTTTCTTGATAGCAG
>Ga0116191_1003552_pt1 | contig 11359 bp, 12 predicted proteins | sample AD_UKC111_MetaG_FD_89897 | JGI IMG/M metagenome (GOLD analysis project Ga0116191, IMG submission 89897) | Active sludge microbial communities of municipal wastewater-treating anaerobic digesters from Hong Kong - AD_UKC111_MetaG | ecosystem: Engineered > Bioreactor > Anaerobic > Digestate...
CGCGGCGAAACCCTGGTGATGCACCTGGGCATGACCGGCCGCTTCGAGATCGACCGGCCCGAAGGGACCGTGCGGCCTGGAGAATTCCACTACGCCGCGCCGCCCGATCCGAAGCACGCGCATGTGGTCTTCGAGACCGACGACGGCGGCCGCGTCACCTATTACGACCCGCGCCGGTTCGGTTTCATGGGCCTGGTGGAGACCGCCGCGCTCGCCCAGCACCCCTGGTTCGCCGGGATGGGGCCCGAGCCCCTGTCCGACGCCTTCGACGGGGCGGTCCTGGCCCGCGGCTTCGACGGGCGCAGCCAGGGGCCGAAGACGCTGCTACTCGACCAGCGCGTCGTCGCGGGGCTGGGCAATATCTATGTCTGCGAGGCCCTCAATCGCTCGCGCATCTCGCCGTTCAAGCCGGCCGGCAGGATCGCCCGGCGCCGGCTGGACCTTCTGGCCTCCACCGTGCGGGACGTGTTGACCGAGGCCGTGGCGGCGGGCGGCTCCACCCTCCGCGACTTCGCGACCGCGGACGGGGCCCTCGGCTACTTCCAGCACAGCTTCCGCGTCTACGACCGCGAGGGCGAGCCCTGCGCCAACGCCGGCTGCGGCGGCGTCATCGCGCGGAAGGTCCAGGCCGGGCGTTCGACATTTTATTGCCCCGCCTGTCAGCGATGACCCAGGCCATGCGCAGGATCCTCGCCGCCCTGGCGGCCTCAGTCGTCGTTCCGTTGCTGGCGGCCGGGCCGGCCGCCGCCGAACCTCCGATCTGGGTGGTGTCGGACAGCGATTCCGAGATGGTGCTGTTCGGCTCCATCCACGTCTTGCCCCCCGAACTCGATTGGCGCCCGCCCGAGCTGACGGCCGCCCTGTCCCAGGCCGACGACCTGTGGTTCGAGCTGCCCATCGATCCGTCGGCGGAGCAGGAGGCGGCGCAGGCCGCGGCCATGCGGGGCTATCTGCCGCCCGACCAGTCGCTATCATCGATGCTGTCCGAGGACGGGCGGACACGGCTGGCGCGGATCAGCGCGCGCTTCGGCCTGTCGCCGACGATCATCGAGCGGCTGCAGCCCTGGTTCGCCGAGGTGGCGCTGTCCGCCGGCGCCTTCAAGGCGTCGGGCGCAGGCATCGAGTCCGGCGTCGAGCGGACGGTGTCGGGCGCAGCCCCGGCCGGCGTCCGCCGCATGGCCTTCGAGACGCCCGCCGAACAGATCGCCATGTTCGCCGCGGCGCCACGCGCCGAGCAGGTCGCCTCGCTGGAGGAGACCCTGCGCGAGATCGAGGAGGACCCTGACGCCTACGAGGTCATGGTCCGGGCCTGGATGAGCGGAGACCTCGCCGCTCTGGACGACGAGGCGTTGAAGCCCCTTCGAGAGTCCGCGCCCGCGCTTTACGAGCGCCTCGTCACCCGCCGCAACGCCGCCTGGACCCGGACCCTGGACGCGCGGCTCAAGGGATCAGGCCGGACCGTCGTGGTTGTCGGGGTCGGACACCTGCTCGGTCCCGGCGGCGTCCCCGCACGTCTGCGCGCCCTTGGCTATTCGGTGAAAGGGCCCTAAGCCCGGCCTCCGGGACAACCGGAGGCGACCCATGTCGACGCGCAGCTACAACACCCTGATCATCGAGACCGCGCCCGGCGGGGCGGCGGGCGTGACGCTCATCCGTCTGAACCGGCCCGAGGCCCTGAACGCCCTGAACAGCGAACTGCTCGGCGAGCTGTGCGCGGCCCTGGATGCGGCGGAGGCGGACGACAGCGTGCACTGTCTGGTGCTCACCGGGTCCGAGCGCGCCTTCGCCGCCGGCGCCGACATCAAGGAGATGTCGACCAAGACCTACGCCCAGATGTTCACCGAGGACTTCTTCGGCGGGGCTGCGCGGCGCATCGAGCAGTTCCGCAAGCCGATCGTGGCGGCGGTGGCCGGCTTTGCGCTGGGCGGCGGCTGCGAACTGGCCATGCTCTGCGACTTCATCATCGCCGCCGACACGGCCAAGTTCGGGCAGCCCGAGATCAATCTGGGGGTCATGCCGGGCATCGGCGGCACCCAGCGCCTGACCCGCTTCGTGGGCAAGTCCAAGGCCATGGACATGATCCTCACGGGGCGTCGGATGGACGCGGCCGAGGCCGAGCGCGCGGGTCTGGTGAGCCGGGTCGTCGCGGCCGACAAGCTGCTCGAGGAAGCCCTCGCCGCGGCGGCGGCCATCGCCGGCCAGTCGACCCTGGCGGTGATGATGAACAAGGAACTGGTGAACGCCGCCTACGAGACCACGCTGGCGACCGGCGTGACCATGGAACGCCGCCTGTTCCATTCGCTGTTCGCGTTCGAGGACCAGAAGGAAGGCATGGCGGCCTTCGTCGAGAAGCGCAAACCCGACTTCAAGGGCCGCTGACCATGCGCATGCTGGCGTTCGGCGACAGCTTCATGCTGGGCGTCGGCGATCCCTATCACCTCGGCTGGATCGGGCGCACGGTGCTGGGGCGCACCGACATCACCCTCTATAACCTCGGCGTGCGACGGGACACGAGCCAGGACATCGCCGCGCGGTGGCGGCGCGAGGCGTCGGACCGCATGCGCACCGACGAACCCTTGCGCTTCGTCTTTTCCTTCGGCGCCAACGACTGCGTCATGGAGGACGGGGAACTGCGCGTAGGGCCCGCCGACGTCCTGAAGAACGCGCAGAAGATCCTGACCGACGCGGCCGCGATCGGGCTGGTCCTGATGGTCGGACCGCCGCCTCCCGGCGACCCCCTGCTGGCGGCGCGGGTGGCCTCGCTGGACGATGCGCTGCGGATCACCGCGCACCATCTGCGCATTCCCTATCTCGACGTGTTCACGCCGCTGCGCGAGGCCGGATTGTGGGAGGCGGAGGCCCGCGAGGGCGACGGCGCCCATCCGGCGCAGGACGGTTATCAGCAACTCGCCGATCTCGTCATGGCCCATCCGGCCTGGCGGGCCTTCGTGGATGACGACAGACCGCTGGTGGCGCATTGACCCGGGCGGCCGGTTCCCGTATATCCGCGCCTCCAATTTCAACGCCCGGGGCCAAACCGGGCGCGATCCGTTTTGAGAGCTGAAGCATGGCCAACAACCCCGGCGCCAAGAAGGCGGTCCGCAAGATCGCCCGCCGTACCGAAGTCAACAAGGCGCGCCGCTCGCGCGTCCGGACCTTCCTGCGTCGCTTCGAGGAAGCGGTCGCGAAGGGCGACGTGGCGACCGCCAAGACGGCCTTCGTCGAGGCTCAGTCGGAGCTGATGCGCGCCGTGTCCAAGGGCGTGGTCCACAAGAACACCGGCTCTCGCAAGGTCTCCCGCCTGGCGGCCCAGCTGAAGAAGCTTTCGGTCGCCTAACGCCTGTCGGCGACGACCGTAGTTTTTGATTTTACTCAAGTTTTAGCGACACCCGCCGTCTATCCGGACGGCGGGTGTCGTTATTTCAGGCGCCTGTCCAGCGGGCCGCCTGCGACCAAAGTTCTCAGCTGACGGAGCGTCACTCAGGCTTTCCCTTGGCGCGCGAAGGGGTGTCGCCGAGTCAACGAAAATATCGACTCCGACGCCGAAGAATCCCCGTTGATTCCCCCGGGTCGCCGACTAGTCTCAGCCTTCTTAGGACGTCTTCTCCATCTGATCGCGGACGAATGATCAACCGTCGGGGTGTGTGTGCTCGCCGGTGGGGAGAAGTGCGTTTCGGGGAAAATGCAACCGGCGGGGGCCGGTTGTAGGGCACGTGACAGGGTTGGGATGATGGCGAGCGGGGGTGCTGCGAACATGGCGGCCGAGACGCCGGCGGGCGCAGTCTGGACAAAGACGTGCCAGGCGCTGAAGCGCGAGCTGGGGGAAGCCACTTTCGGGTCTTGGCTGGGACAGGCGTCCCTGCGCGAGCAGACCGAAGGCGAAGTATGCCTGGTGGCCGCGACCGGCGTCGCGCGCGACTGGATCCGTCGCCACGCCTGGCGGCGCATCGGCGAGCTGTGGGCTCAGAACGACCCCATGGGCCGCCGCCTGGACCTCAAGTCCAAGATGGAGTTCGAGTCCGCGCCGGCCCCGTCCACGCCGCTGGCGCGCGCCGCGGCGGCCCGGGCCGAGACTCCGGAGATCGTGATCGAGGTGGAGGCGCCGCCGGTGGCCGCCCGCCAGGCGCGCCAGCAGGGCCTGCAGGACCGCTTCTCGTTCGAAACCTTCGTCGCCGGCCCGGCCAATGAATTCGCGTTCGCCGTGGCGCGCCGCGTGGCGACCTGGGCCGACGGTCACTTCAACCCGGTCGTCTTCCATGGACCCTACGGCTTCGGGAAGACCCACCTGCTGAACGCCCTGGCCTGGGAGGCCATGCGCTCGGCGCCGGAGAAGCGGGTGGTCTATCTGACCGCCGAGCGCTTCACGACGACCTTCGTCAAGGCGGTGCAGGATCGCGAGACCGCCGCCTTCAAGGAAGAGCTGCGCAACGCCGACCTGCTGCTGATCGACGACGTGCACTTCGTGGCCGGCAAGGCCGCCACCCAGGAAGAGCTTTTCCACACGCTGATCGCCCTGGTCGAGGACGGTCGACGTGTGGTCATGACGGCGGACCGGTCACCGACCGAACTGTCCGAACTGGAGCCGCGCCTGCGCTCGCACCTTCAGGCCGGCTTGGTCTGCGGCATCGAGCCGGCGGACCGCACGCTGCGCCTGGGCATCCTGGAGCGCAAGCTGGCGACCCTGGCCGCCCAGGGACGCTTCGCCCCCTCGGCGCGGCCCGAGGTGCTGCAGTTCCTGGCCGACCGGTTCACCGACAGCGTGCGTGAGCTGGAAGGCGCGCTGAACACGCTGGTGGCCCGGGTGGGCGGGGACATCGCCCGCCTGACCCTGGACGAGGCCCAGGCGATCCTGCGGCCGCACCTGTCGTGCAACGAGCGCCGGGTGACGGTCGACCAGATCCAGAAGGCCGTGGCCGAGCACTACGGCCTGAAGCAGGCGGACCTGATCTCGGAGCGGCGGGCGCGGGCCGTGGCCCGGCCCCGCCAGGCGGCGATGTGGCTGGCCAAGCAGATCACCACCCGCTCGCTGCCCGACATCGGCCGGCGCTTCGGGGGACGCGACCACACCACCGTGCTGCACGCCGTCCGCCGCATCGAGGCGCTGCGCGCCGAGGACCCCGCGCTGGAGCGCGACCTCGACGTCCTGCTGCGGAAGCTGCGCGGCTAAGGTCGAACCGACCTCGCTGACAATCGAAGGCCCGCCCTCACCCGGCGGGCCTTTCGCTGTTCAGGTCCGGCAGGGCGCCCCTGCAGCGGCCTGCAAGCGCAGCCGCGCACCGGGCAACCGTCGAGCGCGCGCGACGTTGCAGGCGGATGAAAAGCCGCGCCCTGCAGCACAGTTTGGTCGTCGCCGCCAACGCCATCGGGCATCCGGCCGCGCTGATCGCCGTGGCGGCGTTCGCCGCGGCATGGTGGTGGTGGTCGCCGCGGACCCTGGAATGGCACGCCGTGGCCACGCTCGTGACCCTGGTCATGGCCATCTTGATCGAGCGCAATCAGACCCGCGACCGCGTCGCCCTGCAGGCCAAGCTGGACGAACTGATCCTGCACACCCAGGGCGCGCGCAACGAGCTGACCCAGTTGGAGAAGAAGGACCTGGAAGAGGTCGAGGAGCTGGTTTCCGAAGCGTCGACGGACCTGGAGGACGCCGCGGACGCGGTCGCCAAGGCCGAGGAGAAAATCTAGAACGAAAAAGGGCGGCCGCATCGCTGCGACCGCCCCGATCCGTTCAGGATGTTCCGAAGGCTCAGGCCTCGGCGTCAGCCTCGGCGTCGCCCTTCTTGGACAGGTCTTCGCCGGTTTCCTGGTCGACGACCTTCATGGACAGGCGGGTCTTGCCGCGATCGTCGAAGCCCAGGAGCTTGACCTTCACGGACTGGCCTTCCTGGAGGACGTCGGAGACCTTGTTCACGCGCTCGCTGGAGATCTGGCTCACGTGGACCAGGCCGTCCTTGGCGCCGAAGAAGTTCACGAAGGCGCCGAAGTCGACGATCTTCACGACCTTGCCGGTGTAGATCTGGCCGACCTCGGGCTCCGAGGCGATCGACTTGATCCAGTCGCGGGCGGCGTCGATCTTCGACTGTTCCGAGGCGGCGATCTTGATGGTGCCGTCGTCGGAGATGTCGACCTTGGCGCCGGTTTCGGCGACGATCTCACGGATCACCTTGCCGCCCGAGCCGATCACTTCGCGGATCTTGTCGACCGCGATCTTCATGGTCTCGATCTTCGGCGCGAACTCGCCGAGCTCGGTGCGCGGGGCTTCCATGGCCTTGGCCATTTCGCCGAGGATGTGCTGGCGGCCGGCCTTGGCCTGCTCCAGCGCCTTCTTCATGATCTCCTCGGTGATCCCGGCGATCTTGATGTCCATCTGCAGCGAGGTGATGCCGTCCTCGGTGCCGGCCACCTTGAAGTCCATGTCGCCCAGGTGGTCTTCGTCACCCAGGATGTCGGACAGGACCGCAAAGCCATCGGATTCCAGGATCAGGCCCATGGCGATGCCGCTGACCGGCTTCTTCAGGGGCACGCCGGCGTCCATCAGGGCGAGGGACGAGCCGCAGACGCTGGCCATCGACGAGGAGCCGTTCGACTCCAGGATCTCGGACACCAGGCGGATCGTGTAGGGGAAGTCCGCCGTCTCCGGCAGCATCGGGCGAACGGCGCGCCAGGCGAGCTTGCCGTGGCCGATTTCGCGGCGGCCGGGCGAGCCCATGCGGCCGGTCTCGCCGACGCTGAAGGGAGGGAAGTTGTAGTGGAGAAGGAACTTCTCCTTGTAGGTCCCTTCCAGGGCGTCGATGAACTGCTCGTCGTCGCCGGTGCCCAGGGTGGCGACCACCAGGGCCTGGGTCTCGCCGCGGGTGAACAGGGCCGAGCCGTGGGCGCGGGGCAGCACGCCCACTTCCGACACGATCGGGCGAACCTTGTCGACGGTACGGCCGTCGATGCGCAGGCCGGTGTCGAGGATGCCGCGGCGGACGACGTCGGCCTCGAGTTCCTTGAACACGCCGGCCAGCTTCAGCGGATCGGCGCCGTCGGGATTGGCGTCCGACTTGGCCATGGCCTCAATGGCCTTCTTCTTGGCCGCGCCGACCGCTTCATAGCGGTCCTGTTTCTTGACGATCTTGTAAGCCGCCGCGATGTCGGCGCCGACGATGTCCTTCATCTTCGCCTTGAGGGCGTCGGTGTCGTCGGGCTCGAACGCGAAGGGCTCCTTCGCGGCGTGCTCGGCCAGTTCGATGATTGCGTCGATCACCGGCTGCATCGACTTGTGGGCGAAGGTGACGCCGCCCAGGACCTGCTCTTCGGTCAGTTCCTGGATCTCGGACTCGACCATCATCACGGCGTCGTGGGTGCCGGCCACGACGAGGTCCATGTCGGACTCCTTCATCTCGTCGAGGGTCGGGTTGAGGACGTACTCGCCGTTCACGAAGCCGACGCGGGCCGCGCCGATCGGGCCCATGAAGGGCGCGCCGGACAGCACCAGGGCGGCCGAGGAGGCGACCAGGGCGACGATGTCGGGGTCGTTCTCCATGTCATGCGCCAGCACGGTGGCGACGACCTGGACTTCGTTCTTGAAGCCCTTGACGAAGAGGGGGCGGATCGGACGGTCGATGAGGCGGGAGACCAGGGTCTCCTTCTCGGACGGGCGACCTTCGCGCTTGAAGAAGCCGCCGGGGATCTTGCCCGCGGCGTAGGTCTTTTCCTGATAGTTGACCGTCAGGGGGAAGAAGTCCTGGCCGGGCTTGGCGGACTTGGCGAACACGGCGGTGGCGAGCACCACGGTCTCGCCGTAGGTGGCCAGGACCGAGCCGTCGGCCTGGCGGGCCATGCGGCCGGTTTCGAGCGTGAGCGTCTTGCCGCCCCACTCGATCGTCTTGCGCTTGATATCGAACATTTGGCTTCTTTCTCATCCCGCGGGCGTATTCCCGGCGGGGGCGGACAGGGGCGGCTGGCTAATTCAGCGGACCGGAAATCCTCGTCCTACGACAGGCTCAGGGTGAGGATTTCTATGGAACCCTCGGCGAGTTTCGAACGGCCTCCTGAGGCCGCTCCGCCCCACGCGCCCCGAGCTTGTTGAAGGGCGCGCGCGACGCGACGCGGGCCGGACCGGCCGCCCGTTCGAGGAGGCGGCCCGGCGAATGTACGGGGCCGAGATGGGGGCGGACCAGGGTCCGCCCGGCGTCCCGGCCGGGTCCGGCCTTAGCGGCGCAGGCCCAGGGTCGCGATCAGGGCCTGGTAGCGGCCTTCATCGGACTTCTTCAGGTGATCCAGAAGGGACCGGCGCTGGGAGACGAGCTTGAGCAGGCCCCGACGCGAATGGTTGTCCTTCTTGTGGGTCTTGAAGTGCTCGGTGAGGTTCGAGATCCGCTCGGAGAGGATCGCGACCTGCACTTCGGCGCTTCCGGTGTCGCCCTCGGAGCGGGCGTGGGTCTTGATGAGTTCGGCCTTGCGGTCGGTCGTGATCGACATCGGTCAGTCTCCGCTCTGGTCAAGATGAAAGACCCGCGCAGGTTCGAGCCGGCCCGCGCGCATCTCGCAGAGCGCCACGATCACATCGCCCGCCATGGCTGAAACTGTTCGGGAGCCGGGCGCGAGCCTGGCTTTGAGCGCTTCTGCCTGTCGGGGAACGAGAACGATCGGCCGTCCCTGCTTAAGCCGGAAGGCGTCTTCTGCGGTCACGGCCAGCGCCGGGATGTCGTCCAGCGCGGTCGCGACCGGAAGCAATGCCTCCGACAGTCGGGCCTTATGCCCTAAAGCGTCCAGATTTTCCAGTCCTATCGCCTGGGCCTCGGTGAAGCCTCCCACGCGGGTGCGGCGAAGCTGGTCCACATGACCGCAGGCGCCGAGCGCCTCGGCCAGATCGCGGACCACGGCGCGGACATAGGTGCCCTTGCCGCAGTCCATCTCGAGTTCGACATGGTCGGCGTCGGGCGCGGACACGAGGCGCAGAGCATGGATGGTCACGGGACGGGCCTTCAGCTCGACGGTCTCGCCGGCGCGGGCCAGGTCGTAGGCGCGCTCGCCGTCGACCTTGATGGCCGAATAGGCCGGCGGGACCTGTTCGATCTCGCCGACGAAGGCCGGCAGGGCGGCGGCCACCGCCTCGGGCGTCGGGCGCGCGTCCGAGGTCGCCGTCGTCTCCCCTTCCCGGTCGAAGGTGGCCGTCGTGCGGCCCCAGGCGATGGTGAAGCGATAGGTCTTGTCGGCGTCCATGAGGAACGGGACGGTCTTGGTCGCCTCGCCCAGCGCGATCGGCAGGATGCCGGTGGCCAGGGGATCGAGCGTGCCGGCGTGGCCCGCCTTCTGGGCGTTGAAGATGCGCCGAACCCGGCTGACGGCCGTGGTCGAGGTCAGGTCGTAGGGCTTGTCCAGGCACACCCAGCCCGAGACCGCATCGCCCTTCTTGCGGCGCGCCATGGTTCAGTCCTCGTCGTCGTTCGGCTCGAGATCGCGGCGGACGCGCGGGTCGTCGAACAGGCGGTTCATGCGAGAGGCGGCGTCGAAGGACTCGTCGTGGATGAACCGCAGGTCCGGGGTGAACTTCATGTCGATGCGCCCGCCCAGGCGTCCGCGCAGGAAGCGGGCGGCGCGGTTCAGGGCCTTGACCACTTCGTCGGCCTGGCCGCCCCCGAGGGGCTCGACGAAGCAGTTCGCGTGCCGCAGGTCGGGGCTCATCTTCACCTCGGTGAGGGTGACCGAGACGCCCTCGAGCGCCGGGTCGGAGATGTCTTCCTCGCGCAGCACCTCGACCAGGGCGTGGCGGACGAGTTCGCCGGCGCGCAACTGGCGTTGGGTGGGGCCCTGCGGGCCGCCGCGTCCCTGGGGGGAATGACGTTTCATGGGAAGCCTCTCTGGCCCTGGCCCGCGGCTCGAACGCCAGGCTCAGGGAAGGGCGGGCTTCTAATGTCCCGGAGGCTGGGAGTCCAGCGCGGGACTCAGCCGGCCCCGGTCTTCTCGCGGAAGAAGCCGATCACCCGTTGCAGCGCCTCGTGGGTGCGTCCTTCTTCCTTGAGGTTGACCGACAGGACGGAGTGCGGGTTCTTGAGGCCGCCGGGCCTGGCTTCGGACGGGTCGATGTCCCAGCGCTCGAATTTGTCGCCGAACTCGCGCTGGAGCGTGTCGAAGCGTTCCGACGGAACCAGCGGATCGCCCTCGAAGCGCAGGCCGATCAGGTGCGTGTCCTCGTCCGCGAAGCGGCGGCGGGCGCAGGCGATCTCCTCGGGCGCGACGTCGAGGCCCTTGGCCCTGGCCTTGCCGCCGATCCCCGCCGTGATCGGCATGGAGGGCTGGCTGAGCACCGGCGCCACGACCGCGGGCTCGGTCATCATGGCCAGGGCGAAGCCGCCGGTGAAGCACATGCCGACCGCGCCGACGCCCTTGCCCCCGCACTCCGCATGGGCCTTGCGGGCCAGGGCGCGAAGCCACTCGACGATCGGGCTGGACCGGCCCGCCGACCAGACGTTGAACTCCCGGGCCACGCAGATGGTCTTCAGCATGGTCGTCAGGGCGTAGCCGTTGTCGACCGGGCGGCCGGGCTGTCCGAACAGGCTGGGGCAGTAGACGGTCATGCCGGCCGCGGCGACCCGGTCGGCGAAGGCGATCACCTCGGGGTGCAGGCCAGGCATTTCATGGATGACAACGACGGCGGGACCGGCGCCGCGCCGATATACCGGGCGCGTCCAGGGCCCGTCGGTGAAGTCGAACCGCTCATAGTCCGCCAGCGCGTCTTCCCAGCTCATCCCGCCCTCCCCGATGGTCCGGGCGCAAGCTTAGCCGCGTCAACGCTTCGTGCGTAGGTCCGAAAGCGCGCCCTCGAAGCCCGAGAGGCGCCAGACGCCAGCCTCGCGCGTGAAGACCAGGAGGCAGGGGCCGTCCTTCTTGCGGGTCGCGCAGACGCGGCCGTCGTCCACGGGCTTCAGGGCGCCGCCGATGGCGACGACGCCTGGGATCGGCTTGTCCGGCGTGTAGCCGTAGCTGGCCGCCACGGCGCGGAACACCTTCGGCTGGATCAGGGCGTCGCCCGCGAGCTGGGCCAGGGGCTGGGCGAGCACGGCGCCCAGGGCGCCCCATCCGTCGCCGCCGCCGCGCTCGCGCGCCTCGCGCACCAGGCGGCCTTCGATCTGGCGCTCCAGGGCGGCGCGGTCGACATGGGCCTCGAAGGTCGCCGCATCGTCGTCGCGGATCGAGACCAGGAGCGCGTGCACGTCCTGGGCGGCGTCGTAGCGGTCGACGGTGGCGCAGGCCGAGAGCGCGGTCAGCAGGCCGAGGACGGCGGCGAGGCGGGCAAGCGTCATGTGGGCGGCGGCTCCGATGGCGGCTGGACCGTCATGTGGAGCATCTTGGTGTCATATCCAAGGCTCGC
>Ga0116191_1003557_pt1 | contig 11347 bp, 11 predicted proteins | sample AD_UKC111_MetaG_FD_89897 | JGI IMG/M metagenome (GOLD analysis project Ga0116191, IMG submission 89897) | Active sludge microbial communities of municipal wastewater-treating anaerobic digesters from Hong Kong - AD_UKC111_MetaG | ecosystem: Engineered > Bioreactor > Anaerobic > Digestate...
CCGGGTCAGCGCCACCGCCTCTCGCTTGAACTCTTCGCTGTACTTCTTTCGCTTCGCCATGACACTCCTCCTGCCTCATGATGAGGCTTATCTGAAGTGTCCGTGTTAGCGGGGTAGAACCCGTTCTCTTCGATCCAGTAGTGCGATTGGCACTGAAGCTTCCAGCTGCCCACGGATGGGGATAGTGAGATGGCCCTCCCGTTGTAGGTGACACGCCAGCCCGTGGGCGATAGCGGCGTGACGACCTTGTGTCCGCACCCGCAACAGCACAGATGTGCCACGCTCTTGTACCGCATCGAAACGTAGAGAACCCCCGGCTCTAACTGCTCAGGGACAAACTCGACGAACTCTGGCCTCAAGGTTTGCTGGCGCGTCATGGGATGTCTTCGCTGGAAAGCCTGTTCGTCGAGACCGAGTACGTGGAGTGGTGTTCGTGTTTGAGGTCGTGGTAGAAGCCGCAAAACTTCTTCCACTTCACGACAGCCAAGGTCGCGTTGAGCGCGTTGAGTTCGGCAACCTGGATGTTGCGGGAGTACAGGTTGGCGCCGGCGGCGGGCGCAAACGACACGCGTTGATTGCCGCGAACGTGGCCGCGCTGTTGGGGCGTGCTGGTGGTCACCCGCAAGATCCCCGTCAACGCGTCGCCGCTGTGTTCTAGGCCCATGCCGACGTCAATGAAAGGAATCCCGGCGGTTTCCAGAGCGCTCATGATCGCATCCTTGAACTCGCCGCTGTCGAGGCACAGGAAGACAAATCCCATGTCCGACAATTCACCGACATTTTCGGGGACGATGCGGTACGCGTGGCCAACCACCCCGTGACGCAGCTTCGAATACAGCGTCGTGAAATATTGAACCTTGGTGAGCCCTTCCGTCATTTCCTCCAGAGCAATGGCTCCGGGAGAACGAAAGGCATTGTGCTGGTGGAACGCATCGTCATCGAAGAGATGAATCTCCTCCACTGGCGTCTTGGAGATGAAGTCCAGCACGTAACCGCCGGTTCCGCCCAAGCCGATGATGGCAACTTTCCGCATCGCCAATTTCACCGATAGGCCGGCGATACCGGCACGGCTTGTGGACGTGTCGTAGTACTTGAATGGCCACGCGTCCCCGTCGTCGTCGGGAATGGGCAAGAACACCTTGGCTGAGATCCCAGGTTCGATGACTTGCGCCTGGTGGGACAGTATCTTCGCGTAGGTCGTCATCTTGGCGTAATGGTCGGCATAGCCCCCCGTCCCGGTGGGCTTGCTCGAGAACTGATTCATCGCAAGGATGTCCGCCCTCGGCGAGAACTTGGCGTCGGTATTGATGACGATGTCCAAGGTCGCCCCGTGCGTATCGCACGGGGCATCGCCGACAAAAAAGACTGTGTGGTCTCTGGCTTCTACAGTCTGACCCTGCAGCGGTTTCAGCTGCGAAATCATCATGCCGCGCTTTACCTCCTTGCTGGCGTTGACATAAGGCACGTGTCCCATCAGGAGATGGTCGACGATGATCTTGATGTCGTAGCCTTCGTCCCGAAGGCGCTTGAGGTCCGGATTACGATCGACCAGTTTCTGTGACATGGAAAATCATCCCATTCTTGACACGAACCGCCGGGCCGCCTTTGGTCAGTGACCCTTCCGGATTCTTGCGAGGGCCGGCCTCGTACTCGACCGTGTAGGTGATCACGATGCCCTGCGGAGGCGGCTCAGGAAACGCCAGATGAGTGACCTGGGTGTAGTCGATCTTGGTTTCGACCCACGGTTTCGGCTGGGCATTCACCACAATCGTCACTTCCTTCTGCGAGTAGAAGTGATCGTCCTCCTTCAAGTGCACCTTCTCGTCGCTGCGTTCGACCAGCTCGTCTTCGTGGTTTCCATCGATTTCCTTGAAGAGATCGCGATGGCGGCCAATGTCCGCCAAGGCATAGAGCGCCTCTCCGGTGGTCGGGGTCGGCGACTCATAGGCCTTGCGGTCAATGTGAATCCGCACCTTGTGCGGCGGCTTTTCTTTCGTGCTCTCAGACATGACAGGTACTCCGAATGATGAGTGTCGGCCCCGCGGTATCGCGGAACCGGCTAGGTGCGGCGCTTGAGCAGCTGGTCCAGGGTCTCCAGGCCTTCCCGCTCGAGGACCGTGCCCAGTTCGGCATCGGCGCGATAGCCGTGCGCAAAGTTCTCGCCGTACGTTTTCCGCAACGTCCCCACGAGCGTGTCGCTGCGCTTCTTGCGAATTTCACCGTCCTCGTCGCGCATGCGGTCGTCGAGGCCCTTCGGGAAATGCTTCGTCATCATCGTGTCCTCATGTCAAAGTTTCGTTACCACAAATCCGCAGATTAGCGGATTCGCGGTTAACGGTACACCTCTGTCCGTCCCAATTCAACCCTACCGGGTGCCGGTCTCAGAACGTGAGATTGAAGTTGATGTTCGACAGTAGGCCCAGGCGGTGCGCACGCACCTGGGCCGCATCACGGGAGACGTGGAATCGCTCACAGAGCGTGAGGACAAGGGCTCGGCCGTAGTCGGAATCCGGCACCAGCGGTTCGAGAGGCGGTGGCGGAATGCGTATTGCTACCTCCTGCGCCACTTTCTTCACTCGGGATCCTGGCATCAGGAACGCGCCGCAGGCATGGCCCGCCTGCCACTCCATCCAGTCCACCTGCGGAGCATTGAGCAGTGTGTCGCGCTTGCAGACCTGCACGTCGTCGGCGCGAGGCTTCACCGGAAACAGCGAAGGCGCCGAGCGCTGGTCGAAGAGCCACGTGTGGAAGATCACGTGACCCAACTCGTGTGTCAGCGTCGTACGGAGCCGGTTCTCACGAAATTCGTCGGTGGCCAGAATCTCGTGGATGCGGACAATCGGCTTCTTGCCGGGGCGAAACTCCGTCACCCCTTCGACACCTTCCCCATAGTGGGTCGTGAGGTCGGCGTAGGAATCGAAATCGTCGACGTGACGCTCGATCAACTTGGTCAGGTCGTCCGTGCGGACGGGGTACTCCACCTTCCCGTAGAGCGAACGCAGGAAGGTCGACATGGTCCTCTCACACTCCACGTCGAGTTCGCCCGGTTCGTAGAACGGACGTTGTGCGAAGCGACCGGTGGGATCGGGGATGAGTTTCACGCCTAGCGCGCTTTGGTCGCCTGCTTGCGGAATGCGGTCACCAATGTGGTGAAGTCCTCTTCGGACTTGATCTGGCGGCGTAGGCTGTCCGGCCAGCGGTCGGCCAGGAATGCCAAGTAGTCCGCGTTGAGATCAAGGACACGGGAAAATTGGGCCACGAGTTGGGTCGAAGACGGGCTGCGTCGGTCGTGCTCGATGTCGTTCAGGTACTGAGGCGAGATCGACTTCACGTTGCCGGTGTCGTCGGCGAGCTTCACCCGCTCGGCAAGTTCCTTCTGGCTGAGTCCCTTGACGCGCCGGGCGGCAGCGATCGCGGTTCCGAAGGTATCGGTGGCCATGGTGTCCTCGGGTCTTGGTGGGAAAGCATATCCGCTGATACGCGGATTTCGGAAGTGCAATTGGTCGTAAGGTAAGTCTCGGACGGAGGGCGGGTCCGAGCTCGGCCGCACACCTCTACGAACGTCTATGTGCGGGCTACCGCTGACGCCGGCATCGGTGCGTCGACCGCCGGGTTCAGCGGACCGAGCCGAGCGATAACGTTTTCCATCGCTTCAATGCGCCCGGCCGCATGCGCGGCCGACGCCTCGGCTATCTGGCGGGCCTGGGCTTCAGTGGCGATACGCTCACCGAGCTTCATGAGTTCCAGAGCCATGGAGTCGTTGGCGGCCAAGCTCTGCGCGAGGCGGACTTCCGCATCGGCACAGGCGCTGGCCTGGGGCTTCAAGGCGTCGCGCTCGTGCTCCCGCTCCCGCAGCTCGGCGCGGGCAGTCCGCAGCTCTTTCTCGAGCTGGGAGACCTGCTCCGTCAGGCGCACTCCCTCTCGGTTGAGATGCAGCAGCTCCTGATTCTTGCCGGTGACTGTGTCGTTGGCCTGCCGCAACGCCACCTGGAGTTCGTGGACCTGGTGCTCGTGCCGGCGCTGTTCTTGCTCTCGCTGTTCCTTGGCAGAGGTGCGGAAGTGATCGAGCGCTTCCCGTGCATGGCGGTGCTTTTCTTCGATCGAGACGATATGGACGGTGTTTTCGGCCAACCGGGCATCGAGCCCGGCGATCCGCTCTTCCAGCTGGCGGATGAGCGCTTTGGCCTCCGTCAGGGCATCGCAGGTGGCGGCGTGGGCGTCCTGCGCCTCCTGGAGCGCCAGCTGGGTACGCTGCAGCTGAGAGGAGAAGGTGTCGGCATCCTGCTTGGACCGGGCGGCGTTGGCGCGCTCCTCAGCCACGATCGCCGCGCTCACGGCCTGCCCCTCGGCGAGGCGCACATCCGCCTCGGATTGAAGCTGCTGCGCCAAGCGTTGGACAAGCTCGGCCAACGCGTCGCTGATGGGGACGCCCGTCCGCGGCGTGGCTTCGGCTTCCGCAGTAATTTCCTGCAGGTGCCGAAGGATGGTCGTGTTCGAACCGGTGCCTAGCACCGCACGAATCGCATCGACGCTCGGGTTTTTTCCTTTTTGCAACAGCTCTTTGCGGGCCCTTTCTACGTCCGACCGGTATACCCCACCGCGCGCCATGGCACCGTTCCTCGATGTTTATCGTAATGCATTACATTACACTACATTACGCATTACGAAACAAGGCAAATCCATCCGACACTGGTCAATTTGTCACGCCGGATAATGAGACGTTATCCGGTCTGATACCGCGAATCTGCCCTGAAAACGCCGGTCCGCATTACGAGTGGCCGCGCTTTTCGACTTGGGCCCCCGGCCTCCCTGGATACCGCTGCCTGCTTCGCGATCGATGCACAGGCTCAGATGGCCGGCGACGCCGGGTGCGGCCGCCTTATAGCGATCGCAGAAACGGTCGCGCCGGCGGCGGCCGGCCAATCGTTGCTGCGGACTGGCTCGGCCGTTAGTCGCGGACTGCCTCGCGCCCCGTCCGCGTTGTCATTCTCCGCCATTGCGGCGTCGTCCTGGCCCGCGTCGACAACGACCACTTGCGCGGGGCTCTCGGAGGACACGGAGGATCCGAGATCCACCTCGTCGATGTGGAACATCGACGCGCCGGCGAGCTTACCCATGACAAGCAACGCCAGCACCCACACCGAGGTGGCCAGGCGATGGCGCAGTCGGGCGAGCAGCGGCGGGCGGCGACGGGGCATGCGCGAGGTCCCTAGGCCGCGAGGAATCGGTTAAGTGATGGCATCGCGGGGTCGCCTGTTGTCCTTCTCACGGCACCCGTGCCACTGAGCGAGCCGATACCGGCTCTCTCAGCGGTGGTCCGTTGAAACCCCATGGGAATGGTGTGCGATCCCAATGGCTCAACTCTTGGCGTGGTCGTGACCGGGGCCGGAATGGTCGTGATCCGGCTCCGAATCGGGGTCTTTGACCGACGCCAGATCGCACGCCGCATCGGCGCAACCGGTGTCCTCCAATTGCAGCGTGGCGTGCGTGATCTGGAATCGGTCACGCAGCACGCTATTGATGGATGCCAGGAGATCGCTGTCGCTGGGCCCTTGCGGATTTCGGTCGACGTGCGCGGTCAGCAGCGTCTTCCCGCTGCTGACGGCCCAGACGTGCAGATGGTGGACGCCACTGACGCCGGGAACGGCCTTGATGGCCGTCTCGATGTCGTTGACGGCCATGCCGGCGGGCACGCCCTCCAGGAGAATGTTGAAGCTGTCCTTCAACAGCACCCAGGTGCGCGGTAGCACCCACAGGCCAATCAGCACCGCGATGATCGGATCGATCGGCTTCCAACCGGTCAGCGCAATGACGCCGCCGGCGAGCAGGACACCGATGGAGCCGAGCATGTCGCTCCACACCTCGAGGTACGCGCCTTTGACGTTGAGGCTGGATTCGCTGCCGCCCTGCAAAAGCCGCATCGAGATGACGTTGATCACCAACCCAACGGCAGCGATCACCATCATCGCCCCCGAGGCAATCGGGGGCGGATTGCGGAACCGATCGATCGCTTCCCAGAGGATGTACATCGCAACCAGGAACAGCACGACCGCATTGAACGCCGCGGCGAGGATCTCGAATCGGGCGTAGCCGAACGTACGACGGGTGTCGGCCGCCCGTCGCCCGATGCGAATGGCCACGAGCGCGATGGCCAGCGCCGCCGTGTCGGTGAGCATGTGCGCGGCGTCCGAGATCAGCGCCAGGCTGTTGGACAGCCAGCCGCCGATCGCTTCCACCAGCATGAAGCCACCGGTCAGGAAGAGCGCCCATTTCAACGAGCGCTCCGGTGCCTGGCTGATGCCGTGGTCGTGCGGCGCGTTGTCGTTGCCGCCGTGGGAGCCGCTCATGATGCGCCCCCCGTCGGCGTCGGCAGCACCGTGCCGTCGATCGGCACGGCCAGTTCCACGGGACTTACGTACACCCAGCCCGCGACCGGCTGACCGGTTCGCCCGAACTGTTGGATCAGCTGCACGGCGCGATGGACCGCGTCATCGCTGCAGACCAGTTCCAGGCGCACTTCCTGGGTCACCCGCTCGCCGATTTCCAGCGAGTACTCCTCTTCGCGGGCGCTGAGCGCCCGCAAGAGTCCGCGCACATCGATCACGGTCAGGTGTCGATAGCCGGCGGCGTTCAAGGCATGCACGATGTCGGCGACGCGGCCACGGTGCACGAAGGCTTTGACTTCTTTCATGACAGATCCTCCTCGCGAGAGCGACGTTCGGCGCGCTCCTCGATCCACTCGTACAGGACCGGAAGCAGCAACAAGGTGAGCAGGGTGGACGTGATGAGGCCGCCGACCACCACCGCGGCGAGCGGCCGCTGCGTTTCAGCGCCGACACCGCGCGACAACAGCATGGGCAGAAGGCCCAGCACCGCGACGCTGGCGGTCATCAACACCGGGCGTAGTCGCAAGGCTGTGCCCTGGATGACGGCCTCACGGATCGAGAAGCCCTTCTCTCGCAGCTCGTTCAAGAAGCTCACCAGCACGATGCCGTTCAACATCGCGACACCGAACACCGCGATGAAGCCGATGGCCGAGGGCACCGACAGGTATTGCCGCGTGATGGCGAGCGCCAGGATGCCGCCGATGGTCGCGAACGGCACGTTGGCCAGGATCAGTCCTGCATGGCGAACCGAATTGAACGCGGTGTAGAGCAGCACGAAGATGAAGAAGATCGTGATCGGCACGATCAGCCCCAGCTTCGCCATGGCACGCTGCTGGTTCTCGAAGGCGCCACCCCATTCGACCCAGTAGCCGGCCGGGAGCTTCACCTGCTGCGCGATCGCCGCGTTGGCGTCCTTCACGAAGCCGTCGATATCGCGGCCGCGCACGTCCATCTGCAGCACCGCATAGCGCTGCAGCGCTTCGCGTCGGATGAAGGAATAGCCTTCGCTGACGCTGACATCCGCCACATCGCGCAGCGTCACCAGGGCTCCGTTCGGTGCACGCAGCGGCAGGCTTTCCAGGGATGACACCGACGACTTCGATTCCTTGTCCAGCACCACCGCGATGTCGAAGCGCTTCACGCCGTTGAGCAAGGTGCTCACCGGCTCGCCGCCCACGCCGTTGCGCACGACGGTCAGCACGTCATCGGCATTGAGTCCGTAGCGCGCCAGCGCTTCGCGGTTCACGGCGATCTTGATCTGCGGCTTGCCGAGGTTCGCCTCGAGCGAGAGATCGGCGACGCCCGGCACCTTGGCGAGTACCGCCTTGATCGCCTGGCTCTGGCGATCCAGTTCGGTGAGGTCCTCGCCGTAGAGCTTCAGTGCCAAGGTCGCGCGTACGCCCGAGATCAGCTCCTCGACGCGCATCTGAATCGGCTGGGTGAAGCTGGGCACCGTCGTCGGCACCACCTTCTCCAGGGTCTCCAGCATCGCCGCATCGAGCTGCTGGATGGAGCGACCGCTCGTCCATTCCTTCTCGGGTTTGAGGGCCGTGTAGATCTCCATGTAGTTCACGTCGGCCGTCTCGCCTTTCTCGGCGCGGCCGATCATCGCGAGCGTGGTCTCCACTTCCGGGAACTGCTTGAAGGCCTCGGCGATGCGTTTCGACACGTCGATAGACTCGTCGAGCGAGCTCGAGGGAATCCCCGTCACACGCCACATGATCGAGCCTTCCTGCAGCTGCGGCATGAATTCCTTGCCGAGGAACGGGAACAGCGCGAGGCTGCCGATCAAGGCACCCCCGGCGATGGCGAGCGTGCGCTTCTTGCTGGCCAAGGCCCACGCCAGCATCGGCGCGTAGCGACGCTTCAGGAAGGCAACGAGCCGCGTGTCCTTCTCTTCTTTCGGCTTCAGGATCAGCGCCGCCAACACGGGGATCAGCGTCAGGGCAAGGATGAGCGATCCGGCCATGGCGAAGCTGATATTGAGCGCCATCGGCTTGAACAGCTTGCCTTCGAGCCCTTCGAGGCTGAAGAGCGGCAGGAACACCACGATGATGATGCCGATCGCGAAGGCGACCGGGTTCGCCACCTCGCGGGCTGCCGTGAGCACCGCGGCGGTGCGATCAACCCGTTCACCGTGCGCCTTGCGCTCGGCCATGATGCGGAACGCGTTCTCCACGACGACGACGGCACCGTCCACCATCATCCCGATGCCGATGGCGAGGCCGGCCAGCGACATGAGGTTGGCCGAGAGACCCGCGTACTGCATGCCTATGAACGCGATCAGCATCGCCAGCGGCAAGGCCACGATCACGACGAGCGCCGAACGCAGTTCGCCCAGGAACAGGAACAGGATCAAGCCGACCAGCAGCGAGCCTTCGATCAACGCCCGCACCGCCGTGCCGACCGCCTTGTTCACGAGATCCGTGCGTTCGTACACCGGCTTCACGACCACGCCCTCGGGCAACGCGGCTTTGGCGGTTTCGAGCTTGGCCTTCACGGCGTCGACGACATCCTTGGCATTCTCGCCGATGCGGGCGAGTGCCATGCCCATCACGACTTCCTTGCCATCGCGCGTCACGGCACCAAAGCGCGGCGCACCGCCTTCGGAGATCTCGGCGACGTCGCGGACGTACACGGGCGTGCCGTCTTCGGTCTTGAGCACGATGCGGCCGATGTCCTCGGCGTTCTTCACGAGGCCGAGGCCACGCACCAGGAATTGCTCACGACCCACGTCGATGAAGTTGCCGCCGACCTGGCCGTTATTCGCCTCCAATGCGGCGATCACTTCCTTGAAGCCGAGCTGGTGCTTGATCAGCTTCAGCGGATCGATGCGCACTTGGTACTGGCGTTCCTGGCCGCCCCAAGACGTGACGTCATCGACGCCGGGCGCGGTGCGCAGGATGAGACGCACGCTCCAGTCCTGCAGGCTGCGCAGTTCCGTGTCACTCAGGCGATCCTTGAGCTTCTCGTCGCTGCGTTCGACCGTGTACCACAGCACTTGGCCGAGGCCGGAGGTGTTCGGGCCCATGCCGGGCTTGCCGTAGCCTGCCGGCAGACGATCGCCCACTTCCTGCAGCCGCTCGTTGACGAGCTGGCGGGCGAAGTAGATGTCCATGTCGTCGGCGAAATACACCGAGACATACGACAGGCCGAACAGGCTGACCGAGCGGATTTCCTGCACCTTCGGCAGGCCGGCCATGGCCGATTCCACCGGGAACGTCAGGAGCTGCTCCACGTCTTCGGCGGCGAGGCCGGGCGATTCGGTGTAGATGTTCACCTGCACCGGCGTCACGTCGGGGAAGGCGTCGATGGGGACGTTGCGCGCCGCGCGGAAGCCCAAGAAGCCGATCACGATGAATGCAATCAGCACCAGCACTTTGTAACGCAGCGAGAGTTCGACGAGGCTGTTCAACATGGCCGCGCTCCCGTGAACGGGTTAAGAAGGTCGGTCATCACTCTTCTCCCAGCTGCGACTTCAGGAGACGCGCCTTCAGCACGTAGGCGCCCTTGACCACCACGCGATCGCCCTCGGCGAGCCCGCGGGTAATGCGCGTGAGCGAGCCGCGAGCAGCGGCGGCTTCCACGGGAGCGGCTTCGAAGCGATCGCCGGCGACTGCCTTGAATACAACGGTCTGACCCTGCAACTGCACGATCGATTCGGTGGGGACAGTGAGCACCGGCTCGGTGCCGGACGAGGCCACGAAGGCCTCCACGAACTCACCCGGATGCAAGAGATCCTTGTCGTTCGGCACCTCGATGCGCACCGGCGACGTGCGCGTCGCTTCCTGGCTGCGATGCGCGCGTTGCACGACTTTGCCATCGAGATTTTGCCCGTGCGCGATGACACGGGCGGGCGCATCGGCGGCCACCCCCTCGATCGCACTGGGTGGCAGTTGCGCTTCCACCCACACACTGGATTCGTCGACCAGCGTGAAGAGCGGCTTGCCAGGCTCCGCGCGCTCACCGACCACAAAGTCGTCGGTGGTCACACGGCCTGCCTGCGGTGACAGCAGCGAGAATTCGCCGGTCGCGCGAGACGATCCCATGCGCAGCAGCGTGGTGATCTCGCCATCGGCCAATCCGAACGCGCGCAGCTTGGCATGCGCCTGGTCACGAGCGACCTGCGCTTCGGTGTAGCGCTTGGCCGACACGGCATCGCTGCCCAACGCTTTCACTCGCGCCCACTCGCGTTCGGCGACGATGAGTGCGCCTTGGGCTTCCGCCACCTCGACGCTGGACAAGATCACCAGCGGCTGCCCGGCCTTCACGGCATCACCGAGCTTGGCTTCGCGCCGCACAACCTGCGCGGCTACGCGCGGGGAGACGAGCACGGTGGCGTAGGCATTGGCCTTCACCTCGCCGGGCGCCTTGATCTCGGCCGACTCGATCTGCGTCTTGACGGCGGCCACGGTGACGCCGAGTTGCTGCTGAGCCGCCGCATTCAATACGAGCGGACTGTCTTCCGCGGGGGCCGCTTCCGGCTTCTTGTCGGCGGCCCAGGCACTGGCAGCGAATCCGGCTGCCGCAAGCATTACAAAAGCAAACTGTTTCATGGAGGAATTCCTTAGGGAGCGTCGGCGGGGCGATCGGCAAGATCGAGCCATTGGGCGAGACCGCCCGATGCCGCGAGCCAATCGGCCCAGGCCTGCCACACGCGGGCGCGAACGCCGGTGGCGGTGAGTTCGGTGTCGAGGCTTTGCTTCAACTGGACCAGGTAGTCCGCGGTACTGAGTTCGCCCGCTTCCCACAGCTTCTGAAGCAGCGCCGCCCGATCGCTGGCACGGGCGGCATGGCTGCCTTGCCAGGCCAGCCACGCGTCGCGCAACGCGCGGTAGCTCGTGCGCGCCTGTTCCCACTGCGCGGTCGCACGCAGGCGACTGTCGCGCCAGGTGGCGTCGGCGGCATCGGCAGTCGCACGGGCTGCCGTGGTTTCGGCGCGGTAGCTGTTGCGCACGAAG
>Ga0116191_1003559_pt1 | contig 11347 bp, 9 predicted proteins | sample AD_UKC111_MetaG_FD_89897 | JGI IMG/M metagenome (GOLD analysis project Ga0116191, IMG submission 89897) | Active sludge microbial communities of municipal wastewater-treating anaerobic digesters from Hong Kong - AD_UKC111_MetaG | ecosystem: Engineered > Bioreactor > Anaerobic > Digestate | place...
CAGGGATATCTGATCAGCAAACCGGGGCCGGAAAACCGGATCAGAAAGATGCTCGAACAGAACGACATGTACTGAAATAAATACATAGACAATTGAATAACACGATGTTATATTATTACAGGTAAATTGATCAGTGGTACATCGTATGTCGTGAAAAGACATGAGAAAGCGTGGTCCCAAAGTGCAAATGTTTCGTAGTGATAATGCAAAGATCCCAGCCGAATATAAGAGGGAATTTATCAATACTGTGTGCCGGGAAAACTTTTCCAGAATGATGGTCATTGCAATTCTGCTCGTTGCTGTTGAGCCGTTTATCGCTATTTTTACAGAGACACCTGAGACGGCATCCTTTTACGTTTCCTTATTGATCGCTTTGATCAATCTGATTTTTCTGCCGATCCTTTATTATCTGAAAAAGAATATCGAGCTTGTGTCAAAGGTCTGGATCATGCTGACTCAGGCCCTGTTTCTCGCGGGGATCATGGCGGGAGGCATCGCCTTGAGCCTATATGAGCAGCCATCCCTTGTCGCCTGCAGCACCTATTTTCTGGCTCTTTTCACCATCTCTGCGTTCATCATCATGCCTCCGGTCATCTCAGCGGTTTTGCTTCTGGCGTCAAACCTGATCCTGATGCTGCTGCTTCCGCAGTTCCTGGCTGACCAGGAACTGCTCACCATCCTGAATATCAATACCCTGTCGGCGACCGCCGTGGCATGGATCATAAACCAGATGGCCGCTTATAAAGAAGTCGGCTCTTTTCTCAATCAAAAAATAATCATCGAGAAGAATGCGGAGCTGGAGAAGAAAAATGCGGAATTGAGCGAGCTGACAATGCGGGATTCCCTGACAAATCTTCTAAATCATAAAAATTGCCTGAGAAGGCTCAAAGAGGAAATTGACCGTGCAAAGCGGATCGATTACCCTCTCGCCGTCGCGATGCTCGATCTCGATAATTTCAAGCTTGTCAATGACACGTACGGCCACCAGGCCGGAGACGAAGTACTTCTCCAGGTAGCCCGGATCTTATCTGAGAACTGCAGATCCACCGACGTCGTAGGCCGATACGGCGGAGAAGAATTCATTATCATCATGCCGGACAGCAACGATCGGGACGCGGCCTTGCTGATGTCGCGGATCCAGACCCTGATCAAGGAGGCGACATTCAGAGACGGGATTCATGTGACGCTGAGCTGCGGCATCAGCGAACTGAACGGAGAATCGGTTCACGGCATATTGAAATTGTCTGACAGCCTGTTATATGAGGCAAAGAAGAAGGAAAAAATAGAATCGAAATACTGGGTAATGAAAACAAGAAGAAAAGTGCAGCAATCAATTGATGATTGATCGACTGCACTTTTTATTTTCCGAAATGGAATTCTGCCTCAACGGCCTTTATATTTCTGCTGAGTGGCAAGACCGCCCCTGATATGGCGCTCCGCTTTGTTATTATCTAAAACAGTCTTGACCTCATGGGCAAGCCCTGGATTTATCTCAAGCAGCCTCTCGGTAATGTCCTTGTGGACTGTGGACTTTGATACCCGAAACTTCTTTGCGGCCGCCCGAACCGTGGAATTGGTTTCAAGTATGTACCCGGCGAGTTCCAACACCCGCTCTTCTATGTAATCCTTCATATTTTTAGACTTCACCACCTTCATATATTTGTGCATTACTGATGATTGGCTTACCAGCCAAAGATAGCCGCTGAGGCCATCTGATTTCTTTACAACATATATATGTAGGACGAGACGGCGATATGCTGAATATGCTGAAAATGTATTTTCTCAAAACCTTTCCTGCTGAGTGTCGCCTGATAAAAAGGCTGCGAATGAATAAAAATACATTTTATATTATAAATATGCAAAAATCCGTTGACTTTGTTCAAAAATAGCGTATAATTAAATGACGTGGAATCGTCCGCAGCCTCGCGGTAAGGGGAGCGGAAGGGAGGAGAAAGCAGGATGAACCGTAAAATTTTCATTGACGGGCAGGAAGGGACAACAGGCTTGAAAATACGAAACCGCCTGCTGGCAAGAGACGATCTGCAGCTTCTGGAAATTGCCCGGGAGGACCGCAAGGATCCTGAGGCGCGGCTGGAAATGATGAGGCAGGCGGATATTTCATTCCTGTGCCTGCCCGACGCGGCGTCCAGAGAGATCGCTGCCGCGGCGGATCCCGATCTTCGAATCCTGGATACTTCCACCGCTCACAGAACCGATCCCGGCTGGATCTATGGATTCCCCGAATTGAATCGCGCTCAAAGAGAAAAAATAAGGGCGTCGAACCGCGTAGCCGTTCCCGGCTGTCATGCCACAGGCTTTATTGCGTTGGTAAAGCCGCTGGTAGCACGGAATATCATCGACAAGGACTATCCGCTCGTCTGCCACTCCCTCACCGGATACAGCGGCGGCGGAAAAAGCATGATTGCCGAATATGAAGGAGAAAGCAGGGACCGGAGTCTCGACAGTCCGCGGCAATATGGACTGAAGCAGAACCACAAGCACCTGGCCGAAATGACTGCTGTTGCGGAAATCAGCCATGATCCGGCTTTTCATCCCATCGTTGCCGATTATTACAGCGGAATGCTGGTTACCATAACACTGCATAAGCGATTGATGAAGAAAAAGCTGAACCGGGCTGAGGTCCGCCATGAACTGGCGGAATACTACGGCAATCAGCCTGTGATCCGGGTGAAGGACCCCGACGAAATGCCCTCGGACGGATTTCTGGCGGTCAACGGGCTGGCGGAAACCGACGGACTGGAGATCTATGTGCTGGGAAATGAAGAACTGATCACGCTGGCGGCCAGGTATGACAATCTCGGCAAGGGCGCGTCGGGAGCCGCGATCCAATGCATGAACATTATGCTGGATCTGCCGGAAGATAAGGGGCTCGTGCTGGAACCGCAAGAGACGGAAGGAAAAGGACGGAACGATGAAGGACGCCATAACAATTGAAAATCTGCCTGCAGAGGCTTATTCATACATACAGGGGCTCGCGGGCAAGACCATCGTGGTTAAATACGGCGGCAATGCGATGATCAACCAGGCGCTGAAGAGGGCGGTCATGGAGGACGTGGTGCTGCTCAGCCGGACCGGGATCAAAATCGTCCTGGTACACGGCGGAGGGCCTGAAATCAGCAATATGCTGAAGATCATGGGCAAAGAAACAGAATTTATCAACGGATTGCGATATACGGACAAGGAAACGGCAGAGATTGCAGCCATGGTCCTGGCGGGCAAGGTGAACAAAAATTTGGTATCCCTGATCGGGCTTTGCGGCGGAAAGGCCATCGGGCTGTGCGGTTTGGACGGCGGCATGCTCCAGGTGGAGAAAATGCGGAGCGAGGTTGATCTTGGATTCGTCGGAGAGATCGTCAGCATCGATCCTTCTCCCGTCACCATGACGCTGGAAAACGGATTTATTCCCGTTATCGCTACGGTTGGAGCAGACCGGGACGGGCAGACATACAATATCAATGCAGACACTGCGGCGGCGGCTATCGCCGGCGCCTTGAAAGCGGAGAAGCTTGTTTCCATGACCGACGTCAAAGGGCTCTTACGGGAGAAGGATAATGAAGATTCCCTGATTTCCAGCATCAGCACCGCCGAGATCCCGGAACTCATCGAAGCTGGGATTATATCCGGAGGAATGATCCCGAAGATCAAAAGCTGTGTCGACGGGATCAAAAGCGGGATCGGAGAAGCTGTCATCATTGACGGAAGAACCGTGCATTCGCTGCTTGACGTACTGCTGTCCGGCAGGGCGGTCGGAACAAGAATTTATTGAACGAGTCGATCCGAAACGTATTTGGAGGCATGAGAATGAACAGCACAGAAATAAAGGAAAGGGACCGAAACTATATCCTGGGGACCTATGCGAGAAACGATCTTTGCATCGCGAAGGGCAGCGGAGCGGTCTGCTGGTCGCCGGAAGGGAAAAGATATATCGATTTCTCCTCCGGCATCGGGGTAAACTCGCTGGGATTTGCCGACAGGAGCTGGGCGGAGGCGGTGGCGAAGCAGCTGCAGACGCTCCAGCATGCCTCCAACCTTTTTTATACCGCGCCCTGCGGAGAGCTGGCGCAAATGCTGATCGAAAGAACCGGTTTCGACAAGGCATTTTTCTGCAACTCCGGAGCGGAAGCAAACGAAGGAGCCATCAAGGCGGCCAGAAAATACAGCCGCCTGAAGTATGGGGAAGGCAGGTATGAAATCATAACACTGCAGGATTCCTTTCATGGAAGGACCATGGCGACCATTACCGCTACGGGACAGGAGCAGTATCATCAATACTTTGATCCCTTTTTGGAGGGATTCGTGTATGCGAAGCCCAACGATCCGGATGATCTGAAGGCAAAGCTGTCCGATAGAACCTGTGCGGTCATGGCGGAGCTTGTTCAGGGAGAGGGCGGCGTGAACAACCTGGACGCAGATTATGTGAAAGCGCTGAGCGATCTGTGCCGGGAGAGGGACGTTCTCCTGATCATCGACGAGATCCAGACGGGGATCGGCAGGACCGGCAGGCTGTTTGCCTATGAGCATTACGGAATCGAACCGGATCTTGTGACCATGGCCAAGGGACTGGGCGCGGGACTGCCCATCGGCGGGATCCTTTTCAGCAGGAGCTGCTCCCATGTTTTCGAACCGGGCGATCACGGCACCACCTTCGGAGGAAATCCGGCTGTCTGTGCGGGCGGCGTGGAAGTGCTCAGAAGGATCGACGAGGAATTCCTGAGGAAGGTTGCGGAAAGGGGCGGCCTTATGAAAGATAGAATAGAACAAATGAGCGGCGTTTCCCGAGTGACCGGACTCGGTATGATGATCGGAGTTTCCCTGAAGGAAAAAACCGCCAAGGATGTGGTGAGAGACGCTCTGGAACTCGGACTGATCACGCTGACAGCAAAGGACAGAATCCGGCTGCTGCCGCCGCTGAATATCACATATGAAGAATTGAACGAAGGACTGGAAATTCTGGAAAAAGCCATCAACGGAAGGAGCAAATGAAATGGAGCATTGCAAAACGACAGCGGAGCAGGGTGAAAAGCTTGCCTACCTGATTCTGGAAGACGGGACCGTATACCGGGGGAAAAGCTTCGGGGCACGGGGAAAAACCGTCGGAGAAGTGGTATTTACCACCGGAATGACCGGATATCAGGAGACATTGACAGATCCGAGCCATTACGGGCAAATCGTGACGCAGACCTTTCCGCTGGTCGGAAATTACGGCCTCAACGAATTTGACGGTGAATCGGCAAAGTCATGGGTCAAAGGTTACGTCGTAAGAGAATGGTGCGAGGAACCGTCCAATTTCAGAAGCAGAGAAACCCTGGACGAGTTTTTGAAAAGAAATCATATTATCGGGATCTATGACATTGACACAAGAGCCCTTACGAAAAAGATCAGGGAGCGCGGCGTCATGAACGGAGCGATCACTGCGGAATTGCCCGGAGATATGGACGCTTTTTTAGAGGAACTGAAAGGTTATGTCATCCGGGATGCGGTGAAAACCGTATCCTGCATGGGAAAAACCTTTTATCAGGCACAGAACGAAGCATACCACGTCGTTTTATACGATTACGGATACAAGGCAAATATTCTGCGCAGTCTGCTTCAGCGAGGCTGCAGCGTAACGGTGGTGCCCTACGATACCACCCTTTCGGAAGTCCGGGAATTGAAGCCCGACGGCATCATGCTTTCCAATGGTCCGGGAGACCCGGCAGAAAATACGGTGCCCATCGCGATCCTGAAGGAGCTCATGGGCAGCGGCATCCCGATTTTCGGGATCTGTCTGGGGCACCAGCTGCTGGCGCTGGCAAACGGCGCTAAGACACAGAAGCTGAAATACGGCCACAGGGGAGCAAATCAGCCGGTTGCCGACAAGACCAGGGACATGGTATTTATCACCAGTCAGAACCACGGCTATGCTGTCGTCGGCGAATCCCTTGATCAAGCGATAGGTTTCGTAAGCCACATCAACGCAAACGACGGCAGCTGCGAAGGAATCACCTATGCCAACGGAAAAGCCTTTACCGTACAATTTCACCCGGAGGCATGCGCAGGACCCCGGGATACGCAGTACCTTTTCGATCAGTTCATTCAAATGATGTCACAGGATAAAGCGATGGAAAGCTGTAAATCGCAACAGCAGAAATAAGGGAGGACAATATGCCATTAAGGAAAGATATCAAGAAAGTACTGGTGATCGGTTCCGGCCCGATCATCATCGGGCAGGCCGCAGAATTTGACTATGCGGGGACCCAGGTCTGCCGTACGCTGAAGGATGACGGGATCGAAGTCATCCTGATCAATTCCAATCCCGCCACCATCATGACGGATAAGACGATGGCGGATAAGGTCTATATTGAGCCTCTTACGCTTCCCGTCTTAAAAAAGATCATCAGGATCGAAAAGCCGGACAGCATTCTGCCGACCATGGGAGGGCAGACCGCTCTGACTCTCTCCATGCAGCTTGCAAAGGAAGGCTTTCTCGCGGAACAGAATGTAAGGCTGCTGGGCGCGACGGTAGAAACCATAGATAAGGCGGAAGACCGGCAGCTTTTCAAAGATACGATGGAATCTATCGGGGAGCCGGTCATCCCCTCCAAAGTCGTGACCAATATGGATGACGCCCTGGCCTTTGCCGAGGAGATCGGCTATCCTGTCATCGTCCGTCCCGCCTATACCCTGGGAGGGACGGGGGGCGGGCTCGCAGCCACAAAAAACCAGCTGATCAAAATCGGGGAAAACGGCCTGAGAGTGAGCCCCATCAATCAGATCCTGATCGAAAAAAGCGTGTCCGGCTGGAAGGAAATCGAATTCGAGATTCTCAGAGACAGCAAGAACAATACCATTACCGTCTGCTCCATGGAAAATGTCGATCCAGTGGGAGTACATACAGGAGACTCCATCGTCGTGGCTCCTGCCGTGACTCTTTCCGACAAGGAATACCAGATGCTCCGGACAGCGTCTATCAATATCATACAGGCTCTCGGCGTGGAAGGCGGCTGCAACTGCCAGTTCGCGCTCCATCCCGACAGCTTCGAGTACGCGGTCATCGAGGTGAATCCGAGGGTATCGCGTTCCTCAGCGCTGGCCTCCAAGGCTACCGGCTATCCCATCGCCAAGGTTGCTTCCAAGATCGCCATCGGGTATACCCTTGACGAAATCGTCAATTCCGTCACGGGCAAGACCTATGCCTGCTTTGAGCCGGCGCTGGACTACATCGTCGTCAAATTTCCCAAATGGCCCTTTGACAAGTTCGTTTACGCAAAACGGACCCTGGGAACCCAGATGAAGGCGACGGGAGAGGTCATGGCCATCGGGACCTCCTTTGAACAGGCAATGATGAAGGCGGTGCGCTGCATCGAACTGAACCTGGACACCCTGAACCTGAAGAAGCTGAAGGACAAGGATCCCAGCCTCATCGAGGAATATCTCCACCACTGTGACGACGAGAGGATCTTCGTGATATACGAGGCCTTAAAAAGAGGGATTTCCATCGACAAGATCCATAAGATCACCAAGATCGACAGATGGTTTCTTCATAAACTGAACAATCTGGTCAATATGGAATACAGCCTGATGAAGGGACAGCTCACACAGGAAAAGTACGTAAAAGCGAAAAAGATGGGCTTCCTGGACAAGACGATCAAATCTCTGAGCGGACAGGAGCCCCCCGAAAAGATTTATCCCGTTTACAAGATGGTTGACACCTGCGCCGCCGAATTTGCGGCCGAGACTCCGTATTTCTATTCCACCTTCGACGAAGAGAACGAGGCGAAGGAGTTTATGGAGCAGCATGTCACAGGAAAGAAAAAGGTCATCGTTTTTGGCTCCGGCCCGATCCGGATCGGGCAGGGCATCGAGTTTGACTACTGTTCCGTCCACTGCGTAACCGCGCTGAAGGAGGCGGGTTATGAGGCCATCATCGTGAACAATAACCCGGAAACCGTATCCACGGACTTTGATATTTCCGACAGGCTGTATTTCGAGCCGCTGACGCCGGAAGATGTGGACGGCATCATCCATACGGAGCAGCCGTGGGGTGTCGTGGTCCAGTTCGGCGGCCAGACCGCCATCAAACTGACGAAGCATCTCATGAAGAAAGGCGTCAGAATTCTCGGGACTCCGGCCGACAGCATCGACGCCGCGGAGGACCGCGAACGGTTCGACAAGCTGCTGGAGCACTGCAATATTCCGAGGCCAAACGGCCTGATGGCCTACACAACGGAGGAAGCGGTCAAAAAAGCGCAGAAACTGGGCTTCCCGGTCCTGCTCCGTCCCTCCTATGTGCTGGGCGGACAGAACATGATCATCGCCTATACGAAAAACGACGTCATCGAATATATGGACATCATCACTTCCTCAGAACTGGAAAATCCGGTGCTCATCGACAAGTATCTTGCGGGCACCGAGGTGGAAGTGGACGCGGTCTGCGACGGAGAGGATTTCCTGATCCCGGGGATCATGGAGCATATCGAACGCGCGGGTGTGCATTCCGGCGACTCCATCTCCATCTATCCTCCGCAGACGCTGACACAAAAAGACAGGGAAACCATCGTGGAATACACCGGCCGTCTGGCCAGGGAACTGAAAGTATCCGGCCTGGTCAATATCCAGTATGTCATCTATGACGGCCAGGTGTACGTCATCGAGGTCAATCCGAGATCCTCCCGAACGGTTCCTTATATCAGCAAGGTGACCAATGTGCCCATCGTCGATCTGGCGACAAGGTGGTTCTGGGCGCCAAGCTCAAGGACTTGGGCTACGGCAGCGGCGTCTGCCCGGAAGGCGATTATGTGGCGGTCAAAGTGCCGGTCTTCAGTTTCACGAAGCTGCATGACGCCGACATTCACATGGGGCCGGAAATGAAATCCACCGGGGAAGTCCTGGGAATCGACAAGAATCTTGAGACTGCCCTGTACAAAGGTCTGATCGCCGCGGGGTATGAGATGCACAAAGTCGGAGACTGCGTGCTGATCACGGTAAAGGATTCGGATAAACCGGAGGTCGTTCCCCTTGCGAAGAAATTTATCGAATTCGGCTATAAGATCTGGGCGACCAAAGGGACGGCGGAATATCTGAGGGAGCACGGCGTTCCCGCGCTCATCGTCAACAAGCATGACGAACCGTCCCCCAACACCAGCGATCTATTCGACACCGGCGAAGTGGATTTTGTGGTCTCCACCTCCACCATCGGAAGGAAGCCCGCGGTCCATTCCGTTCAGATGAGAAGGAAGGCCATCGAAAGAAACATCGCATGCCTAACCTCCATCGACACGGCAAACGCCCTCGCGAACAGCCTGCTGATGCGGAAGACATTGGAAGATTTCAACATGGTGGACATTGTGAAAATATGACATTTTGTGAGGGACATGATAACTTTATCCGGGAATTTGCAAAATAAAAATTGAAAAAGTTGCTTCCAGTAGATATAATATTAAAGATAAACGTTAATGATAAAAATAGCAGCAAAGCCGCTTTAATATATACTAAGGAGGAAAAAACTTTGGGATTCACAGATGAAGTAGGCATTGACCTTGGAACAGCAAATGTTTTGGTTTATATAAAAGGAAAGGGCGTCGTTTTAGACGAGCCTTCCGTCGTGGCGATCAACAGGGATACCAACGAGATCCTGGCTGTAGGCGAAGAAGCGAGGCAGATGCTTGGAAGAACGCCAAGCAACATTATCGCGGTAAGGCCGCTGAGAGACGGCGTAATATCAGATTACGACGTAACGGAAAGGATGTTGAAATATTTCATCAGAAAGACCTGCGGAAACAGTCGGTTCTTCAAGCCGAGAATCATGGTATGCGTTCCCAGCGGAGTTACCGAAGTGGAAAAGAGAGCGGTGCGGGAAGCAGCCACACAGGCCGGCGGCAAAGCGGTCTATCTCATGGAGGAGCCCGTTGCGGCGGCAATCGGAGCGGGATTTGACATCTCAAAGCCGGACGGGATCATGATCATCGACGTCGGCGGCGGTACAACCGACGTTGCAGTGATCTCTCTGGGCGGGATCGTGACCAGCACTTCCGTGAAGGTTGCCGGAGACAAATTTGACGAGGCAATCATCAAATACATGCGAAAAGAGCATAAGCTTTATATCGGAGAACGTACCGCCGAGGAAATGAAAATGACCATCGGGACGGCATATCCGAGAGAAGAGGTCGTTGTGAAGGAATGCAGAGGCAGGGACCTCGTCACCGGGCTTCCGAAATCCATCGAGATCACGTCAAAGGAGATGTTGGAAGCATTGGACGAGCCTCTCCAGATGATCTGCGAAGTTGCCCACAGCGTACTGGAAAGGACGCCGCCGGAGCTATCCGCGGATATCAGCAACAGCGGTATTGTGCTGACCGGAGGCGGCGCGCTGCTGCACGGCATCGACAAGCGGATCGAGGAACGGACAGGAATCAAGGTACGGATCGCAGACGACCCGAAATCGTGCGTAGCCGTAGGCACGGGCAAGGCGCTGAACTCAATTGATATGATCGAAAACAATCAATTGAACAAAGGAAAGCCGTACATCTAAAAAAGCAGAAAGCTCTCGCACAGAGAGCTTTTTTTATCTATCTCAGCGGCTGCCAGGGTATTCTCAACGTCCCTTCGGGACTCCAACTCGCAAGCTCGCTGCTGTCCGTTTTGCCAACCAAGCAAGCTTGGGGCAAAAAGGCGTCCGGTTTCTTTCGAGAATACCCTCGGCAGCCGCCTTAAATAGGAGGATTAACTTTGGCAAAATTGGAGCTGATTGCGACCGCGACCTTCGGTTTGGAGGCGGTGGTAAAACGCGAGATCGAAAACCTCGGTTTCAGGGTGCTGAAATCGGAAGATGCAAAAATAACGTATCTGGGCGATGAAAGGGCTGTTGTGAAATCGAACCTTTGGCTGCGCTGCGCAGACAGAGTCCTGATCAAGCTGGGGGAATTCAGCGCACTGACCTTTGAAGAACTGTTTCAGCAGACCAGGGCGCTGCCCTGGGAGGAATGGATTCCGGAGGACGCCAGGTTTACGGTGACCGGTACTTCTGTCAAGTCGAAGCTCCACAGCGTTCCGGACTGCCAGGGCATCGTAAAGAAGGCCATCGTCGAAAAGCTCAAGGATACCTACCTTAGACAATGGTTCGAGGAGACCGGACCGGAATACGTTATCAAATTGACCCTTCTCAAGGACAGAGCGACCATCACCCTGGATACCAGCGGAGCAGGACTTCACAAGCGCGGCTACCGCGTCAGGGATGTGGCGGCGCCCATCAAGGAAACTCTTGCCGCAGCCATGGTACAGCTTTCTTACTGGAAAGAGGGACGGCTGCTGCTGGACCCCTTCTGCGGATCGGGAACCATCCCCATCG
>Ga0116191_1003561_pt1 | contig 11337 bp, 10 predicted proteins | sample AD_UKC111_MetaG_FD_89897 | JGI IMG/M metagenome (GOLD analysis project Ga0116191, IMG submission 89897) | Active sludge microbial communities of municipal wastewater-treating anaerobic digesters from Hong Kong - AD_UKC111_MetaG | ecosystem: Engineered > Bioreactor > Anaerobic > Digestate...
CAGACCATCGTCGCCCTGGGCGCGGGGGGGATCTCGAAGCTCTATGTCCCGGAAGAGAACAGGCTCGAACGGATCCCCAACGTATCCAATTTGGAGATCTACATCGAACGGCTGGAAGAAATGCTGCAAAGAAAAGAAAAGAATTTATTTCAACAGGAGGCTTAGAATGTTAACGAACGCGCCAAAAGGCACAAAGGATATCCTGCCCGGACAGGTCTATAAGTGGCATTATGTTGAGCATGCTTTCAGAGAAGCGTGCGCAAGATACGTATTCAAAGAAATAAGGACCCCTGTCTTTGAACATACCGAGCTCTTTACCAGAGGAGTGGGCGATACGACGGATATCGTGGAAAAACAGATGTATACTTTTGAGGATTACGGGAAAAGAAGTATTACGCTGAAACCGGAGGGAACGTCTCCGGTGGCCCGCGCATTTGTGGAGCATAAGCTCTATGCCGAAGTTCAGCCGTCCAAATATTATTACATCATCCCGTGTTTCCGGTATGAAAAACCCCAGTCGGGAAGGTTAAGGGAATTCCATCAGGTGGGGATCGAAATTTTCGGTACGGACAATATGATGGCGGACGCAGAGGTCATCGGCTTTGCCGTGGACTTTTTCGAATCGCTTGGGATCAGCGGCCTGGAGCTTCGCATCAACAGCATCGGCTGCCCGAAATGCAGGCAAACCTACCGGGAAGCATTGAAAGAGTTCTTGAAGAATCGGTACGACGATCTGTGCGATACCTGCAAAGGCCGCTACGAGAGAAATCCGATGCGGATTCTGGACTGCAAGTCTCCCGTCTGCCGGGAACTGGTAAAGGGCGCGCCGTTCATGCTGGATCATATCTGCGAGGAATGCGGCACGGCCTTCGATGATCTGAAAAAGAATCTGGACGCAATGGAGATCGAATATATCGTTGATCCCGGCATCGTCCGCGGTCTCGATTATTATACCAAGACAGCCTTTGAATTTGTATCCGATAAAATCGGAGCGCAGGGGACGGTCTGCGGCGGAGGTCGGTACGATCATCTGATCGAACAGATCGGAGGACCTCCGATCCCGGGAGTGGGCTTCGGCCTTGGGCTCGAAAGGCTGCTTCTGCTGATGGAAGCGACTGACAGAGAGATCCCGAAACCGGAAAATCTGGACGTCTTCATCGCAGTCATGGGCGAACGGGCCAGACTGTACGGCCTCAAACTGATGAGAGACCTCAGAAACAGCGGCGTAAAGGTCGAAATGGACAGTCTGGGAAGGAACATCAAAGGACAGTTCAAGTACGCTGACCGGCTGGAAGCCCGGTACACGATCGTCATCGGCGACAACGAGCTGGATCAGAACATGGTTTCCATCAAGAATATGGGAACTTCGGAACAAAAACAAGTGCCTCTTGCGGATATACGGAAAGAAATAGTCAAATAGGAGAAGGATGGATGGAGAACGTATTAAAAAGAACCCATATGTGCGGTGTTTTGACGGAAAAGAATATCGATGAGAGAGTCGTCCTGAACGGATGGATCCAAAAGAGAAGGAATCTCGGCGGGCTGATTTTCTGCGACTTGAGAGACAAGACGGGGATCGTCCAGATCGTGTTTGACGACGCCATCCCCGATGAACTTTTTCAAAAGGCGGACAGTCTGAGAAGCGAATACGTCGTGGGAATAAAGGGAACCGTAAAGGAAAGACAGGCAAAGAACAAGGAACTTCCGACGGGAGACATCGAGGTCTTTGTGGACGAGCTTGTGATCTACTCGGAAGCCGAAACGCCGCCGATCTATATCAAGGACGACGACGACGTCAGCGAAAACCTTCGGCTGAAATACCGATATCTGGATTTGAGGAAAGGGAAGATGCAGAGAAATCTCGCCTTTCGCCACAAGATCGCTAAGATCACGCGGGAATTCTTTGACAGCGAGGGCTTTACCGAAGTGGAGACACCGATCCTCTGCAAACCGACGCCGGAAGGCGCCAGAGATTACCTGGTTCCGAGCCGTGTGAATCCGGGACAGTTCTATGCGCTGCCCCAGTCCCCGCAGCTGTTCAAGCAGTTGCTGATGGTCAGCGGCACCGACCGGTACTACCAGATCGCAAAATGCTTCCGCGACGAAGATCTGAGGTCGGACAGGCAGCCGGAATTCACCCAGATCGACCTGGAAATGTCCTTTGTCGATGTGGACGACGTCATCGAAGTACAGGAGCGTTATCTGCAAAAGCTCTTCAAAGAATTGATGAATACGGAGCTGTCGCTGCCGCTGCCGAGGTACTCCTATCAGGAAGCAATGGAACGGTTTGGCAGCGACAAGCCGGATACCCGTTTCGGATTTGAACTGAAATCTCTCAATGATACGGTGAGGGACAGCGAATTCCCCGTGTTTGCCAACGCGCTTGCAAAAGGCGGCGACGTCAGAGGGATCAATATCGAGGGCGCCGCGGATCGGTTCAGCAGAAAAGACATCGACAAGCTGCAGGACGCCATCAGGCATTTCGGAGCAAAGGGTCTGGTTTGGATCAAAATCGGCGAAACAGAAACGGCTTCTTCCGCAAGCAAATTCTTCACGCCGGATAAAATGAAGGAAATCACCGACGTTTTCGGAGGCAAGGCGGGGGACCTGATCCTGATTGTTGCGGACAAGCCAAAGATCGTATTTGACAGCCTGGGTTTCCTGCGCCGGGATATCGCGGGAAAACTTGGTTTGCTGGATGACAATCAGTTCAACCTGCTGTGGGTCGTCGACTTCCCGCTCTTCGAATATGACGAGGAAACGGGGGAATATTCCGCCATGCACCATCCGTTTACCTCCCCCAGACTGGAAGACGTACCGAAGCTGGACACGGCGCCGGGCGAGGTGAGAGCGAGGGCTTACGATATCATCATGAACGGCGTGGAACTGGGCGGCGGAAGCATCAGAATCCATGACGGCAAACTGCAGAAAAAAATGTTCCAGGTGCTGGGTCTGTCCGAGGAAACCGTCAACAACAAGTTCGGCTTCCTGCTGGAGGCATTCAAATACGGGACACCGCCTCACGGCGGGCTGGCATACGGGATGGATCGCCTTGTGATGCTCCTTGCAGGAGAGCACAGCATCCGGGAAGTGATGGCGTTTCCGAAGAATCAGGCCGCGGTGGACATGGTAAGCGAAGCGCCCAATGCCGTGCCCGCGGAACAGCTTGAGGAGCTGGGAATCCGCATTGCGGATCAGGAGCAGGCATGAAAAGAATCGGAATCCTTGGCGGGACCTTCGATCCGGTCCATATCGGTCATCTGATCCTGGCGGAACAGGCCAGGGTCGAGGCTTGCCTCGACCGGGTGATCTTTATGCCGGCGATGGTTCAACCATTCAAACTGAATATGAGATGCGCAGAGGGAGAGCACCGGTATGCGATGCTTCTGGAAGCGATCGCAGGTAACCCTTATTTTTCCGTGTCCCGGCTGGAGCTGGATTCCTCGGAGGTTTCCTATACCGCCAATACGCTGAAGGCGTGCAGGGAGGAATTCGGAGCCGAAACAGAGCTGTATTTCATTATCGGCACCGACGCCTTCTTAAATCTTGAAAAATGGTATGCGGCGGAGGAACTGCTGGCCGGCTATTCCTTTGCCGTCGGAACCAGGCCGGGCTACCGGGACGAAGAGAGAAACGCCCTCATCGCTCGTCTCAGGGAACGTTACGGAGCGAAAATCGTTCCGATCTGCAATGCGGAGGTGGAGATCTCCTCCACGGAAATCAAGAATCGCATCGGAGAAGGAAAGAGCATCCGGTATCTGGTGCCGGAACGGGTGGAGGAATACATCCGCAATCACGGACTGTACCGGAACCGGTAGCTTCTTTTTATTTGAGGCCGGTAGCTTCCTTGTATTACTCTTGATAAACCTGGGCATAAATGGTAATATAATTTAGTATGCAATGGTCGGATAAAAAACCTATAATTGAATACATCGAACGGAATATGACGGAAAAACGGCGGATCCATACCTACGCAGTTGTAGAGGAAGCAATCAGGCTTGCCAGGCGGTACGGAGAGGATACGGAGAAAGCCGAACTTGCCGCTCTTTTTCATGATTTTTTTCGCGGGATAACTGGAAATACGCTCAATGAATACGTCAGGCAGCTCGGACTTTCTCCGGTCTATCTGGACAACGCCAATCTGGCCCATAGTAAAATCGCTGCGCATGTCATGGAAAGGGATTATCACGTGCAGGACAGGGACGTCATCAATGCCGTGCGTTTCCATACCACCGGCAGGGCAAACATGTCTCGGCTGGAGAAAATCATCTATCTTGCGGACGCAATCGAACCGAATCGGTCTTACCCCGGGGTCGGGAAGATCCGGAAGCTGGCTGACCGCGATCTGGATGAAGCCTGCCTGGCATCGCTGCAGCACTCCATCGATTATGTCACCTGCAGAGGCCTTTATTTGGATCAGGATACGGTAATGGCAAGAGATAGTTTCATAGATATCATCAAAAGAAAGGAGAAAAGGGATGGGTAGCAGGGATATCGCTTTCAAGGCCGCAGCTGTATTGAACAAAAAAAAGGCTCTGGATGTAGTGATTATCGACATCACCGGAAAATCCTCCTTTGCAGACTATTTCGTGATCGCTTCCGGCAGTTCGGAACGGCAGGTCGGAACATTGGCCGATGAGATCGAAGATCGGTTCGCAAAAGATGGGATCATCCTGACGAGAGGCGTGGAAGGCAAGAAAACCTCGGGCTGGATCCTCATGGATTACGGTGACGTGATTGTGAATATATTTACGACTGAGCAGCGCGACAGATACAATATCGAAAAGGTCTGGAGCGACTGCGGCTTCATTACGATCGATGAAAACGGGCTGTAACGGAAGCTGTTATATAGACGAAAACAAGATGCAGAAATAGGATACGGAGGGTAACTTTAATGATCGAGCGCTATGCTTTTGGAGAAATCGAAGCCAAGTGGCAAAAATACTGGAAGGACAACAATCTTTTCAAGACGACGGAGGATGAGAGCAGGAAGAAATTTTATCTGCTGGAAATGTTCCCCTATCCGTCCGGAAAGCTTCACATGGGTCATGTGAGAAACTATACCATCGGTGACGTTGCCGCAAGGTACCTTAGAATGAACGGATATAACGTGCTGCATCCCATGGGATGGGACTCTTTCGGTTTGCCGGCGGAAAATGCCGCCATCAAGAACGGGATCCATCCGAATGTCTGGACCTGGGACAATATTGCGGAGATGAGAAACCAGCTTATGCAGCTTGGTTTGTCCTATGACTGGGACAGGGAGGTCGCGACCTGCCATCCCGATTACTATAAATGGATGCAGTGGATCTTCATTCAGTTTTTCAAGAAAGGGCTGGCGTACAAAAAAAAGAATCCTGTCAACTGGTGTCCGTCCTGTCAGACCGTGCTCGCCAATGAACAGGTCGTCGACGGCGCATGTGAACGCTGTTCCACGCCGGTGGGAAAGAAGGATCTGGATCAGTGGTACTTAAAAATTACCGATTATGCGGACCGCCTGCTTGCCGATCTGGAAAAGCTGGAAGGCTGGCCCAACAAGGTCAGGATCATGCAGAAAAACTGGATCGGAAAGAGCGTCGGCGCGGAAGTTGATTTTACAATCGAAGGCTTTGACAAGGATTTGAAGATCTTCACCACAAGACCGGATACCCTTTTCGGAGTCACCTATATGGTATTGGCTCCCGAGCATCCTTATGTCGGGGAGCTGATTGCCGGCACCGAATACGAAGGCCCCGTCAATGAATTTCTGGATCGACTCCAGTACATGACGGAAATCGAACGGACAGCCACAACGCTTGAAAAAGAGGGCATATTCCTGGGGCGGTACGCGGTCAATCCCCTCAACGGGAAGAAGGTGCCAATCTATATCGCCAACTACGTTCTCATGGATTACGGAACCGGCGCCATCATGGCGGTGCCTGCCCATGATCAGAGAGACTTCGATTTCGCGGTGAAATACGGGCTGGATATCATTCCGGTCATCGATCCCAAAAATCCGGATATCGACCTGTACAACCTCAAGGAAGCCTTCGAGGCGGAAGGCGTTCTGATCAATTCCGGCCGGTTCGACGGGATGGACAACATCACCGCCATCAGGGAAATCATAAAGTATCTGGAAGAAAAGAAGATCGGAAACGAATCGGTCAATTTCCGGCTGCGGGACTGGCTGATCTCAAGGCAGAGATACTGGGGATGCCCGATTCCCATGGTCTGGTGCGATGAATGCGGCTGGGTGCCGGAGGACGAAAAAAATCTGCCGGTCCTGTTGCCGACGGACGTCGTGTTTACCGGTAAGGGAGAATCTCCGCTGACGACAAGCAAGTCCTTTATGGAAACGACCTGTCCGAAATGCGGGGGCAAAGCAACAAGAGAGACCGATACCATGGACACCTTCCTGGATTCCTCCTGGTATTTCCTGAGGTACACCGACGCCAAGAACAGCGAGCGGGTCTGGGATCAGAAGAAGGCCGAGTACTGGATGCCTGTGGACCAATATATCGGCGGCGTGGAGCATGCTATCCTGCATCTGCTCTATGCCAGATTCTTTACAAAATTCCTTTACGACCTGGGATACTGCAAGGTAGACGAGCCGTTCACAAACCTGCTGACCCAGGGCATGGTACTGAAAGACGGCTCAAAAATGTCCAAATCAAAAGGTAATGTCGTCAGCCCCGAGGAAATCATCAAAAAATACGGCGCGGATACGGCGCGTCTGTTCATCCTGTTCGCATCACCTCCGGAAAAGGAACTGGAGTGGTCCGACGCCGGCGTGGAAGGAAGCTATCGTTTTCTGAACAGAGTTCACCGCCTCGTATACGAACTGCATGAAAAGGTAAAAAACGCGCCCTCAGACTGGAAGGCCGTCACGGCTGAAGACAAAAAACTGAATTACGCCATGAACGCCACCATTAAAAAGGTTACCGAGGACGTAGGAGGCAGGTTCAATTTCAATACGGCCGTCAGTTCCATCATGGAACTGGTCAATGAACTCTACCGCTACAAGGAAATCGAGCAGCCGAATCACGGTCTTCTGAAAACGGCCGTCGAGAATCTCATTTTGATTTTATCGCCGTTCACACCGCATATTTGCGAAGAAATGTGGGAGCATACAGGTCATAAGAGCGCCGTTTATCTGGAAAAATGGCCGGTTTACGATGAAAACGCCCTGGTAAAGGATTCCGTTGAAATCGTCATTCAGCTGAACGGAAAAGTGAAGGATAAGCTGGAAGTTGCCAACGGACTCACAAGAGAACAGCTGGAAGCTGCCGCTATGGGCAGCGAGAAGGTCACGGCGCTGCTGGCAGGCAGAAAGATCGTAAAAATCGTTGCCGTGCCAAATAAATTGATCAATATCGTAGTACAATAACATGAGGCTGATAGCAGCAAAGGATTGTACAAAATTTGCAAGCAAGGAAAGGATTGAAATTTTTTGAGAATATTAGAAACCAATAAAGGAGGCAGTCCGGTAAAGCTGATTCCAATCGGCGGTCTGAACGAAATCGGAAAGAATATGACCGTATTGGAATATAAAAACGACATCATGATCATCGACTGCGGACTGTCTTTTCCGGATGATGAAATGTTCGGAATCGACATCGTCATTCCCGACTTCAGCTACTTGGTCAAGAACCGGGAAAAGGTGAAGGGAATGATTCTGACCCATGGCCATGAAGACCATATCGGAGCCATTCCTTATCTGCTGAAAGAGCTGAATATCCCGATCTACGGCACGAGACTGACACTCGGGCTGGTGGAAAACAAGCTGAAGGAGCACGGGATCAAGGCAAAGCTCAATACCATCAGGGCGGGACAGACCGTAAAGATCGGAGATTTCAAAATCGAGACCATGCGTACGACCCATTCCATCGCCGACGCGATCTGTCTTGCGATCGATACGCCGGCGGGCGTCGTTTTTCATACGGGAGATTTTAAAATCGATTACACCCCCGTCGACGGAGAGCCTATCAATTTCCAGAAGCTGGCCGATCTTGGACATAAGGGCGTGCTTTTGATGCTGGCCGACAGCACCAATGCGGAAAGAAAGGGCTATACCGCTTCGGAAAGAACCATCGGAATAGCGCTGGAAAACATTTTCCGCGGTTCGGAAGCGAGAATTCTCATCGCCACCTTCTCCTCCAATGTGCACCGCGTGCAGAGGATCATCGATACGGCGGTCATGTTCGGCAGAAAGGTGGCCATTTCCGGTAGAAGCATGGTCAACGTGGTGAACCTGGCCATCGAGCTAGGCTATTTGAATATTCCGGAAAACGTCCTGGTCGATATCAATAAGATCAGGAATATCCCGGATCATGAGTTGGTGATCATCACCACGGGAAGTCAGGGCGAACCCATGTCGGCGCTGGCACGGATGGCTTCCGCCGACCACAAGGCGGTCCAGATTAAGAAGGGGGATATGGTGATTCTTTCCTCAAGCCCGGTGCCGGGCAATGAAAAGACGGTATCCAACGTTATCAACAAGCTCTTTGAAAAAGGAGCCGACGTGATCTATTCGGATATCGCAGATATTCATGTATCCGGCCATGCATGTTCGGAGGAACTGAAGCTGATGCATTCCCTCATTAAACCAAAATATTTTATGCCTGTTCACGGAGAATACCGGCATCTGAAACAGCATGCCCTGATCGCGGAGCATCTCGGAATGGCGCCGGAGAACATCCATATCCTCGAAAACGGAGAAGTGCTCCATCTTCATAAGGACAGCGTTGTCAAGGCCAAAGAGGAGGTTTCCGCCTCCGCCGTTCTGGTCGACGGTCTCGGCGTGGGCGACGTCGGAAACATCGTTCTGAGGGACAGAAAGCTGCTGTCGGAATCAGGTCTGATCATCGTGGTTGCCGCCATCGATAAAAGCACGGGGACAATCTGTTCCGGTCCCGATATCATCTCGAGGGGCTTCGTTTATGTGAGAGAAAACGAGGATCTGATGAATTCGGCAAAGATGGCGGTCAGCGCCAGACTGGAAAAATGCTCCGAGGACGGGCTGAGAGACTGGGCCGGCTTAAAGAATGCGGTGAGAGATGAGTTGAAGAACTTCATCTATGAAAAGACGAAGAGGAGTCCTGTCATCCTGCCGATTTTCCTGGAAGTGTAAAGGAGGAATGAAATGAATATTCATGACGAGGCTCACAGCCTGGCGCGGGCGATCAAGGAATCGGCCGAATACAAGGAGTATGTAAGACTGAAGGATGATGTGTCCAAGAATGAGGAACTGAGCGCCATGCTCAACGATTACCAGGCCAAACAGTTTGAACTGCAGGCTAAGATCGCGCTGGGCGGAGAAATGGGCCCCGAACTGATGGAGCAGATCCAGACCCTGAATCAGATCGTGATGAGAGATCCCCTGGCTTTTCAATATGTCCAGGCAATGCAGCGATTCATGCTGCTTGTGAATGACGTCTACACCATACTGGGGGAAGTGATCAAATTTGACAACAAGTAATATGATCAAAACGGAACAGGAGATCGAGAGCATATCCAGAGCTGCGGCCCTGGGCGACCGCTGCTTTTCCTATATTCTGGGCTACATCGAGCCGGGCATGACGGAAAAGCAGGTAGCGGATGAGATCGAACGGTTCCTGCTGGAAAACGGAGCGGAGGGTCTTGCCTTCGATACCATCAGCGTATCCGGGGAAAGATCCAACCTTCCCCATGGAGAACCGACGGACAAGGTCATCGAAAAAGGCGAATTCCTCACCCTCGATTTCGGCGCCGTCATCGACGGCTTCTGCGGAGATATGACCAGGACCATCGCCGTCGGTTCGGCCACGCCCGAGATGAGAACGATATACGACGTTGTTCTGGAGGCTCAGCTGGCCGCCATCGAATTTATCAGGGCGGGCGTCCGGTGCTTTGACGCGGACAAGGTTGCAAGGGACATCATCACCAAAGCCGGATACGGCGACTATTTCCCGCACGGACTGGGGCACGGCGTCGGACAGGAGGTTCATGAGGCGCCGACTCTGAATCCGAAAAGCGAAGAAGTCCTTGCCGCTAACATGGCGATCACCATCGAGCCGGGTATTTACATACCGGAGAAATTCGGCGTAAGGATTGAAGACTTGGCAATTGTGACAGACTCTGGTATAATAAATAAAGTTAAGTCCAAAAAGGATCTGATCATACTTTAGTGCATTTTTTTGGAGGTATATAAAAATATGATTTATGCTAGCGATTTTAAAAAAGGGATTACCTTTGAAATCAACGGGGAACCACATGTGATCCTTGATTTTCAACATGTAAAGCCCGGCAAGGGAGCCGCATTCGTGCGCACCAAGTACAGGAACATACTGACCGGCGCCACGAGAGAAGAAGCGTTCAATCCGAACGACAAGTTCGAAAATGCGCGCATCGAGACCAAGACGATGCAATACCTGTACAATGACGGAGAGCTTTACTATTTCATGGATCAGGAGACCTTCGATCAGGTTCCTTTGATGAAGGACCAGGTTGAGGATGCGATCCTCTACCTGCGGGAAAACGATATGGCCACCATCAAGTTCTTTAAAGGAAATGCCTTCCTGGTGGAGCCGCCGAACTTCGTCAACCTGAAGGTCATTGAAACCGAACCGGGGGTCAAGGGCGATACGGCGACAAACGTAACGAAAGCTGCGACGGTAGAAACGGGAGCTGTGGTCCAGGTACCGATCTTCATAGAAGAGGGCGAAATAATACAGATTGACACCAGAACCGGTGAATATTTATCAAGAGCAAAATAATGGGGCGCTTAAGCCTTAATGAAAGATTTCGCAGGATCGTATTCTGCGAAATTTTTTCGGACCGGCTGTTTCGCTCTTCGGCAAGCCTGTGTACCTGCAACAGAGGGGGAAAGTATGGGAAAGCGACGTAACAAAGTAAAGAACAAAAGGCGTTTTCTGATCAGCATCATCGTTCTGACAGGAATGATCATCATCGCAGCCGCTGCGGCGTACACCGTTTACATCGGACAGGAAAGCAGACCGATGAAACCTGGGAGCGAGGAATCCGTAACGGTAGCCATTCCTTCCGGCACGGGCACGGAGGGGATCGCACAAATACTGGAGGAAAACGGCCTGATCGACAATACCAAAGTATTCAAGCTGCTATCCAGGAGCAAAGGCTTCGACGGCAAATTCAAAGCCGGACAGTATTCTCTGTCGCCGGGAATGTCAATGGAGGAAATCATGGAGATCCTGGTTGCCGGAAGGGCGGATACCGTCCGGTTCACGATTCCGGAAGGCTATGATATCAGGAGAACCACGGAAAAGCTGGCGGAAGAAGGTCTGGTCAATGCGGAGAAATTTGCGGAAGAAATCGAATCGGGACAGTTCGACTATGATTTCC
>Ga0116191_1003568_pt1 | contig 11328 bp, 6 predicted proteins | sample AD_UKC111_MetaG_FD_89897 | JGI IMG/M metagenome (GOLD analysis project Ga0116191, IMG submission 89897) | Active sludge microbial communities of municipal wastewater-treating anaerobic digesters from Hong Kong - AD_UKC111_MetaG | ecosystem: Engineered > Bioreactor > Anaerobic > Digestate | place...
CCAGGTAGCGCCACTTTTGGCCTCCGCAGAAGATAGCCAACCGCCGGCCGAACTTGCGTTGAATATCGAAGTAATACTTCTCCGTGACGTCCTCCTTCATCGCCACGACGGATTCGATTCCGATCAGCTTCTCGAGCAACGGCAGCGAAATGTTCCCATGCAACACCAGCCCGATCCTGACTGCTTCGGCGATGGCCCGATAGTAGTCGAGGATGCCCTGCTCGGAACCGCGCGGAACGAAGACCTGCAATCCATCGGCGCCGGTGGCCTCGGCGAACTTGGCGTAGTCCACGGCACGTGCAGTCCACCACGCGCCGGTCGCCGCGATGACGGTTGCCCTTCCGCCCACGGCTTCCACCAGGACGCGCGTCAGCTGCTTGATCTCCTCATAGCCCAGCGCGTGATACTGGCTGTCACCGGCGGTGAGTTGGTACACACGGATTCCGTGAGCCAGCCCCAGCTTGACCATATTGCGCACGCCCTGGTAGTCCACGCTGTCGTCCCGGTTGAACGGCGTGGGGATGGCCATAATCGGACCACCGATGCGTTTCATGAGATCTGCGGGGGATGATGGGGCCCTCCCGCCGGCGGCGCAACACCAACCCACTGGCGCCACGCTCGTCAGCAATGATCGGCGCGTCAACAAAGAATTCAGCATGGGGACGGGCACACTAGTGAACATGAACATCCGCGGTTGGGAAGGACGCCATCAGGAAGGATCACCCTCCCGGGCTCCTTCATGGTGCGGCAGTGTCGATTTCGACCTCCCGCTGTAAACGGTTGCTCTCCGTCACCGCGTGGAAAGCCTGTACGGTCCGCCATTCCTCAACGGTCGTTGCCATGTGGTACGGGTGCCGGCCTTGTACCGCACCGAAGAAGTGGCGCATCTCTCGCAGATAGCAGGACTCATAAGTAAACCCTTGCGGCGTCGCGCCGGCGGTGGCCGTGCCGGAGCGCACGCGCTGCCGGGCCAGGATCTTGGTCATCTCCCGGCTGGCCTCCAGCGCCGCATCCCAGTCTGCTGCCCGCTCCAAGCTTAACTCCATATGCTGCTTCTGGTCGCCGTCGTAAAGCCGCACGAAGGGGAGGTTTTGATGCCACTCGATGGTCCCTTTGTCGCCGGCGATGCGCACATGACGGCCCATAGTGCCCAATTCAATGACGTCGTCATGAAAGAAGCCGCGTGCGCCATTAGCGAATTTGAGCAGAACATCGTGCTCGTCAGGCCCGTTGATCTCCAGGCCGCTTACCTTGTCCAGCCGGGCCAGGACCGACCGAATCGGTCCCATCCACCACTGTATAGCGGCAAACTCGTGCAAGATCATGTCGAATCCAGCGCCGCCCAACCGCGCATCCGACCCGTAGAAGTTCTTGTAGCTCTCGTAGGGATGCCAATCCGCCAGATGGTTCCCCAGACTGTACTCGAAATAGAGCGGCTTGCCGATCGCTCCCTCGTGTAACAGATCATGGATAATCCGGTACGGCGGATAGTAGCGAAGCGTGTGGCTGATTCCCAGCACCGCCGGATAGTTCGAAGCCGCCGAAGCGATCTCCCGCATCAGGCCTGCATCCATCACAAAAGGCACTTCCGCAAACAGGTGGAGCTTGCTAGCCAGCACCCGGCGCACGGCCGCGTCATGAGCAGTGGGGGGCGTGGAGATCAAGACTACGGCAGGGTTCTCGGCGAAAGCCGCGTCCAGATCAGTGGTGCCCCGAATACCGAATGCTTCTGCCACCTGTCGGCAGCGGTCCGCGACGGCCTCGTGGAGAATCACTTCGCCGGCATCCAGATAGGTGACGTCGCGAAGGCGGCGCCGGCCCATCGAGCCGGCGCCGATGCACAGGATCTTTGGCCGCATTTAGAATTGGAACCTCAGTGCGAACTGAATGCTGCGATTGTCACGCGCCCGCGTGATTTTCGCTCCCGAGACCGTATTGAAGAAGTAATTCGACGCCGGAGCCGTCAGGTTTGGATGGTTGGCGATGTCGAACGCTTCCGCGCGGAATTGTATTCGCGTCCGTTCGGTGATGCGAAAGTTCTTATGCAGTCCGAAGTCGATGTTGTTCGTACCGGGCCCCACAATGAGGTTTGAAGCAGCATTTCCCTGCACGTTTATGGTTCGTGTGGAGCCGGTCGTCGGGTCTACCACCGGCGTTCCGACCTGGGTCACAAAGCAAGTGTAATCGAACCATTTATCCGGAGTTCGCTGGCCCGACGGCAGGTTTCCGTTGCAGACCCGGTTGGGGAAGCGCGTGGCCGTATCGTAGACCGTGAACGGGTAACCATCCTGGAACGAAACGATGAAATTGGCGGCCCATCCCCCGGCGACCCCGTTGACGACTCCATTCCAGTCACTTCCCATGCTCTTGCCTCTTCCGAACGGCAGTTCATAAACGCCGCTCAGCACCAGACGCTTGCGGATGTCGAAATCGGCGTTGGAGTAGCGCCGCGTCGCCACAGTCCCGGCCAGCACTTCGTTGCTGAACACGTTCTCGTTGGTCGCATCGTTGGAGGATTCCGCCATGGCGTGGCCCCATGTGAAGGCCGACAAGAAGCTGAACCCGCGCGAGAACTCCTTGGCCAGTCTCATCTGCATGGAGTTGTATTTCGAATTAAACCCTTTGGATCGCACCGCAGGCGAGAAGTTCTTAATCAGCTGACGCATCTTCTGTGCGCCCGCTGGGTTGATCATGTCCACCGTCGCCGGACCGGCCAAGTTGGTGCCTTTCGAGCCTACATAGGAAACCTCCAGAACCGTCTTGAACCCGAGGTCCCGGGCCACCGTCACGTTGTACTGCTGCAGATAGCCAGTCGGATAATACGGCGTCGTGGCGTAAAACGTCCCCGGGTTGGCGCCTTGAGCCTGCGTGTAATCCAGCGGCTGCTGGTCCACGGACCGCGTCCGGTCCACTCCGTCCGCCCAATTTGTGGACCGAGAGAAATAGCTGAACTGGCCCCGGAACGGATTCACCCAGGCTCCATAGACCATATTGAAAGCGACCTCGCTGGTGTGGAACAAGCCGTAACCGGCGCGGATGACGGTGGAGTTGTTGTTGAACGGCCGGTAAGCCAGACCGACCCGCGGAGCGAAATTCTTCTTCGATGGATCGAACGGGCGCGCTGCCCCACCGGTCTCGTAAGGGTACTTCAAAACCGCCAGTTTGTCCTGCGGTGCGCCCGTTGGATAGATTGGTACGCCGTTGTCAAAGTCGAAATTCACAAACTCATTCGTGGCGCTTGCGAAAGGCTGCTCGAATTCATACCGCAAGCCTAGGTTCACGGTTAGCCGCGAGGAGACCTTCCAATCGTCCTGAAAGTACAGGGAAAAAGCGTTACGGCGCAGCAGCATCGCGCTGCCATCGCCGATACCATAGGTCACCCTGGGTGAAATGCCCGCCAGCACGGAGGTGAAGGTGGAGCCCGTGCCGATATAGGTAGCGTTGTACGCCGGAGTAGCGTCGTATAGACCGAAGTAATACGTGGCTGGGACGCCGTCGTTGAAGGTCCAATCGTATTGCTGGCGCCGGAAGTCCCCGCCCACCAGCACGCTATGACGGTTCTTGATCCACATCAGGTTGTCTTTGGCATAAAAGTTAATGTTGTCGCGGCCGCTCTTGCCCACGTTGCCCAAGTTGAAAAGCGTAAACCCCTGCGTGTACATCAGGACCCTGGGCGAACCCTGCACGACGGTTCGTGTTCCACTCCAAAGCCCCCATTCCTTGGCGTAATTCTGGTCCTTCAGCACGAAGTCGCTGCCTGTGTTGTACTTGGTGACGTTGAACTTCAGGTCGTTCACGAGTGTTGGTGAGAAGGTGTGGGTATAAGTTGCCACCAGCACGCGATCGTGATCCAGGTTCTTGGTGTCGCCGTAAACGGTGTTGGCCGGATTGAGCGTGTTGTAATTGCCAAAGTTAAAGGTGCCGCTTAGGAAGTCGTGTTCCGACACGTAGTAGTCCACACGCCCCAGGACCTTATTCTGATCACTCGAACCTTTGCGGAACATGCGCAGATTCAGGATCGGGTCGCCCGAGTAGTTCGGCTGCGGCCACAGGCCCATCATGGTTTGGCCTACCTTGGTGATCATACTCGCCGGAAGCTTGTTGCCAGGAATCGGCTGCAAGATGCTTGGATCGTAAAGCACCGCAGGTTGACCCGTCCACGGATTCGTGGTGCTGGTGAGATCACCTGCACGTTCTTTCTCGGTGGGCGCGAAGGTAGTCATCAACGAGCCCGGCGTCTTTTTCCGGAACCCTTCGTAACTCCCAAAGAAGAACAGCTTGTTCTTGACCATCGGCCCGCCCAGCGTGCCGCCGAACTGGTTGAAAAGGAACTGCGCCATCTTCTCGCGCGGTTGGGTGAAAAAGTAGGGCCGTGCGTCGAAGACTTTGTTTCGGTGGTAGTCGTAGACACTTCCGTGAAAGGAGTTGGTCCCGGAATTGGTGACCACGCTGATGACGGCCCCGCCCGACCGGCCGTATTGCGCCGAATACAGGTTGGTCTCCACCCGGAACTCCTTGATTGCGTCCACTGAAGGCGATGAGATCAATTGGTTCTGGTTGGCATCGGTGTTGTCCGCGCCATCGAAAAAGAAGGCATTCTGGGAGGAACGCGTGCCATTGAAGCCGACCACGTAACCTTTATCGTCAATCGCGCCCCGCTTCGGATTGCCGGACTCGGCGCCGGGAACCAGCGCCGCCAGAGCGATGTATTCGCGTCCATTCAGCGGGAGATTCTGGATCTTCTCGTTGGAGATCACTGCCCCCAGGCTGGCCGTCTCTGTGTTGACAGCGGCGGCACCTGATTCCACAATGACCTCTTGCGACAACGCACCCACCTTGAGTTGCAGATCCGCACGCAAGACCTGGCCTACGCTCAACGTCAAGCCGGCCATTTCGAGCTTGCGGAAACCAGCGTGTTCCGCAGTAACTGTGTACCCTCCGGGGGGTAGGAAATCGAAGCGATAGTCACCCTGGGTGTCGCTCGAGGCCGTGCGGGTGAACCCCGTTTCGACGTTCGCGGCCACCACCTTGACGTGGGGAATGAGACTGCCGCTTTCATCGGTGATGGTGCCCAGAATGACACCTTGGTTGCTCGATTGTGCCCAGGCGGCCAGCGCCAGGACACATCCAAGAAGAAGCTGCGCCAACTGTCGACTGATCATCGTGGTAACCTCTGCAAGAGCGTTACTGCAATCTGTCGACAATTATTACCATATAGCAGAACAGCTGTCAATATGCTTTTTAGCCTTTGTTTATATTGACAAGCGCATGATGTTGCTGTAATCTGTCGACAATGATGTTAAGAATCAACGGCGTCGTCACCCCCCTGGGAACACCACTTTCAGCCGATGAGCGTCCAGACCAAATGGGCTTGCGGCGCCTCGTTCGCCACGTGATCGGGGGAGGCGTCCATGGCATCCTAGCCAACGGCTCGATGGGCGGATTCGCCTGGCTCAGTGACGACGATCAAGTCCGTGCTATTGCCATCATACTTTCGGAGGTCGACGGAGCCGTCCCCGTGTTAGGAGGGCTGGGGGAAACTGGAACCCGGCGGGCTGTGTGCATGGCTCGTCGCATCGCCCGCGAGGGTGTGCAATACCTCTCAGTTCTCGCCCCGTTTTACTACACGGCAGCGCCCCAACATCTGTACGCATATTTCTCCGAGATCGCCGCCGCCGTGGATCTGCCAATCTTCCTATATGACAACCCGACGCTGACCAAGTGCCATATCCTGCCCGAGACCGTGGCCCGCCTTCGTCAGTCTATTCCCAATATCGTGGGCATCAAGGAAAGCAATCAAGACTGCGTCAACCTGCAGAACCTGCTGCATTTGATGAAAGACGACCCAGGCTTCTCAGTCCTCACAGGAAGCGAATTCCTAATCCTTACACACCTGCAGATGGGCTGCCACGGCTGCGTGGGTGGACTCCATAACATTTGCCCGCACCTAGCAGTGAAGCTGTACGAAGCATTTCGCGCCGGAGAATTTGAACTCGCACGTCGGCTCCAGCAAGATCTGGTGGAGGCTTGGCAGATCTTCCGTTATGGCGAGATTTGGGGAGCTTTCGACGAGGCCTTGCGCTATTTGGGAATCTGTGAGCGCGCCACGGCGGCGCCTTACGTTACCGAGCTCCACGGGCAAGAACGGACCAAGGTGCACGCCATCCTGGATCGTTACGTCCGGTCCGGTGCCAGTGCCGGTTCCGATGGCCCTAGTCCGGAAAGGCGCTCTGACCAATCCCAACCCACGGCCAAGTGCTCGCGCATCACCTCTTCGGCCGATGCCTGAGATTTCCCCTGGAGGAACTCAAGAATGGGCCGGTGCGAATACATGATGTGTTGTAACCTCTTGTCGGACGTGAATCGTATGACCGCATGGGCAAAGACCGGCGTGGCCAAACTCGCCAAGGCTCGTTCCAAGTGCTCGTTGCCCGTCAGATTCCAGATTGCTCTATGAAACTCCAGGTCCAGGCGTACCCGCTGGGGTCTAGGCAACTCCTCCGCATTCTCCAGCCTCTTGACCAACCGCGACAGTCTTTTCTCGCCGGAGGGATCCAAGCGGGCGCGGCACAACCGCAGCGCCGCGCCTTCGAGCAAAACCCGAATGCTGTTGATCTTCCGGATGTCCTCATCGTCCAGATCCACCACAAACATGCCCTGGCGAGGCTTGGCCAAAGCCAGTCCCATCAACTGGAGGTTCTGCAGGGCTTCCCGGATCGGTGCGCGGCTCACTTGGAGATGACGCGCCAGCTTGCTCTCGTTCAGCCGCTCTCCCGGCTTCAGTTTCCCTGCCAGGATGGCGTCTGTCAGAGTCTCGACGATATCCTTTCTCAGGGTGTGTGCCCGCACAGGCACGGAGAACCCTTCCTTGTCCGCACTCATTCCCGCTCCGCCTTAATGTATCACACAAACAGTCGTCTGTCGACAAAAAGTACAAAGCATAAGTCAATCCTTTTTTTGTCATTATATCATTGGTATGAAACTGTCGACAAAATGTATGATACCTACGGAGCCGCGCAAGCTTCGGATCGATATACACCACGGTCTTTCGATAACGCGGTTCGTCGGCACGAAATACATGGTACTGCACAAGGGCTGTTCCCGGTGCCACGGCGGGTATGATCTGCCGGTATGCGGCTGTAGAGTCGACCTTTTGCAATGCAGACAGTTGTGCTGAAGGCGCACTGTGGCCACACCGGGCACGTTCGTGCGCATCGGAGGTGTTCAATGACTGGACAGGATCTTTACCGGCGGGCCCGCCGCAGGATACCCGGCGGGACGCAATTGTTTTCCAAACGCCCGGAGTTTCTGTTGCCCGAGCAATGGCCCAGCTACTACTCGCGGGCGGGGGGCGCTGAGGTATGGGATCTACAAGGGAACCGATACATCGACATGTCCTTTGCCGGCATTGGTGCGACGGTTCTGGGCTTCGCCGACCCGGACGTCGATGAGGCTGTGCGTCAGGCCATCGCCTCCGGGAGCATGACTACCTTGAATTGCCCCGAGGAAGTGGAACTGGCGGATCTGCTCTGCGCGCTGCATCCTTGGGCCGAGATGGTCCGTTACGCCCGCTGTGGCGGTGAGGCCATGACCATCGCGGTTCGCATCGCCCGAGCGCGCACTGGGCGCGAGAAGATCGCTTTCTGTGGCTATCACGGCTGGCATGACTGGTACTTGGCAGCGAACCTTGTCGGCGACGGCGCTCTCGACACCCACCTCCTGCCCGGTTTGGCGCCTGCAGGCGTGGCCCGGAGTCTCGCCGGAACCGCTCTGCCGTTCCACTATAACCACCTCAACGAACTCGAGCAGATTCTAGCGGCGCACGGTCAGGACTTGGCGGCGATCGTGATGGAACCGGCGCGTGATCAGCAGCCTCAGCCAAATTTCTTGGAGAGCGTTCGCGAACGCGCCCGCCAGGTGGGAGCCGTACTTATCTTTGATGAGATCACTGCGGCGTGGAGGGTCAACACTGGGGGTCTCCACCTGACCTACGGAGTCTCTCCGGATATCGCGGTCTTCGCCAAGGCAATGTCGAACGGCTATCCGATGGCGGCCATCATCGGTACCGGCGACGCGATGCAGGCAGCCCAGAGCAGTTTCATAAGCAGTACATACTGGACTGAGAGAATTGGGCCCGTGGCTGCGCTCGCCACCATCCGCAAGCACCGGGACCAAAACGTGCCGGAGAGGCTGGCGGCGACAGGTCGTCGTATCCAGGAGGGATGGCGCCGCGCTGCTGAGCGCACCGGAATCCCCGTGACAGTGACAGGAATTCCGCCGCTGTCACACTTCACTTTGGGGCTGGATGATGCGCAAGCGGCACGCACCTTATTCACGCAGGGAATGCTGGATCGCGGCTTCCTCGCTACCAACGCTTTCTACGCCATGTATGCCCACGAGGACCGGCATGTCACGGCCTATTTGGCAGCGGTGGAGGAAGTCTTCTCGGAAATCGCGCGCGCGGTTGAGCACGGCCGGGTGGCAGACTTGCTTCGCGGCCCGGTGGCTCACGCCGGATTCTATCGGTTGACGTGAGGATATCCTTGAGTCTCTTACCCTGCGAGCTTTGACTCAGTTGGTCTTCGCGTCCTTCTGCTGTTGTTGTTGTCGGAGTGATCGCCGGAGGGTTATCGGCATCACGTACGCGGCGATCGGCTCCAGCGGATGCTGACCCGCGGGACACTCTGCTGATCAGAATTTGCGCCGCGCCGCCGGAATGAGAAGATTGCTTACATGCATCTTACTCGACGGCTGTTCTCAGGCGCCGCGGCCGGTGCCATCTGCGCCGCCGCACAACAGCAAGGCGCCATAACCGGGACTGTCTACGGCGGCTCCGGCATTGAGGTGCCGAATCCTCGCGTTCGTGTAACGGACATTGACACGAACGCGGTCACCGAGGTCACGGCAGGCTATCGCGGCGAGTTTGCCGTGAAAGGGCTTCCGCCGGGGCGGTACACTGTCTCGGTTACATCTTTCGATGGCTTTCCCGATTCGCGCGTCGAACTGCGCGACGGCGAGACAGCCCGCGTGGATCTGCGCATCCGCGAGTTGCGCATCTCGCCGGACTTTGCCAAGCGGCGGACGGTCACTATGTCCGAACTCGGCCGTACCGGTACGACAGGCGTCTCCGCCATCGAAGTGACCGATTACGTCTACGGCGGCTACCAGGGGGATTTTCCGTCACCGCCTCACGCCGACGTCAATCCGAAACGGGCCGTCGTTATTATCTGGAAAGACTTCCCTTACCGGTTTGTCTTTTCGCACGAAGGCAGCTACTGCCCTTGGTTCGAGCTGCCCTCCGGTGCTGCCCTGTGCTACCAGTTCTTCGAGGGCAACGCGGGCTGGGCCGAGTTGTTCAACGACTGGGGACGCAAGGAGCGCGACAGTTTCGTGGACGTCCTGGAGAGCGGTCCCAGGCGCGTGTGGGTGCGCTGGACTTACTTCGGCGTAAACATGAAGAATGGTGAACCTGCGTTCCGCGGCAGCGAGGACTTCTGGGCGTATCCGAATGGCCTGATCCTGCGCCGCCAAAGCTACGATACGCTGAAACCCAGTGATGCGCGCGGCTATGCGCGGGAACCCATCGAGATGATCGGCATGTGCCCGGTTGGCAAGCGCTGGATGGACGTGCTCTCCGCTGGTGAGGCGATCGGTGAGAGCCACGCGCTCGCGGTGCTGGATCCGTTCTCCACCAGGCGCTACGACGTCTATTGGAAACATAAGCCCGGCACCGTGTGGGAAGCCGTGCCGCGGCGCGCCGGGGCGAGTTGGAAGGAACTGGACGATGCGGCCGGCGTGGCGCTGGTGGTCCCGATGAAGGAAGGAGCGCCGTTCTGCATCTTCGGCGACGCCTCCGGCTTCCGCCACGACTTCACGCGCATCAAGGAACACAGCCACAAGGACACGGGGGGCATCGGCTGGATCTCCCAGTCGTGGGATCACTGGCCAATCGGCTGGCTCAACAGCCAGGCGCACGCGGTGGATGCGGAATCGCTCGCGCGCTATCCGAATCACTTCTCGCCCGCCGGCATGGATTTCTTCGCACTGCCGAACGAGGAATCCGCGCGTGGCAACTTCTATTCGCTGATCGGAGTCGGCGGAGGCATCGAGCGCATCCGCGCGCTGGCACGCGAGTGGCTCGAATTCGGTCCTGCGCGGATTCAAATGCCGGACAGCGCGGGCGGTCTGCCGGTCGTGTATGATTCCGGGAAAGGCAAACCATGAGCTTACACGGACTCCTGCTCCCGTTCGCCATCCTCTGGCCGTTCCTGACTTTCCCGCAGAGCGCGCCCGATGCGGGATTCAAAGAAACCGTCATCGTCATCCCCCACACGCACTGGGAAGGCGCGGTTTTCAAGACCCGCGCGGAGTACCTGGATATCGGCCTGCCGCACATCCTGAAGGCGCTCAACTTGCTGAAACGGTATCCCGACTACCGCTTCGTGCTCGACCAGATGTGCTACGTCAAGCCGTTCCTGGAGCGCTATCCTGCCGAAGCGGACGCCTTCCGGAAGTTCGTGCGCGAGGGACGCCTGGAGTTGACCGGCGGAACCGACACGATGCACGACAGCAACATGGTTTCGGGTGAGTCCATCGTGCGCCAGTATCTGCTCGGCAAGCAGTTCTTTCGCGACAGGTTGGGCGTAGAGGTCAAGTCCGGCTGGGGGCTGGACACCTTCGGGCACAACGCACAGATGCCTCAGATCCTCAAACTGGCGGGGATGAATTCGTACTGGTTCCAGCGCGGCGTTCCGGGACCGCAGACTCCAAGCGAGTTTTTGTGGGAAGGCATCGACGGCACGCGCATCGCGGCTTTCTGGCTGCCAATTTCATACGCGGCGCTCCACAATGTGCCGTCCGGGGCGGCGGATTTCGACCGCCTGGTTCGCAGCCGCGTGGACGCGCTCACGCCATTTACGCGCGGCCGGGGCCGCGTGCTCATGGCGGGCGCGGATGTCTGGGAGCCCGAAGAACTGCTGCCGGTCATGGTCGCGGAATTCAACCGGGCGGGCGCAGCGCCGTTTACACTGCGCCTGGGCGTGCCCTCGGACTACGAAGCGCTGGTCGCCACGCGCAAAGATGAAACTGTCATTCGAGGCGAACTGAACCCCATCTACCAGGGCGCATACAGCAGCCGGATCGAGGTCAAACAGTGGAACCGCGATCTGGAACGCATCCTCACAACCGCTGAGAAGACCTTCGTTCTCGCCGGAGACAGGAGCCAGACCACGCGCCGTGCCATTGAGGAAGCTTGGGAACCAGTGCTCTTCAACCAGGCGCACGACCTTGCCGCCGGCGTCATGGTGGACAAGGTCTTCGAAGATTCTC
>Ga0116191_1003575_pt1 | contig 11322 bp, 11 predicted proteins | sample AD_UKC111_MetaG_FD_89897 | JGI IMG/M metagenome (GOLD analysis project Ga0116191, IMG submission 89897) | Active sludge microbial communities of municipal wastewater-treating anaerobic digesters from Hong Kong - AD_UKC111_MetaG | ecosystem: Engineered > Bioreactor > Anaerobic > Digestate...
TAATATATATCCCATATTCTTTTAAGAAAAATATACATGAAAAATATTACTATAACAATATTACCCATATTTAGGATAACAGCATTTCTTGTACTTCTTTCCACTTCCACATGCTCGACCTTTGACCATATTTTGCTTATATATGGTACAAATAGTATTATGTGTTTTTCCCTTATTTTATGGGCATTTAGTACATTATATTATTAGTATTATCTATATTATAAATATTACTAATTTTATATGTTACGTGGACAAAATGTGGACAAGAATCATCTTTTCACAGCATTTTGTTTCCTCATTCATTATATCACAAAACAAAATTTTAGAAAATAAGTCTACTTCATTATATAAATATGTCATTTTTTTGTGGTATCATATATATGAGGTGAACAAATATGGACAACGAAAATAATTTATTAATTATGCCTAAACAAACAGCACAACTTGATGCATTTTATGCTTCTCTAGAAATATATTATAAATCTCACAATAATGGAGAAATATGGCATTCAAATGTTGATTTTAAAGAAGAAATTAAGCGAGCTCTTCCATATCTAGCAGCTGGAGCACAAGACGGACCATATTTAGTTAAACAATCTGAATTAACAAGATACTTTGGTTTAGTTCAATATGAATATTCTAAACCTGGTAAGGCTCATATTACAGATAAAGGAATAAGATTTTATAATGCCTATTTACAAAATAATATTGATCTTCAATTAGATATTATTATGGATTCAATTTTTAACCTTTCATTTGGTAGAAATAATACAGCTATTCAATCAAGTAATTCTGATGTAGATGCTCCAAAACTATTTTTAAGAGCAATAACTGACTTAGGAAGTATTTCAACTAAAGGTTTAGCATATTTACTATATGTAACTCATAACCTTAAAATTAACTATTTTGATGCTATTTTCGAATTAAATAAAACTGATAATACTGAACGTGAAATACCAATTGAGGTTTCTAATAAATATAGAGATGTTAAATTTACTAGTTTTTTAACATCAATTGGAATAACCAAATTAGTTGATGGTAATTATCAGCTATCAGATTATATCAAAGATAAATATTTAGCTAAAATTCAAATAATGTCTATTTATAATAAAGAACCTGATTTAACATTAACATTAAAAGAAGATATTGAAGTAGACATAGATGATATGGATCTTAGTGCAACATTAGTTACTGATGTTGATCAAGATAAAGTTATTACTTCATTTGCATATGATGTTAATTCCGAGAAATTCAAAAAACAAAATAATAGAACTCCAGTTCCATACACGAGAGGTAATACAATTAGATATAAAACAAATGCACGTATCTCAAAAACAGCATTAGATATAGCTAATTATGTTTGTATGGGAAATCATGATCACTTAACATTTACTTCAAAGTTAGGTAAACAATATATGGAGGCCCATCATCTTATACCAATGATGGCACAAAAAGACTTTGCAATTAACATAGACCGTGTTGAGAATATCGTGTCTATTTGTCCTATTTGCCACTCTGCAATTCATTTAGATGATACTGCCACTCGACTAGAACTATTAAAAAAATTATTTGACTTGAAGGAACCTGAGCTTAAATCTATAGGCTTAAATATTACCTTTGGAGAATTATTTTCAAAATATTACAAATAAAGCGAAGAACTATTCTTCGCTTTTTATATTTTTAATTAATTCCTCAACCAAATTTTTTACTAACATAGGTGGTATTCCTTCTCCTATAACTTGTCTTATCATTCTTTCATCTGCCCATTCAGGTACATTCCAATCTTTTGGCAAAGAAAAAATTATAAACAATTCATATAAAGTCAAACATCTGGGGTCAGAATACAAATCATATCCCTCTGCATCTTTTCCTACATATTTTCCAGGATGAACACAGCACAATGATGAAATCACACCATTGTTTTGTGTTATTGTTCGTGCTGGTTTATCCCAATCAAATCTCCTATATGTATTATAATGACCATTTACCCTTTCACCATTATCTTTTTTAGGATAATATTTTTCATTATTAAATGCGGTTTCTCCACTTGGTGTATGCATCATTGCTATTGCATGTTTTTTTGAATGAACTGGTGGTCTATGATATTTTGATATTTTTAAAGCTTCTTCTTTCTTTTTATCAAAATCAGGAAATAATTTTATTGTCTCTTCATATCCTTCTTTTAACATTGGATCAACAGATGGTAAATCATATATTGCTTCTCTCATAGTTATTCTTTTTTTCTTTGAAGGTATTTGCCATCTATATTTCATATCTTTTCTACTAATTAAAAATATATTTCTTTTTCTCATTTGTGGTACTTCATAATCCATAGCACTTACTAAGGATTCATCAGCAAAATTATAATCATTACCTAATTCATTTTTTACATAATCACTAATATAAATAACTTCATCATCTATTTTTATTTTCGTTTTTAATAATTGTGGAACGTTTTCTAATAATATATATTTTGGTTTTATTTTTTTTATCATTTCAATTGCATAATAAATCAATTGATTTCTTTTATCCAATGGATCTCTTTTTCCAGCAAGACTCATTCCCTGACATGGTGGTGTTGCTATTAAAAAATCTACATTATTATTTATTGAAGCTTTATATACTGAATCAAATATTTTTTTATCAGTTATATCTCCAATAATCATATTAGCCTCTGGATATAAATATTGATAAAATTTTGCTCTTTTATCTTCCAATTCATTTGCTACAACAATATCGATTCCAACATTTTTTAAATATGTTTCTGCTATACCGACATTCGCAAACAATGAAACACCTTTCAATCTATTCATAATTTTTAATCAACTCCATCATAATTTTTTTAACCATTAATGGTGGGATTCCCTCTCCTATAACTTGTCTTACAAAATGATCGGTGGCCCAACTTGGTATATCCCAATCCAATGGCAATGATGAGACAATCATTAACTCATATATAGTTAAAACTCGTGCATCAGAATAGATATCATAACCTTCATCATCTTTTCCAATATATTTTCCTGGATGAACATTATTTTGTGAACCAATTGTTCTATTATACATCGTAATTGTATATGCAGGTTTATCCCAATTTTGTCTCTTATATGTATTCTTGAAACCTTTAGTAAGACTTCCATCTTTCTTCCTTGGTTTAAATTTATCAATATTATTAAATGCTGTTTCTCCACTTGGTGTATGCATTAAACTATATACTTGTCTATAAACGTGTTTTGGTGGATAATGCCACTTGGATAATGCTAATCCAACTTTTTTCTTTTCTTCAAAGTCCGGAAAAATTTTCATCTGTTCTTCATATGAAATATCATATATTTCTGGATCAAGAGAAGGAACTTTTTCAAAAGCTTCATATAAAGTAATTATTTTTTTATCATGTTTTGGAAAATTCCATGCTATTTCAATATCATTTCTAACAAGTAAAAATATTGCTCTCTCTCTTTGTTGAGGAACTCCATAATCTTGTGCATTTACTATATTTGATTCATTAAATTTATAATCTTTTCCTAGTCGTTCTTTTAAATATTCAGGAATTAATATTTTTTTATCATTATATGATATATATGTTTGAAGCTGTTCAGGAACATTTTCTAAAAAGACAAATTTAGGTTTAACATTTTCAATAATATCTACTGCATATTTTATTAAATAATTTCTTTCATCATCCTTTAATTTTTTTCCTGCTGTACTCATTCCTTGACATGGTGGTGTTGCCATAATTAAATCTACTTCAAATTCTTTTGCTTTTTTTATTATTTCCTTACTTATTGATTCCTCTGTTATATCACCATTAATTACATAAGTTTCTGGATATAAGTGATTATAAAATTTTACTCGTTGTGAATCTATTTCATTTGCAAGAACTACATCAATGCCTACTTCTTTTAAATATGTTTCGGCTATACCGACATTTGCAAATAACGATAAAGCTTTAATTTTGTTTTTCTTTTTCATTTTTCTTTTCCTCTTCAATCTCTTTTTTTACGTATTCTTTTAATAATTCTTGCATACTTTTCTTTTTCTTAATCGCTAATATTTTAAATAAATAATGTTCTTCTTCAGTTAACCTTATACTAATTCTTATATCCTTCATTTATATCACCATTATCATTATACCATATAAACGCCAAAACGCCACAATTATTTTATATTTTTTTATGAGGCTAAATGCTGAAATAAAAAAAGAGCACCTTTACTACTTATGAAAGTTTGTAGTATTGGTGCTTTATTGGGATTCCAAAGGGTTTATCCTTGGCACACATAGTTATTGGCTCTGCCAATATCGTAGTGTGTTACTATAATGAAATTATAGTTCTTAGTTTAAAATCCAATATCAAAATCATCATCCTTATCAATTTCATCTCTATAATTGGATTTTATTGGTTGTTTCATATAAGAAGGAACGTTTGCATATTCAAATAATTCATCTTGTCTTTCAGTTCCTACTGATGTTTTATAGACATCTTTATTATTAAATAAGTTTTCATCATATATATCTTTTACTTTATCAGTAACAATATCTTTTGTTTCTTCATTTCCTCTTATAAGAAGTTTTCTAAAGAACTCTATAAGCTTTTCAACTATTTCATATATGTAACCTTTTAATCCTTTATTTTCTTCTTCTAATTCATCATTTCTCTGTTTTAAATATTTTACTTCATTAGTAAGATTTTTATTTTTTCTTTCTAGTGTGTTATAAGAATCAACTTGATCTTTTACTTCTCCTAAAACTACTTCAACTCTATCTTGTACATCCATCAAATCATCAACTTCTTTTATAACTCTATTCATAGAATCAAATGTTTCTTTTTTTACTTTTACATAATCTTTATCAAACAGGATATTCTTTTTATCTTTAAGACTCTCATTAAACTCATTTAGTTCATATTCTAATCTAGAATGTTTATTCCCTAAATCTTTATTTAAACTATTAGTTATCTTTTTTAATTCTTTTATTCTTATGTGCTCTCTATCACTATTCTTTATTCCTCTTTCTAAATCAAATCCTTTATCATTAAGTCTTTGACAATATTTATCTTGTAAATCCGATAAATGTTTATTATCTCTTATATATTGTTTTTTAGATATTGTATATCTTTCAGTATTAGTTCTTTTATCTAACTTTTTTACTAAAGGAATAACTACACAATGTATATGAGGAGTTTTTTCATCCGTATGAAGTGTAGCATGTAATACTTGTTCTTTCTTATATCCTAAGTCATTATATACAAATTCCATACAAGTATCAGCCCATTTCTTTATATCTTTATTTTTAAGACCTTTAAAGAAGCCGGGAGAAGCTGTGAATATCATTTCATCAGCTACTACATTCTTACTTCTATCTAACATTTGAGAATATGTTCTTTTTCTATCCTCTCTTTCAGTTTTCATTCTTTCATCATGTTCTAATCTATATTCTTTTGTTAGTTCATGAAATCCTTTTACATATTTAGAATCTAATGGAACAAGTTCAATATTATTTTTAGTTAGTTCTAGTTTTATATCTGGATTGGAATTATATGCTTTCTTTTCTCTTTTATTATGAGAACCTATTTGAGCTAAATCATTTAAAGTATAAATAGGTTCACTTCTAAATATTGCATAGTTCATATTTATACCTCAAACTTAATAGCATTGTTAATAACATCAGATATATTAACTTTATCTAAATTATTAATTGCTTCTCTCTTATTATCTTCTATAGTAGATATATAATATTTTCTAGTAATAGATGGATCTGAATGTCCCATTAATTCTGATACCTCGTTCATTAAAGCTCCATTATTAGTTAATCTAGTAGCATATGTTCCCCTTAAATCGTAGAATCTAGCATTTATATTTAATTCATTTTTAATTATCTTATATGGATATTTTGTTATATCTGTTCCTACATAAGTTCCATCATCTTGAGTAAATATAAAGTTTATTGTTTCTTCATTATTATTGTTAATAACTATCCTTTTATCAACATCATCATTTTCTAAATGATAATATTTATATTGAGTTCCAAATATTTCTTTTAAATAATCTTGTCTATTCTTATAATTTATTAATGCTTGTTTTAATGTATTCCCTATATAAACAGTTCTTGTTCCTGAATTAGTTTTAGTTGGTCCTAAATACCATCTTCCTTTATAGTCTTTAGGTCTATCATAAACACTGTGTTTAATATTTATAATTCCTTTATCTAAATCTATATCTTCCCAAGTTAGAGCAAATACTTCGCCAGTTCTTAATCCTGTATAACAACATGTTAAGAATGAACATATAAATGTAGCATTATCTTTAAATCTTTCTAGAATCAAATCTATTTCTTCTTTAGTATAAAGATGTTTAATATCTTCTGAATATTTATTAACTTTTGGAAGTCTTAATGTTAATGCTGGATTATATTTTATAAATCCATATAGGTTACATGCATCTCTAAACGATCCTTTAACTACTTTTAGAATATTCTTACAATATGATCTAGAATGATTAAATTCATTTACTATATCAGTTATATAACTATTTAAAGATACACTAGTTATTGTAGATAATTTAAATTTACCTATTTTAGGTTTGATATATTTATTTATTAATAATGTATAAGTTTGAATTGTATTATATCTTAAATTATTCTTACAATAGTTATTAATCCAATAATCTAAATAATCACTATAAGATAAATCACATGATTTAAATGGTATTCCTGCATTAAGATATTCATTATATGCTTGTACACCAGCTTCCTGTGCTTCTGGTTTAGTTCTATAACCTGATTTACTTAGCCATTGTCTTTTTCCATCTACAGGTGCTATTTCAACTCTATATTCATAATAATTTCCTCTTTTTCTTATATTTATCTTACTCAATGACAACACCTTCTAACTTTTTAATATTATCTAGATCAGATAAATCATTACCTTCATTTACTATTAAGAATTTTTCTAATGAACTTTTTAATACTTTCATACTTCCTAATTTAATTGCTGGTAAATATCCTTTATAAATTAATTGATAAATATAATTAGGACTGGAATGTAATATTTTAGCAACCTCTTGAACTGTATATACTAACTTATCATTCATTAGAATCACCTCTAAACTCTTTAAAGATTTCTTCTAACTCTTGATATTGTTTTAATTCTTCTGGCTTACTTAAATCCCATGGCTCTGCTTCAACTTCCTTATGTAACCAATCATGTGTATTATCTTTTATATTATTTTTATAATTATTATATTTATTATTATATCCGTTTGAATAACCACCATTATATTGGTTATCTATCTTACTACCATTAGGTTTAATATCCCATAGATCCTCGGTTAAATAAATGGTCCTATTAGATTTACCATGTGTTTCATTAGTATATACACATTTTATAAATCCATATCTTCTTAAATTTGTAATATGTTGTGATACTGAATCTTCTTTAATACCATACATATCAGCTAATGCTTTATTAGTTACCCAACTAAATCCCTCCTTCTTACATAAATATACTAATCGCTCTGCAATTAGTTTGTCCTCAGGAGATAACTCTTTTGTTTTGTATATCTCCTTTGGCATAATTGCGAATATTGTTAAATATTCATCACTCATCTTAATTCCTCGCTTTCCTTATTTGTTTGGAACTAAGGGGCCCCTGAGTTCTTAATAACATTATCTAAGAAATCGGTCCTTCAAACCATGCGAAAAAACTCTATAGTTTTTCCTATAGAGTTCTATATTTACTCCGAATTTTCTCCGGATTTTTTTATCCCGAAATAGTAATAATATTACTATCTATAATCTTTTTAAACTCAGTTACTAATTGTGAGTCTATATGCATATCTTCCATCATACCTAATTGTAGAGCCATTTTTATATATGCACTCTTTTTTGATTGATAATACTTATCTTTATGAATACACATTTCATCATATAATGATTCATCTACATATTCTTTAGGTTTATCATATTCAAAATTCTTAATAATAAATTTTTCAGCTTCATCTAAATTTTCAAAAGCATCTTTTACTCTTGTTAATAATGCTTCGCATAATAACACAGAATTTCTATAATCTTTTTTAGTAAACATTTTGAATGACATATCATTCTTTAATTCTTGTTCATAAGAATTAAAACTTTTTAAAACTAAATTTGGATCTTCTACTATCTTAAATTCTAAATTTTCATCAATAGAATATTTCAAAAATTCCTGATATGCTACTTGATAAAAATAATTATCTTCCAATTGTAAAAATATATCATGAATATCCTTCATAGCTTCCTTATGATTATAATCTTTAATCAATTCACTAGATAATGGTCTTTGTATTTCTAACAAAGATACATCTGTTTTATTGTCCTTATTTAATTGAACCATTCAAACCCTCCCAACAAAAAAAGAGAGCGAAAGACACTTATGTCTAACACTCTCTTAAAAGTAAATTTAAATATAAGTCATTTGATTTCCATTTCATAGAATCGCCTCACAATTAAATTTATTGTTTTATATATTATACTTTTAAAAAGAAAAAATCAAGAGTTTTCTTGATTTTAATTAAAATGTGAATAAATACGAGCTAATCGATAAATTGTAATTTGTTATTCAATATTAAAATAATTCTTTGCTTGATTTAAAATATCATCTGATAATTGATCATAAACTCCATTTTTATCATGTACTAAATCTATTTCTTCTCTTACATATATAGGAAAATAAATTTCTTTATCTTTATCATAATAATTTCCATCACGAGGAATATCACAATTAACAACTCTAAAACCATCCTTATCCTTTTTTACTTCAAATCTGCATGGATATGAAGCCCCACTTTGTTCGGCTAAATCTTCACTAATAGCACTATATGAATATGTTCTTTCTAAAACCCAAGCATAAACATAATAATTACTATTTGTTTTTTCTTCAACAGAAAAAATCTTAAAAGATGTAAAATTCTTCTCTTCGTGATATTCATCTACTTTTCCTTCTTTACTTAAAATATTATCAAGGATATATTTATTTAAAATTGAATTAAGTTCTTTGTTATCCAAATGAACCACTTTATACACTGGATAATTATCATCTTCTATTAATTTATGGTTGTAGCTATTAAATATAATAAAACTAAACAATATTATAAATAATAACATAAATAGACCAATTACTCTTTTAATTTTTTTATTTGTTTTTTTATTTGAGTAATTTATTGTATTTAACATATTTTCTTCTAATTTTTTTTGATAACTATCGTTATCAACTTTTTCTCCATTCATTAAATCATTAATAGAAATATTTAATTCTTCACACAATGGGTGAAACAAAGACAAATCTGGCATATTTCTACCATTTTCCCAATTACTTACTGTTTTTTCTGATACACCTAATCTTGATGCCAATTCTTGTTGTGTAATACCTTTTTCTTTTCTTTTCGCTTGAATATATTTACCAATTTTTTCTTGATTCATAATATTTGCTCCTTTCATAAGAAAATATATCACCTTAACAAAAGATTTTGAAGGAAATATCTCGAGAGTTTTTACCAGAAATCAAACGAGAGGCATTTTCAAATTACTATTTGTCTTTCTCTTACACTTACAATTATACCACAAAAATTCCCTTCATTTAGTATGCAATATTCTTTTATGAAAAGAAATTAGTCTTTATATAATATTTCTTCATTATTTGGTATATCTAATGAGTTAGTATAATTTTCAAATCTATCTACTGTATCGTTTTCCATTTTTTCAGTTACTCTTACATATATATTATAAGTAGTCATAATAGTTGAATGTCCTAATCTTTTAGATACTGCTTTTATGTCAGCACCTTGCTCTATTAATCTTGTTGCATGTGTATCTCTAAAGTCATGAAATCTACTTGGTATCTTTAATTCATAGTTAATTACTTTATAAGCATGTCTAGGAGTTTCAGTTCCTCTAAATTGACCATTGGGTTTAACAAATATTAATTTAGCTTCTGGTAAATTAACTTCTAATTCAGCTTCTGCATTTACTATTTTTATTTCTTCTCGATTAGTATATTCATTTATTACTACCTTTTCATAATGTTTCAAATATTTATCTCCATAAAATTTTTTATGTTCTTCTGTTAGTTTCTTATATTCTTTTAATGCCTTAATTAATGTATCACCAATCGCAATAGTTCTTCTTGATTGTGGATTCTTACAACTACCATAAAACCATGTTTCAGTAGAATGACCTTTAGCTATATTATATCTTTTAGGTAGTCCATCTTTATTCTTTCTTATTATGTTTTTATTGACAGTCAATGTTTTATTTTCAAAATCAATGTTATCCCAAGTTAACCCATATACTTCTGAAACTCTTAATCCTGTATAATACGCAGTTAAAAATGAATAATAAATATAAGGTGTATCTTTAAATCTATCTAATATTCTTTCTATTTCTTCTTGTGTATAAATATGTACAGGATCTCCAGTTACTATTTCGTATCTTGGAATATGAACATGCTCTGCTGGATTATGATTAATAAAATTAACATCATAACAAGCATATTTTAATGCTCCTTTTATTGTTTTTAGTATTCCATGAAGATAATGTTTTGAAAATTTATTATCTACATATAATTGATTAATAAAGTTTTGTATTAGTTCTGAATCAATTTGAGATAACTTATACATTCCTAGTTTAGGTTTTAAATGAACCTTAATAATATTTAAATAAGTAACTATAGTTGCATACTTCAAATTAAAATTACAATAGTTATCAATCCAATAATCTAAATAATCTGCGAATGACATATCTCTATTCTTATTCTTCTTACCATAATAGTAATATTCATTATAAGCTAATGCTCCTTCATGTAATGCTTCTTGTTTAGTTTTAAATCCTGACTTTGTTAGCCACTTTCTTGTTCCATCAATAGATGCTATTTCAATTCGGTATTCATATACCTTTCCACGTTTTCTTACGCTTACCATTTTTTGTACCTCTTTCCTAATTTATGGTAAACAAAAAGCCATCAAATTTTGATGACTTTTATCTAACGTGTTGTCCACGAATAATATACTAAATTTTCATATAAATTATGCATTTTTGTCCACAATCTTAAATTTACGTGGACAAAATGTGGACAAATAGCCATTTTTGAGTGTTTTTTACGTGGACAAAATCCTCGCAAACCCTTTATTTATCGCTACTTACCACAGCATTGTTTATATTTTTTCCCTGAGCCACATGGACAAGGATCATTCCTTCCTACTTTCTTTTGAGTTCTTTTTACAGTCTGCTGTTTCTCTACCTTACCTGGTCTATTATCATTTAAACTCTTTACCTGCTCTTTCTGTACTCTAATA
>Ga0116191_1003580_pt1 | contig 11312 bp, 7 predicted proteins | sample AD_UKC111_MetaG_FD_89897 | JGI IMG/M metagenome (GOLD analysis project Ga0116191, IMG submission 89897) | Active sludge microbial communities of municipal wastewater-treating anaerobic digesters from Hong Kong - AD_UKC111_MetaG | ecosystem: Engineered > Bioreactor > Anaerobic > Digestate | place...
CAGCACGGCAAGACCATTACCCTGCGCGCCAACCGCGAGGTGCTGCTGACGGCGGGGGCGCTGCAAAGCCCGCAGTTGCTGATGCTCTCCGGCATCGGGCCAGAGGCGCATCTGCGCGAGCAGGGGATCGCCATTCGACAGGCACTGCCAGGTGTCGGCCAAAACATGCAGGACCATCTGCAACTGCGCCTGATGTTCAAGGTGAAAAAGCCGATCACCACCAACGATGATCTGCAGAGCAACTGGCGCAAGTTCGAGATGGGCTGGAAGTGGATCACGCGTCGCGCTGGACCGCTGGCGATCGGCATCAATCACGGCGGCATGTTCACCCGTGTCTTGCTGGAGTCAGCGACGCCGGACATCCAGTTTCACTTCGCTACGCTGTCGGCAGAGATGGCCGGCGCGCCCACGCACCCGTGGAGCGGCTGCACATTCTCGGTGTGCCAGTTGCGCCCCGAGTCGCGCGGCGAGATCAGGCTCAAGTCCACCGATCCGCTGCTGCCACCGGCAATGCACTCGAACTATCTGTCGCATGAGACTGACGTGCGCTGCGCCATCGCGTCCGTCCGCTTCGCGCGCAAGCTCGCTCGCACGCAGGCGCTGCAAACGCTGATTGGCGAGGAATACCGGCCTGGTGACAGCGCCGAGAGCGACGACGAAGTGCTCGCCTTCGCGCGGCAGTACGGCGCCACCATCTTTCACCCCAGCGGCACCTGCAAGATGGCCCCGGCGGATGACCCGATGGGCGTGGTCGACACCCGCCTGCGCGTGCGCGGCGTTGCCGGGCTGCGAGTAATCGACTGTTCGATCATGCCCATGCTGGTGTCGGGCAACACCAACGCTCCGGTGGTGATGATCGCGGAGAAAGCGGCCGACATGATCAAGGCCGATAACCTGCACGCACTGTAGGAGCGGCTACGCCGCGATCGGCCGGCACACCCAGTCAATTTCAGGGTTGGAGCGAACGACCACCGCAGCGATCACGGCGAAGTTTGATCCCACGGCGCAAAGTCACAGAGAACTGCAGCAATGACACCCTTCGCCAAACTCCCCGCCCCGCCTTACTACGCCGTCATCTTCTCATCAAAGCGCACGCCGGGTGAGGATGGCTACGGCGACATGGCCGACCGCATGGTTGAGCTGGCCTCACAGCAGCCCGGCTATCTCGGCGTCGAATCCACGCGTGGTGAAGACGGCTTTGGCATCACTGTCTCCTACTGGCTGGACGAGGCGTCGATCGCCAACTGGAAGAAGAACGCCGAACACCAGCTCGCGCAGCAGTATGGACACGAGCGCTGGTACGAGCATTATGAATTGCGTGTGGCGAAGGTGGAGCGGGCGTACGGAAAGCGGTGACAATTACGTGACAGGTCGCGAGCAAAGTCGCGCCACAAGGAGAGATCATGTACACCTGCTGCCGTTATTACGGGCTCGAAGGGCTGACCGGTCACGAGGGCGATGCCTCATTCACGGTTGAGGTCAATCACTTCACGTTTGGCCCCGGTTGCCTACGCGAGGCGGGCTCGCATGCGCGGGCGCTGGGCATGCGGCGCGTGGCGCTCTACACCGACAAGCAGGTCAACGCCCTGCCGTACGTGGCGACGGTGAAGCGTTCGCTGGAGGCGGCGGGCTGCGACGTGGCGATTTACTGGGAATGCGAGGTCGAACCGACGGATCGTTCGTTCCGTGCGGCGGCAAAGTTCGCTCAGGAGGGCAACTTCGACGGCTTCGTCTCGGTGGGCGGCGGCTCGGCGATGGACACCACCAAGGCCGCGAATCTCTATGCGACCTATCCGGACGACTTCCTCGCCTACGTGAACGCGCCCATCGGGCAGGGCAAGGCGGTGCCGGGGCCGCTCAAGCCGCATATTGCTTGCCCGACGACCTGCGGCACGGGAAGTGAAGTTACCGGCATCGCCATCTTCGATTTGCTTGAGCAGCAATGCAAGACGGGCATCCTGTCGCGTCACCTGCTGCCGTCGCGTGCGCTGGTGGACCCAGAGGTGACGCACACGCTGTCGCCCGCGATCATCGCCGCCAACGGCTTTGACGCGCTGTCACACGCGCTGGAGAGCTACACCGCGCGACCGCACTCCGCCAAGGCCAAGAACTATGAAGGCTTTGATGGCGCGAAACGCCCGATGAATCAGGGCGCCAACTTGTGGAGCGACATGGGTGCACGCGAAGCACTGCGCCTGATCGGGCAGAACCTGGTGCGTGCGGTTAACGACCCGAGCGACGAGCAGGCGCGCGGCGCCGTCATGTATGCCGCGCTGGTGGCCGGCATGACCTTCAGCAACGCAGGCTGCCATCTGCCACACGGCATGAGCTACGCGGTAAGTGGGCTTGTACGTGACTTCAAATCGCCTGCCGGTTACCCGCAGGATGCGCCGATGGTGCCGCACGGCATGAGCGTGGTGCTCAACGCGCCCAGCGTCTACCGCTTCACTGGGGAGGCCGCACCGGAGCGGCATCTCGAAGGCGCGCAATTCCTCGGCGCGGACACGCGCGGCGCGTCTGCAGGCGATGCTGGCGAGGTGGTCGCGACGAAGCTGATCGAGATGATGCGCGCCGTGCACTTTCCGAACGGCCTCAACGCCGTGGGCTACACCGAAGCCGACGCCGAAACGCTCGCCGACCGCGCCTTCCCGCAACAGCGCGTCATCAAGAACGCCCCGCGCGACGTGACCAAAGCCTCGCTGGAACTGTTCAAGGGGGCGATGCGGTATTGGTAGTGCTATGTGTGGCTACTAACCACTACGGCATGTCTTCAGGATGACGTCCGAATGCGGGGTCGGCGACCGTTTTTCGTGAAGTCGACTTTTTTGCAAATGAGGCTGTAGCCCCGATGAAATAAGGGTTACAGCAAAAAAGATGATGTGTGACGGCGTGCACCTCAGGCGCTGCCAACGCGCGCTTGGTCTGTCTCCTTTCTGCCGATTTACGCGGCCGTTGGTCTGCTGATTACTTGCAAAACAGCGTTTTAAGCCAATTTCTTGCAAAAATTGATTTTGCATGTGAGAGGACTATCGTGAGTTCAGCACCAGAACGGCTACGGCTGTTGCGCGAGCAGCGCGCTATGTCGCTTGCGTCGCTTGCAGCGGCGCTTGGTTTCAAAGACCATCAAACCTTGTCTGCCATCGAGCTGGGTGAGCGCAAACTCACCGCCGACGAGCTTGTGGCCGCGGCTCGGCACTTTGATGTCCGCCTCGATTACTTTACTGATCCGTTTGAACTGGCGGGCGAAGGCAAGTTTTCTTGGCGGCAGAAGAACGCCGTGAGCATCGACCTCGACGCCTTCGAAGCCAAGGCCGGTCGCTGGATTGCTGCCTTCCGCCATCTCTCCCGCTTGCGTGGGAACCCCGTGAATTCGGTGATGCGGCGCGTCGGTGTGACCCGAAACAGCCGGTATGAGGATGCGCAAGCCGAGGGCGAAAGCATTGCAACGCTGCTGAAACTCGGCGCGACGCCCGCAACCCAACTGCTTCGCGCGCTCGAGGACGACATGGACACGCTAGTGCTTCATGTCGACGCCGTTCGCGGCGTTTCAGGTGCGGCCTGCCAGCTCACCGAGCTCAACTGCATCCTCATCAACCGGCACGAGTCCGAAGGCCGCCGCAACTACGACGCAGCGCATGAGTTTTTCCATCTGCTGACCTGGGCGAACGACGGCATGCAGCCGCTGCGGATCGAGCCTGACAAATCCAGCGAACTGAAGGAAAAGGGTGCCAAGCGCGTGGAGGAGCTCGCCGAGAACTTTGCCGCCGCGCTGCTGATGCCGTCGGGCGAAGTTCGAGCGTACCTCGACGCGCATCCGCTGCCGGCCGAGATTGGCGTCGTTGCCTGGCTCGCGCCCGCTGCAGCTCACTTCAAGGTCAGTCGCGCCGCCATGTTGTGGCGTCTGGTTGCGCTAGGGCATGTGTCTCGTGCGGCTGCGGATCGCCTCCGCGACAGCGTGCCCGGCAGCGCCGGCGCGGCGGACAAAATGGACTTGCCCCCCCGCTTCAGCCGCCGGTTCGTCGACACACTCGGCTGGGGCATCGAGCAGGGGCACCTCTCCGCGCGCCGCGCCGCCACGCTTATGGAGATGACGCTCGACGACCTCGCCGGGCTGTTTGACGAGCACGGTATCGCTGTTCCGTTCGACCTATGAGTTCAGGGTCACCCGTTGAGTATTAGGTAGACGCCACCAAATGCCTGTGGCAAACTTCGTTCAAATGGGTTGGGACTACCCGACCGGCGCTGGGCTCCTGGGACTACCTGGGGGCCCTTCTGCTTTCTGGGGTCGCTCCGACCCTCACCGGGCCGGCTTATGGGAACACTTTCAGGCCATTTCCGGACGCATTGAATCCGTAAAACCCTTTTGACAGTTTCGGCTGCAGTATCTCCCAGGCGCGATTGGGTTGTTGCGGCCGCAGCACGTGCAGACCAATTGGCCGCGCCACCAGGTCGGCGAGCTGCAAACCCTCCGAATTGCTGCGCTTGTCGGCCAGCATGATGTCAAACGGGTAAGGCGTGCGATCCCGATTGCTGCCATCGCACACGCGGCGAAACTCGAGCTCGATGTCGCGATCTTCCTTCTTGCCGCGGGCCTCACAGACGATGGTGGTCTTGCGCTCGTGCTGTCGCTTGGCACGCAAGAAATCATGCACCCGCTCAAGCCCGTACTGAAGCGCCAGCTTGTACGGATGCTCCGGCGTGACGTAACGGGCCTTATGCCGTGCCTTGTCGATCACCACCGCCACCAGCGTCATGTTCGCCGAGCCGATGATGTCGGTCAGATCGGTCAGCAGCATTTCGCGCTCGGTTTTGCCGAGTCGCGAAAAAATCCCCAGCCGCTTGCGGATCTCATGCTCATGCAGGATCGCCATATCGTGCCCGAACAGTTTGAACTTCAGGCGACGAATCGCAGGCGTAATGCGCTCGACGTATTCCGCAACCGGGATGATGCAAAAGGCGAGCACGAACACCGGATATTCCGGGTTGATGAACTCCAGACTGTGATCACCACTTTCGTCGACAAACACAATGTAGTCGCTGAACGCCTCGCGTTCAGATGCGCCGTGCGACTCGTGGCTGGGCGTGCTTTGCATCGTGGCGATGTTATGCCGATGCGATGGCTGCACTGGCAAACCGCGACTTGGCGACCCGTGCAGCCGTGAGCCGTTCGCGCAGGTCGGCGCACAGGGCGCGCAGGGAGGTTACGCGGGCTACGATGCGGGATTGTTCGGCGAGAGGAGGAAGACCAATGGCCGCATGAGTCACGTCCTCTCGCCCAATACCGGGAATAGCGATGCCAATCGACCTTTCTTGAAAGTGCAGCGCCATAGTTTGCAGAACGACCATGAGAAATTCGCAATCCATCGTCAACGGCCGAATCGCCATTAGCTGACGGCTGATAGCTAGCTCGCGTTGCGTGACAACGTTCAGCTTTCCAACTCCCGAGCCTTTGACAGTAATGAGGATGTCGTGCTGAATCGCAATCGCACGCCTTTCATTCGTTGAGCGAGACGGCATCGGTGTCACTGCGCCAAACTCCGCAGGTCCCGTGAGATAAGGAACCTTTGCTCCTGGCCCTTCTAAATACTCACTAGGTCCAAGATGCTGACCGGAAACCAGTTCGATCAAATGACCCATTCGTACCCGCACCCACCCGTTCGGCAATTCAAACGGCTTCTCTTCGTCCGCGATCGGCGGCAGGGGTTTGTCGCGTTTGATCTTGCCTTCGGTGATGAGGCGGTCTTTTTCGGCGCGGATTTTTTTAAGTAGTTCGCTGGCGGGTTCGTCGTTGGGGTCTTGCGGGACGAGGAGGCCGCGCACGGCGAGTTGCAGAATGGTTTGCTGCAGCGCGTCCACGGCTTCGGGGCGGTCGAACAGCAGGTCAAAGTGCTCGGCGACGCGCTGCCAATGCTCCGCCAGCTCCTCTGCGGTGGCGCAATCCGTTAACCCGGCGAGCAGCGTGGCGACGAGTTGCGCATGTTGCGTGGCCTCCAGACGCCCCTTCGCCTCCAGCGCGTCGCACAGGCGCATCAGCTCTTCGACGCGGGTGACGATGCGGGCTTGTTCGGCGAGGGGTGGGAGCGGAATGGGTACATTCCGCACTTTGTCCGCGTTCAAATTGAGAACGACCCCACCTGCAGCAGCGGCGACAAAAAGCTGTCGAATGAACTGCGAAGAAAGCAGTGCAAACAAGTAATCCTTATTGAGAGAGCTTGGCGGACTTATTCGTAACCAACCGTCATGAATACAGCCTTCAATTTGCGTGATGTACGGTCGACCGAAGCTCATCGAATTGGTTAGCAGGAAATCTCCCGGGAATACCATGCGGGTTTTCGTTAGCCCCTCTCGGCGAATTTTCTCTCGGGTCGAGGTGATGTACTTGCCGCCTTTATCGGTGTCGCCGATCTTGATCCAATTCAATCCGTCGGGGGCATCAGTTAGATATGACTCGATAGGACGAGGTGATCCACCGCGTTCGATACCAGCGATTACTCCGAACGTAACCCATTCCCAGCCGCTTGGTGCAAGGAAGGGCGCCTCATCTTCCGCAATCTCCGCCAGCGTCTTGTCGCGTTTGATCTTGCCCTCGGCGATCAGCCGGTCTTTCTCGGCGCGCATCTTCTTGAGCAATTCACGCGCAGGCTCATCGTTCGGATCTTGCGGCACCAGTTTGCCCTGCACTGCCAGGGTCAAAATGAGTTCACGCAATCTGGCCACGCCGTCCGGGGCGGTGGCGATGAGGTTCAGGTTGGCGAGCAGTGTGTGCGGTGTGCCGTTCATGGTTCGACAGGCTCACCACGAACGGCGTTGCCACCACGAGCGGTTTCGCTACCCCGACCGGGATGGCCACCACGATCAGCGTGTGATGCGAGTGATTCGGCGAGGATCGCCTTCAGTTCGTCGCGTAGCGCCTGCGCTTCGGCTTGCAAGCGCTGGTAGTCCGCGAGCAGGTGCTCGGGGTCGTGGTCTTCCACTTCGCCGACGTGCGGATTCTTCTGGTCCAGGTTGTAGTTGGCGGCCTTGATCTGATCGATGCTGACCTTCCACGCGCGCTCGCTTTCCACGCGGCTGGCAAAGCCGTCGGCCTCGGTGCCCCACCAGGCTTTCTCGGCGTCGAACTCTTCGATGCGAATCGGCTTGGTCTTGTTGTAGTTTTTGACGCCCGCAGGATACGGATGCTCGTAGTACCAGACGTCGGTAGTGGGCTGGCCTTTGGTGAAGAAGAGCAGGTTGGTTTTGATGCCGGTGTAGGGTGCAAACACGCCATTCGGCAGGCGCACGATGGTGTGCAGCTTGCACTCGGCGAGCAATTGCTCCTTGATGCGCGTTTTGACGCCTTCGCCAAACAGCGTGCCGTCCGGCAGCACCAGCGCGCCGCGACCACCGGGCTTGAGCAGGTGCTTTATGAGCACCAGAAACAGGTCCGCCGTCTCTTTGGTGCGTACGTCGGCCGGGAAGTTGTTCTCGGTGCCGGGTTCTTCGACGCCGCCGAACGGCGGGTTGGTGATGATCACGTCCACGCGGTCCGCCGCGCCGTAGTCGCGCAGCGGGCGGGTGAGCGTGTTGTCATGTGCGATGAGGCTGGGCACCTCGACGCCGTGCAGCATCAAATTGGTGACGCAGAGCATGTGCGGGAGCTGCTTTTTTTCAACGCCGCGCACGCTGGTTTGCAGCGTGGCCTGATCCTGCTCGTTCTTCACCTGCTGGCGCAGGTGCTCCAGCGCGCACACGAGAAAGCCGCCAGTGCCGCAAGCGGGGTCAAGCACAGTTTCGCCCAGGCGCGGGTTGACGATGTCGACCATAAACTGGGTGACGGCGCGCGGGGTGTAGAACTCGCCCGCGTTGCCCGCTGCCTGCAGGTCACGCAGGATTTTTTCGTAGAGATCGTTGAACTGGTGGCGATCCGCCTGCCGGTGAAAATTGATGGCGTTCAGCTTGTTGATGATCTGGCGCAGCAGCTGCCCGCTCTTCATGTAGTTGAAGGCATCCTCAAACACGCTGCGCACCACATAGCCGCGTGGGTTACGCTCGGCATCGCCGGGCAGGGCCTTGAGCTGCGGGAAGAGCTTGCCGTTGACGTGCTCCAGCAGCTTGTCCCCGGTCAGGCCCTCGGCATCAGCCGCCCAGTTGCGCCAGCGAAGCTCCTCCGGGATCGGGCTTTTGTAGTGGTCGCGCGTAAGTTCAAGCTCTTCTTCCTGTGCGTCGAACATTTTGAGGAATAAGAGCCAAGTGAGCTGGGAAATGCGCTGCGCGTCGCCATCGACGCCAGAATCCTGGCGCATGATGTCCTGAATGGATTTGATGACGGGTGATAGGTTGGACATTGCGGCTGACTTGAGACGAGAGAGATAGAACGCGGGCGGTGGATTTTCGCTGATCGCGAGACGGGTTCATGGTTCGACAGGCTCACCACGAACGGAGAGCGGAGTCGCCACGAGTGGAGAGACTAGGATCGCCCTGAATCGGGAGGCGGGTCAGGCTTGTGGGAGAGCCGTGCCAGACGCACCGGACGTGTTGGGAGGGCGTGGCGCGTACAGCTCGCGTTCGATGAGTTGCAGAGCACTATCGTAGCCGCCGCGCCCCCCGAAGCTCTGGATCAGCTCCATTGGCGTGCCCATGCGGTCAAGCGGCGGCACGCGCAGCACCTCGATGCTTTCCAGCGTGCGGATGCCTTCGTCGGCGTACTTGGTGAGCAGCGCATCAATCACGCGGCGCGCGGTATCGCCGTACTTGCCGAATATGTCGCGCTTTTTCACTTGCTCCGCGCGCTCGCGGCGGGTGAGTGGCGGCTGGTTGTAGGCGACGTGCAGCACGAGATCGAACGGATCAAGCTCGGCATCGACTTCTTCGGCCAATGCGTCAAACAACACGCCGGACGTCTCCAGCTCGTTGATCAATGCGGCCTTGCGCTCGGCGGCGGTCCAGGTTTGCAGGAATTCGTCGAGCGAGCTGAAGCGACGGTTGACGTTGATGCGGGTGTAGTCGCGCAGGCTTTCGGTAATCAGCCGCCCGTCCGGCCCGAGGTATTGCACCCGTTCGCGCGCTACGGCGACAGTGACCCGGCGGTCAACGACGTAACGACGAACGCCATCGTCGTGCTGTTCGTCGAGGCCTGCACCGACACCTGCGATTGCGCCCTCAGGGTTCAGCGGGTCTGCCGCGGTGCCCGGCAGCGCGGGGTTGATAGCGGCATCGTCCGGCGGCGCGATCGGGTCGTCGCCGTGCGGCTCATACACCTGCACCGGGTCGCCATCGAAATCGGGGTCGGCAAAGTTGTCGGTCGCACGCTTGAAATCGAGGATGGTGAACCAGGTTTTGCCAAGGTCTTCGCGCAAACGTGTGCCACGGCCGATGATCTGCTTGAACAAGGTCATCGAGCGGATGTTCTGGTCCAGCACAATGAGTTTGCAGGTTTGCGCGTCAACGCCGGTGCTCATGAGCTTCGACGTGGTGGCGACGACGGGGTACGGCTTTTCGGGGTCAATGAAATTGTCCAGTTCGCGCTTGCCTTCGACGTTGTCGCCCGTAATCTGCACCACGTAGCGCGGCTGGTCGTGGCAGATGTCGGCGTTGGCGTTGCTGAGCGCCTGTCGCATGCGGCTGGCGTGGTCAATGTCTTCACAAAAGACGATGGTCTTGGCGTTGCGATCCGTCGCCTTCAGGTATTCGGTGATGCGCTCTGCGACCACGCGGTCACGGTCTTCCAGCACGAGGCTGCGATTCATGTCGCTGGCGTTGTAGACACGATCTTCGATCAGATTGCCGTGTTTGTCGGTCATACCCGCAGGCGGCCGCCAGCCGAAGGCATCGCGATCAATATCCACGCGGATGACTTTGTACGGCGCGAGGTAGCCGTCCTCAATACCTTGACGAAGGCTGTAGGTGTAGACCGGTTCGCCGAAATATTCGATGTTGGAAATTTCGCGCGTTTCTTTTGGCGTAGCGGTGAGACCAATTTGTGTGGCGGACGCGAAGTAGGTGAGGATTTCGCGCCAGGCGGAGTCTTCGTCGGCGCTGCCACGGTGGCATTCGTCAACGATGATGAGATCGAAGAAGTCGGGCGAGAACTGTTTGTAAATGTTGCGCTCTTCATCGGTGCCTGACACGGCCTGATAGAGCGAAAGATAAATTTCGTAGGACTTGTCGACAAGCTTCGTGGTCTTGTTGACCGCGACGTCCAATTCCTCGATGACGCGTTCGCCGGATGCCTCGACGCGTTCAACGCCCTTGGCGTTTGGGCTCAACTTGGCCATTGCGCCCTTGAACGGCTTGAAATCATTGATCATGGTCTGATCAATCAGCACGTTACGGTCGGCGAGGAAGAGAATTCGCTTGCGTGCACCCGACTTCCACAGGCGCCAGATAATCTGAAAAGCAGTGTAGGTCTTTCCGGTGCCAGTCGCCATAACCAGCAGCACGCGGTTCTGCCCACGCGCGATCGCCTCCACCGTGCGGTTGATGGCGACAATCTGGTAGTAACGGGCATCGCGCCGCTTGCCGCCGTCGTTATATGGGGTTTCGGCGATAGCGCGCTCTGCGTCGCTCCAGCCCTTGAATTGGCAAAATTTTCGCCAGAGCGTGTCCGGCGACGGGAACTCATGATGCGCAAGTGTGCGTTCGAGCGCGACGCCGCTGTCGGGGTTGAGGGTGCCATCGCGGAAGACGAAGCCATCGCCATTGGAGGAGAACGCGAATGGCGCATCAAGCAGACTGGCGTAGTTGATTGCTTGCGCCATGCCCGCTCCGACGCTGTGATTGGCGTCCTTGGCCTCCACCACGGCAACCGGTATGCCTTTGTAGAAAAGCACATAGTCCGCGAACAGCGTCGTCTCTTTGTCTCGGACACCGCGTTTGCCCCGGACCACGATTCGCCCGGCCTTCAGCGCGAAGCTTTCACGAATCTGCAACTGCAAATCCCAACCCGCCGCAACCAGCGCGGGCGTGATGAACTTGCTGCGAATATCCTGTTCGCTGAGATGCGAGCGATTCGATGCCATCGGTGAAGTCTACTGGCGATTCTGCGTGGCTACCCTGATCAGAAACGAAAACGGCCGCATTTGCGGCCGTTTTGCATGTTGGTTGGGGCTGCTTAGTGCCCGAGAATCTTCGACAGAAAGTCTTTCGACCGATCGGTCTGCGGGTTGTTGAAGAAGTCGTGCGGATTGTTCTGCTCGACGATCTGGCCCTGATCCATGAAGATCACGCGATCGGCAACGGCCTTGGCGAAGCCCATTTCGTGGGTGACGCAGAGCATGGTGATACCCTGATTGGCCATTTCCACCATCACGTCGAGCACTTCCTTGATCATTTCC
>Ga0116191_1003581_pt1 | contig 11308 bp, 5 predicted proteins | sample AD_UKC111_MetaG_FD_89897 | JGI IMG/M metagenome (GOLD analysis project Ga0116191, IMG submission 89897) | Active sludge microbial communities of municipal wastewater-treating anaerobic digesters from Hong Kong - AD_UKC111_MetaG | ecosystem: Engineered > Bioreactor > Anaerobic > Digestate | place...
CCATGATCATAAAGATAATCATAAGCGCCGGCTGCCATAACGTCATTCAGGCAGAAAACCGCAGTGATGTCTTCTTTGGCAAGCCCCTCCATTTCTTTATACCCGGAGGGCCTCATCCAATCTCCGTACCTGACCAGATCGGGATTAAACAAAATGTTCGATTCGAACAAAGCTTTCTGAAAACCCATCAGTCGTTTCTGTGTATGTAAATTATCGGGGGTGCCGGCAATGACGCCAATCTTGCGGTGCCCCATGGAGATCAGGTACTTCGCTACATCATATCCGCCTTTTTCGTCATCAATGACGACAGAGGGGAACCTGGGAGATTTGGATATGCCATAGACGACGATGGCGGGAATTGTAAAATCATCGGGAAAGCAATTAATAATCCGGCAATGGCCGGCTATGTACATCATAGCGTCTACCTTAATGGTCAGTAACTCCTTGATAGACGGCTGCAAAACCGAGTGAAGCTTCGCTTCGTCATTATACCACGTATCCTGCCACTTGTCATACAGCCGAAGGTTTATAAGAATGGTCCGGTAATTTTGTTCTTCACATTCTGCCATGATGGCTTCAACAATGGGTGTGGTGCTGAATAAATCCAAATCTTCAACAATGATGCCAATAGCTCGGGTTTTTTGCTTGCGCATTCCCTGGGCGAAATAGTTTGGCTGGTAACCGGTTTGCTGAACAACCTCAAGCACTTTCCGCCGGGTATGTTCACTGACATTCGTTTTTCCGTTTAAAATATTCGATACGGTACTGACTGAAACACCGCAGGCCTGAGCTATTCCTTTCAGCGTGATCAATTTATTCATATCCTTTCATGATGAATTGACAGTAAAAATGTTTATTTATATTATAACTATAAGACCATATTTTTTACAACAAGAACTTGAAATATTGATTACATCAGTGTAAAAACGTTTTAATAACGCACCCGGAAGAGGGCTTATATGCCAAACAGGCCTGAATATGGATAAAAGTTGTCCACGCCAGAACTGTTATTAGCGGCTGTTTTGAACAGAACTGCCGCAGATATATAAAGAAAGGGGTAAATGTATGCTTCGAATCGTAAAGGTTGAAAATGGTCTGGTTCAGGGGTTGCCGGCAGCGGATCCCCGTATTACAAGCTTCAAGGGGATACCATTTGCTGCTCCTCCGACAGGAGAAAACCGCTGGAGGGCTCCCCAGTCTGCAAAGGACTGGGAAGGCGTTCTTAAGGCGTTTGAATTTGCTCCCATATCGATGCAGGCAAGAGATAAGACCAGTATATACTCAAGGGAATGGCATGTAGACCATAATTCTCCCATGAGTGAGGACTGCCTGTACCTGAATGTGTGGACACCAGCCACCCGCGCCGATGAAAAGCTGCCGGTTTTTGTATGGTATTTTGGGGGAGGGCTTCAGGTTGGCTATACGTCCGAGATGGAATTTGACGGGGAGCGTATAGCACGCCGGGGTGTGGTCGTGGTTACGATCAATTACCGTCTGAACTCATTCGGTTTTTTATGCCATCCGGAAATCACCGCGGAAGCACCGGAAGCTCCCGCAAATTTCGGACATCTTGATCAACAAGCCGGTACCCGCTGGGTAAAACGCAATATTGCTGCGTTTGGCGGCGATCCCGACAACATTACCATAGGAGGGCAATCGGCCGGCGGAGGAAGCGTATTATGCCAGCTTACATCTCCTCAGAACGAAGGACTGTTTCAGCGGGCGATCATCCAGAGCGGTATGATAACACTGTTATATCCCGGTAACCCTATGCCCGGAATTGGGTTGTCCCTGAAAGAAGCAGAGCAGGTAGGGAAAAAATTTTTTGAGTTCCTTGGCGTAACTTCTTTGGCGGAAGCCAGGCAACTGGACGCCGAATATGTCCGGCAAAAGACTTTGGAATTCAATTATTTCTGGGGAACCGTCGTCGATGATGCTTTCTGTGTTGGAAACCCCTTCAAGCTTTTTCTGGAGAACAAGCGTTGGATGGTTCCCGTTCTCCTTGGACATACCTCCGATGAGTTTTTCCAGGTTCCGAATGTGAACTCTCTTGAGGAGTTCAGGAACTTGGCCATTGAACTGTTCGGTGAAGATGCACAGGAGTATCTCGAACTTTGCCGGGCCGATGCGGGAAGCCTGGAGGACATTTTGAAAAGAGCCTCCGTAAGCGGAATAGAATATGCAATTCGTGTTGCAGCCCAGGCCAATTCCGATACCAACGTACCTCTGTATTACTATAATTTTGATGCGGAAATACCCGGTTGGGATAACCCCGGTACTTTTCACTCGGTAGATCTTTGGTTTTTCTTTGAAACCCTGGCTAAATGCTGGAGGCCATTCGTAGGAAAGCATTATGATCTGGCACGGCAGATGTGCAACTATTGGGCGAACTTTATACGCTCCGGCGAGCCCAACGGTATGGACTCTACCGGGGAAGAAATGCCGCGTTGGGAAGCATATACCGCCGATGCCCCTTATGGGATGTTGTTTGGCGATAAAGCTGAGTTTGCCAGGAATCAACCGGGCGAACTGATGCAGTTCCTCGTAAGGCAATACTTTAAAAAACGCGGATAGGATCGATAGATTGATATAAATACCTTCAGGCATACAGCGTATTCGGCGAATTTCGTGACCGTTTGGCCTGAAACAGGGTCAACGGTTCAGGATGACGTTCTGAAAGAGTTTGCTAATTTTGTTTCGAATTTGTAATATGTTGGTATGCTTTAATCATGAAATCTTTTCGATGAAGAAGGGATAATCATGAAAAAGAACCAAGTATTCCATAAACAAGAGTCCCCGTTTGGGAAGAAATTGCAGGTTCTGGTACAGCAAACAGCATCCCTTCTTGTATTTTCTAAAAGCATAAGAGCAAAACTGATCCTTGCATTTCTGGTTCCGGTCGTTTTAATTATACTCCTTGGTTTTGTTTCCTATTCCAATACCTCCGGCACCGTCATCGGTTTAGCGACGAAATCGCTGGAAACCGCCATGAAAAACGGCGGAAAATATCTGGATTTAATGCTGGATACCATTGAAACCCAGGCGGATCAAATCGTTACCGATATCGATGTTCAGAACTATTACACAAAATTATGGAATAAGGATGATATTAATGAAGCGTTGCTCTTAATAGAGACGGGGAAGAAGGTAAACAGCAGAATCATGGCTGTTACCACTTTTAACCACAATATATCGGAAGTGATGATTTTGTCCGGTGTGGAAGGGAGTTCTTCCTTCTTTTCGAATACAACCTTTGCAGAGGTGAAGGATTCCCCATTCGTTAAGAAACTGGAAGAAAACCCTACACAAGGGGCCTGGTTTGGATGGCATAAAGAGTACGACAGCGTGAATGACAATACTTCAAATAACTATTCCCTGTCTTATATAAAGCTGGTACGCAAAATGACCTCCATGGAAACTGTCGGCCTGCTGATCATCAATGTAAAACCCGATGCGGTGATTGATCTCATATCGGGGATTGACATCGGGGAAAGCGAGCAGATTTTCATCATCACTGCCGACGAAAGAGTGATTCTGAATGGAGAAACGGTAGAGGATTCCGATATCATCGATCAACCGTTTTTCCGGGATATACGGGCCAGCGCCGGAGCAAGCGGCACTGAAAGCGTTGTCTGGCAAAATTCCAGGTTTATTACTTCATATTATAAAGTTGGTGATACCGGGATAATCCTTATGGGGATGACCCCTGAGAGCAAACTGAATGCTGCAGCCCGCACGGTCATTATCATGACGGTTATTGTTGTGGTGGCTGCAGTGATAATCGCTCTGGCAATCGGTTATTTCATGGCAAACAATATGAGAAAGACGATTAACCTGATTGTTGCGGCATCCGGACAAGTTGCTTCCGGTGATCTTACCTCCACGCTGACGACAACGAAAAAAGATGAGTTCGGTAAGCTTACAAGCAGTATCAATTCCATGATATCCAATATGCGTGCCCTGATTGAACAAACGATGGCAGTGGCCGAAAAAGCTGATTGCCGAAATGGAGGAGAACAAGAATCAGGCCATCGTTTCCATACAGAACATCTCGGCCGTATCCCAGGAAACAGCCGCATCTTCGGAAGAGGTCACTGCATCGGCCCAGGAACAGATGGCGATCACAGAGGATCTTTTCTCCAAAGCAGAGGAACTGAAAAAGGCAGTTGCCGATATGCAGCAGAACATCAATAAGTTCAAGCTGAATTGAAATTTCTGTAAAGAGTGTCAGCGAGTGATTGGGGGATTTTGGCAAGGTAAAAAGTACGTGCTTTGCTGTCGGAGCAGACAGAACACCCAAAACAGGGCCTGCGAATAATCATCATGAAGTGAATAACAGACATACAATGAAACAGGGGCATCACGCCCCTGTTTTATATGGAAACGGTGTAGACGGCTTTCGATGAATAGGGTTCAAATATCTTCCGCTATCTCGCTTCGAACGATGTTCAGAATGTTGCACTGCTCGGTATTGACCGGTTTCATCCGCAGTTTGAAGCGAATAACCGTTTCAGAAAGCCGATAACGTTCCATCAAATCCGGTCCGCAGCTGGCAGAGCCCATGCCGCTCATTTTGTAATCCAGGTTGACAATCGTTTCCTTTCTCGGTTGCAGTTCCACATTGTGTTCTGCCTTTGTCAGATCCTCCGGAGTGAAATGGGACGCGTTAAACGAAAATTCATCCAGACCTGCAAACAACAATCCTGTACCGGTGAGGCCGGTTACAGTTGCCCACTCGGTTCCGTAATGGCTGCCGTTTTCCTGGGGCAGGATATAGTCCTCATGCATGTCCCGGACCATTGCAGAAAACCTGCTTTTTATAGTGCTTTGGTGCTTGTCGGTGTAACTTTCATGGGGACCGTAGCCGAAATATTCCACCCGTTCATTTCCTTCGGGCATCATCAACTGCAGGCCAAACCTGGGAAGGAAGGGCAAGCCTTCTCTGACTTGGGCCTGAACATCCAGAAGGATATCTCCGCTTCCGTAAATCGTCCACTGCAGATTACCCCGAATTACCGGTTTTTTGATGGTTCCGCCAAGAGAGTATGAACAGCCGACCTCAACCTTCCTGTCATGAGGCTTGTTGATTGAAACCGAATAGATGTGGGGGACGATGCGTTCATAACCTTCTTTCTCCCAGGCTTTGCGGATATTGCGGTCATTATCTGCCGGTGCACGCCAGATGTTCAGCCGCGGCTGTTTGCAGATCAGCTTTACGCCGTGATAGTTCATTTCACTGAACATCCCGGTATTTTTATCCAGCACGTAGGTGAAATCCGTTCCGGAAACTGTAAGGAAACGATTGCTTTCTTCCAAAAAGAAAGGAGGCATGCCCGACACGCTGACGCTTGTTTTTGCGCAGGCAACAGGCAGTTCAAACTGGAACTGGCAAACCTGGTGCCCCCGTTCTGCCCATGGGAAATCTCTTACGGTTGTAAACCAAACCAACAGAAACGTTCTGCCGTTTTGGATGTTGTTTATTGCATAGGGAAGGGTTATTTCCACCGATTGATGCGGCAGAACCGGCAGGGGCTCCAATGCCCCACCAACCGTATGCATCCCGTCCTTTTCAACTTTCCAGTTCAGTGTAAGATGGGACAGATCGATAAAGTCATACAGGTTGGTCACTCTGAACCTGCCCGCGGCGGCATCCAAAGCTTCAACAAGAACAGGCGCGATCACCTGCTTTAACTCCAATAGTCCTGTGTGCGGCTTCCTGTCCGGGTAAACCAGCCCGTCGATACAAAAATTCCCATCATTGGGCTGATCGCCGAAATCTCCGCCATAAGCGAAATGCTCTTTCCCTTCACCGTTTTTTGTGCGAATGCCATGATCGGTCCATTCCCAAACGAACCCTCCCGCAAGCTGCGGGTACCGGTAAAACAGATCCCAATAATCTTTCAGATCACCCGGACCATTGCCCATGGCATGGCTGTATTCACAGAGAATAAAAGGACGGCTGTCGTTTCCGGAAAGGATCATTTTTTCAAGATCGGAAGGAGCGGTGTACATATGGCTGTGTACATCCAGGCACGAATCATCCGCAATCTTCGGGGTTGACGGATTAAAAGCGCCTTCGTAATGGATCAGCCGACTGGTATCCCTGCTTTTTACCCATTCGGCCATTCGGATATGGTTTTCGCCAAAGCCGGACTCATTCCCGAGGGACCACATCACCACGCAGGGGTGGTTCTTGTCCCGTTCGACCATCCGCTGCATTCTGTCAAGAAATGCGTTTTTATAGGACGGTTCCGATGCCAGCATATTGAAATCCCCGGCGCTCAACACACCATGGCACTCCAGATCGGCCTCGTCAATGACATAAAACCCCATCTCATCGCAGTATTCCAGAAACCTTGGATCATTGGGGTAGTGGGAGGTGCGGATCGCGTTGATATTGTGCTGTTTCATTAAAGCCAGATCCTGCTTCATGTGCCAGGTAGGAACGGTATGACCAAGGTCGGGATGCGAATCGTGCCGGTTCACACCCTTGAACTTGACGGCACGTCCATTGATATGAATGACCGAATTGCGGATTTCAACCGACCGCATACCGGCTTTTATTGCGATCACTTCATTACCGGCATACAGGCAGACCGAGTACAAATTCGGAGCTTCCGCAGACCACAGGGCGGGTTCGGCAATTTCAAAGGAAAAGGTATCCTGGCCGTTTACCGTCCTGGAAGAACTGCTGAGTACTTTTCCGGAAGGGTCCTTCAAAACCGCCCGCACTTCAATGGAATTTTCGTGGTTTACTTCAACATCGCACATCAAAAAACCTTGCCTGAAGTTGGAATCAAGCGTTGTTCTGATATGGATGTCGGACAGATGCACCCTGTCTCTCTCCAAAAGGTAAACATCACGGAAAATGCCCGATAACCGCCACATATCCTGATCTTCCAGATAGCTGCCATCACACCATTTCAATACCATAACGGCAATCCGGTTTTTTCCGTGCTTCAGCGCGGAGGTGATCCTGAACTCAGAGATCATATGGCTTACCTGGCTGTAACCCATGAATTCGCCGTTCACCCAGAAATAAAAGCAGGAATTAACCCCCTCGAAAACGGAAAAATATTCTTTGTCCGGATTTTTATCCAGATAAAAGTCCCGGATGTATATCCCGGCAGGGTTCATGTTCGGTACATACGGGGGATCGCACGGATAGGGGTAATTAACATTGGTATAATGGGGAATGTCATATCCATGCAGCTGCCAGTTGGACGGGACAGGAATATCATTCCACCCTTCCGTGTTGAACCCGGCGGCCAGGAACTCATCATCCGCAAGATGAACAGATTCATAATATTTGAATTTCCATACGCCATTCAGGTTTTTAAAGTATTTGGAATCGCCCCGTAAACCCCTCTCGGCAATTTCTTCGACCTCATACGGTATAAAATATGCCCTTGGTTTTTCACAGCGGACATGAAGGATTTCAGGATTTTCCCAGTATTTTTCCACAAATGACATCGTCATCACACTCCTGATTTAATCATTCTCCGTCATAGATGATTCTGAAATCCGTTACATCGGTAAGGGTTGTTCCGTGATTAATCCGGAAATAACCTGTTGAGATAACGGTCATCACGGAAGCCAAACTTTGTGGAAACTCAGCCGTGCCCTGCTGCAAAGGGAATATTCCATCCAGAAGCTTGCTTCGTGATAGTTTTCTACAACGATGATAATATCGTCCACATACTTCAAAATATTAACCCTGCTGAGCAGAAAAGTTTTTTGATATAATTATGTTAAACATTGCCTGGTCAGATGTCGGGCGTATTCAAGCCAGACATGGGAAGTTTACCGGATGGAAAGAGTTTTTTACTCCGGTGCGCTATGAATAAGCGGAACAGGCAGTACGGACGTTACTGCTTCTGATGCCTGTGTTTTTCATATGTGATGAAAGGTGGGATTGAAATGCATGTGTCCAATCCAATTCTCTGGGCTGATTTACCCGATCCGGATGTGCTCCGTGTTGGTGATACCTATTACATGGTTTCAACGACCATGTTTGTAATGCCGGGGGGACCGATTCTGAAATCAAAGGATTTGGTTCATTGGGAGTTGGTTTCCTATATCTTTGATACCATTGAAAATAACGACTTATACCGGTTGAATCACGGAAAACACGCTTATGGCAAGGGGCAATGGGCTACCAGCCTGAAATATTACCGCGGCAGGTTCTACGCCTGTTTTGTCTGTCATGATATGAAGCGGACGTATATCTATCATACCGATGACATTGAAGAAAGCGGCTGGGACAGATATGTGCTGGAAGATGTGTTTCATGATATGTCTTTCCTGTTCGACGATGGGAAAGCCTATCTGATCTATGGCAACGGGGAAATATATATTGTAGAGCTGAAGGATGAGTTATCCGGCGTGAAGGAGGGCGGCATCAACCGTCTTTTGTTCAGTACTCCCTCCGAAAACATAGGCTTGCGCTGTGAGGGTTGCAGAGCCTACCAGCATAACGGTTTTTACTATCTGCTGTTTATTGAATGGCCAAAAGATGGCAATCGAAGAAGACGTGTGGTCTGTTATCGTTCTAAAAGCCTGTTGGGCGAATATGAAAGAAAAATCCTTCTGGATGACGATATGGGTTATCGGAATCAAGGCATCGCCCAGGGTGTTTTAATTGACACTCCCGACGGAGACTGGTATTCCATTCTTTTTCAGGATCATGGCGCAGTTGGCAGAATTCCGTACCTTATTCCCGCAACGTGGGAGGATGACTGGCCTGTCATAGGATGGAACGGAAAGGTGCCGGAAGCCTTTGAAATTCCCCTGGAACCCTTTGCAGCCAAACCGCTGATCATCAGTGATACCTTCAATCATGCGGAAAACCGGCTTCAACCGCAATGGCAATGGAATCATAACCCATTGGAACATTGCTGGTCTTTTGTTGAACGCCCTGGTTATTTAAGGTTGCGCACGGAAAACACGGCAAAGGATATCCTTTCGGCGAGAAATACTTTAACACAAAGAACAAGCGGCCCGCGATGCGCTTTTTCGGTGATGCTGGAGACCGGTGGTATGAAACCGGGAGATTATGCCGGCCTGGTTGCGCTTCAGGGGAATTACGGAACCATAGGTGTGAAAGCAGGCGATAGCGGCAGCATAGAAATTCTTGTTTGCGGAAGAGATGACGGTGGGCAACAGGTTGTGAAAGACGCCGTTCCTATCTTCCATCAAAAAGTCTATTTGAAGATAGTTTTCGATTATGAGAATGACAGAGACACCGCCTCGTTCTTTTACTCGGAAGACGGCATCCATTGGAGAACTTCGGGGTGGGAACTTCAGATGAAATATACCCTGGATTTATTTATTGGGTACCGCATTGGAATCTTTTATTACTCTGAAAGAGAAGTAGGCGGGTTTGCCGATTTTCAGCATTTTACATATACCTCCATGCAGTAGCGGAAATGGTACAAGCTTTACCCAATACCGGTTTCGGAGATATTTACGGTTCACAGTCCGGTATTGTAGAAAAGCTTGTGTGTCCTGTTCATCCGCAAACCGGCCGGAAAACCCTTATGCCCTGCACAAAAAGCAAGCTTCTGTGTAAAATCAAAGTATACTCACCAAAATATGAAAGGGGATGGACTGCCAATGAGAAAGATCGCCTTTATCGGAGCCGGAAGCTTCGAGTTCACCAGAAGTCTCGTCAGGGATATTTTAACCTTTCCCGCCTTGCAGGATTGCACGATTGCGTTGATGGACATTGATGACAAAAGGCTTGCATATAGTAAAAAAGCGGTTGAAAGGATTGTTGCCGAAGGGAACTACGCGGCGAAGGTTACCGCAACGAAGGATCGTGTTGAAGCTTTAAAAGGCGCGGATGGCGTTGTTTGCACCATTTTGGCCGGTGGTGTGAATATCTGGCGTCATGATGTGGAAATACCGAAGAAATATGGTGTAGACATCAATGTTGGTGACACCCGCGGGCCGGCAGGAGTTTTCAGGGCTCTCAGAACCATCCCGGTTATGCTGGATATCTGCTCGGACATCCAAAAATACTGCCCGAATGCCGTGTTTCTGAACTATACCAATCCTATGGCCATGCTTTGCAGGGCTATGCAGGACAGGTTCGCCGATCTGACCATAACAGGGCTGTGCCACAGTGTTCAGGGAACGGCGGCCATGCTGGCCCGATGGATTGGCGCTCCTATGGAAGAGATCACCTATTTATGCGCCGGTATCAACCATCAGGCTTTTTACCTGGATTTCAAATGGAATGGCCGTGATGCGTATCCGCTGATCCGGGAAGCGGTAAAAAAACCGGAAATATATCATGAAGAAATCGTGCGGAACGAAATGTTCCTGCATTTGGATTATTATGTAACCGAATCAAGCGGGCATAATTCAGAGTATAATGCATGGTTCAGAAAAAGGCCCGACCTGATTGAAAAATACTGCACCCATGGCACCGGATGGAACCCGGGTGTATATGGATACATCCTGAATGAATACCTGCGACGGGAAAGCACATGGGAAAATGAGATTGAAAAATGGTTTGCCCAGGACAGGATCAATTTGGAAAGGGGCCATGAATACGCAGCATATATTTTCAATGCGGTGTTCGGTGACAATACCCTTTTCGAATTTAACGGAAATGTCAGAAACTATGGTTTAATCGACAACCTGCCGCAGGGCTGCTGCGTTGAGGTTCCGGTCTTGGCATCCCAAAAAGGGCTTAGCCCGGAGCATGTCGGCGCTTTGCCCCAGCAACTGGCTATTCTTATCAATACCAGCGCCCGCTGCGAGGAACTGGCTGTTGAAGGAGCTTTAGAGGGGGATCCGCGGAAGGTGTTCCATTCCATATGTTTTGACCCGTTAACCTCGGCCGTGCTAAGCCTTGGTGAGATCAAAGCCATGGTGGATGAAATGTTTGAAGCAAACAGGGATTATCTGCCCCAGTTCAAACATTTCAAGTAATCCGGTACAACCTGTACATACAGTATATTAAAAGTTTATCGCCTTCTTGTGCAGCGGCAGGTCACACCGTACAGGCGGGATCAAAGTGGAATCATCGTATCAAAAAGCTCCTTCAATGGGGAATTGAACCCTCCATTTGAAGGAGCTTTGAACGATCGGCCTGTTTGGTGGGATGTGTTTTTAAGCTTCTTTGCTGTTATTCAGGAATTATTGAATCACTCTTCTTGCGGTATAATAGCATCTATTATAATAACCGGACAGCAGTGTTGACTTTTTCACTACATCGCCTGTTTGCGGGGCATGTACGAATTCACCGTTCCCCACATAAATTCCTACGTGGTTGATATTCCGGCCGTCCCTCGCGAAG
>Ga0116191_1003583_pt1 | contig 11306 bp, 17 predicted proteins | sample AD_UKC111_MetaG_FD_89897 | JGI IMG/M metagenome (GOLD analysis project Ga0116191, IMG submission 89897) | Active sludge microbial communities of municipal wastewater-treating anaerobic digesters from Hong Kong - AD_UKC111_MetaG | ecosystem: Engineered > Bioreactor > Anaerobic > Digestate...
AACGGCAGTTCCCTGCTCGTGTCCGAAGTCCAGACTGTTCAGGGCATGGAATGGGCGCATGTGCTGTATTTTGATGGTGAAGAGGATGTTGAGGGCTGGATCGCTGCATCATTGGTATTCACGATCCGCAGCGATCTGCCGGCAGCGCAAGTAAGCGGCGAGAATGGCGCCAATCTGCGGGCTGAACCTGGCGGAACGTTGGTAACCTGGCTGCCATACGGTACGCCGGTACAGAACATTGAAACCGCCGATGTGAATGGTGTTACCTGGGTGCACGTTATTTTGCCAGACGAGCGCGGCGGCTGGATTGCGCAACATCTGCTAAACATTACTGTTCCGTGACCATGACAGCCAAGACTTCCCTGCGCGTCAATCGCTGTACGTGCTCAATTTGTCGCAGCCCGACCGACCATCCGGAGAAGGTGTTACACGAACAGATCAACTTGCTGATGAGCGTAATGAACACGCGCCAGCGCAGGCTATTTGCGGCGTTTCAGGCTCAGCAAATGGGGCATGGCGGCATTACGCGCATGGCGGAAATTAGCGGTTTAGACCGTAAGACAATTCGCAGAGGCATCCAGGAATTGACCGATTCCTGACAAACGGTGCTCTGCTCGAAATATGCCTTTTTGGGCAAAAACAGAGTTCCCCTTTAGTGGGGAACTTTGCTTTAAGCGGTTTCCCCACTGGAGTGGAGAGTGCTTCCCGTTGCTGCTTTTGGTGCAAAAAGCCCAATATAATCCTCGCCATGACCTTATTTTCACTTGGCAGTTTACTGATTGCGACCGGGATTTCTCTGGTTTGCCTGTCCATTTTGACAGGCAAATCTGCCCTGGCTGCAGTCACATGCGGTTGCTGCTGTGTTTCAAGTGGCTGGACGCTGATCCAGGCCGAATGGCCGATCTACCGGAGCAAACGATGACAGTTTCCCTGGTGATCTCGCTGGTTGCTGTTGCCTGGCTAAGTGTTTGCGCCATTTTCGATGCCCGCACGCGCCAGGTATCCAACTGGCTGACAATTCCGGCCATCCCGCTGGCGCTCCTGGCCGCCTGGCTGACCCGCGAAAGCCGCGGTGAAACGCTGTATGAATTCGTGTTCCACCTGGTCATCATGACTCTGCCGCTGTTTTTGGCCTGGCGTTATCGCATCTTGGGTGGAGCTGATCTAAAGATTTTGGTGGTTCTGACCCTCGCCAACCCGCTGCTCGTCGTGGCGGCCTGGATTGGGGTCGTGGTTTATTTCATTGGGCTTCTCATTGTTGGCGAATGGCGGTACAGGCGATCCAATCAACAGAATTCCGAAACGCCGTTCGCACGCAGCCGACCGGTCCGTTTTGCCGGTGTGCCCGGGTTTGCCCTGGGCGCCGGGTTGTTCACTGTCGGCCAGGTCGCAATGATATTTGTTCAGCGACTGGCTGCTTGAAAAAAGGAGGCATTACCGAACCTGTAGACATCATCAATCCATCAGTAGTCTTCCTCATTCCACGGAGCTTCGTTCCCTAAGAACCTGCTCCATACCAATTCTCAAGGAGATTCAAAACCCGTATGATCAAACGCTTGTTTCTCGATACTTCCGCCGAACTGGACGAAAAGGCCTTGCTGATTGCGCTGTTCGTTGTAGCCGCCATCGTCGGCCTGTCCCCACTCGGCACCAAAGTCGCCCAAACCTTCCAAAACGTCACGGCGCTTATCTAACCGGCAGCGAAATGAACCGTATGCGTAAGCTGTTGCATGACCGCCGTGGTGAACTGGATGAGGCTGTCCTGGTGCTGCCGGTGCTCCTGCTCATCTCCCTGGCCCTGGTCAACATGGCCATCCTGGGGTTTGCAGCGGTCAATGCCGGCAACGCAGCCAACTACGGAGCGCGCATGGGCTCCGTAGCCCAATCCAACCCGGCAGGCGTGGCGGTTGCCAGCGCGAACCAAATGTTGGCCGCCGCGCCTGTCGGGACCTATGCCGTTACCGTCACCGGCAGCGGCCTGCCGGGCGATATGATGACCGTCCAGGTTAGTTACACCGTGCCCAACTACTTCGGCGGACTGGCGAGTTTCTTCGGGGTCAGCACCCCAGGAAATTTCACCAACACAGCTACGTCTTTCTTCCGGCAGGAGGGCTGGTGATGCACATGCGCATCAAGAAATCCGAACGGGGTTCTTCGATGGCCTGGACAGCCATCTTCCTGGCAACGGTGCTGATGCCGCTCATGCTGTTTGTCATTGATGGCTCGCGCTTGCTGTATGTACGCGGTCGGCTGCAAACCGCCGCGGACGCGGCTTGCGAAGATGCAGCCTGGGCGGCCGGTGACCGGCCAAACTATATCGACACCGGAGAAACCCGGTTGGGCAACAACTGGTACGTGGTCGGGGTGGCGCAAAACACTTTCACCCGCACGTTGGGTGAAAGCACTCGCATGAATTTCACTCCATTGCTGAGTGTGACGCTTGATTACTCGAACAGGCAGATTTTGTGTTCTGCCACCGCCCGGGTCCCGGTGATTTTCAACGCTGTGGGTGTGGCGCCGCAGGTCAACGTGCGCGCCAATACCATCACAGCGGTCCGTTTTCGGTGATCGCCAGATGAGCAGATTGCCCGCTCTATCCAGGCAGCAGAAGGTGTCAGGGATTCCCCCGGGGCTCCCTGACACCACTTGGGTGACAGCCAGCAGCCCGAATCCAATCCGGAGGTGGCTGTATGAACCTGAGAACTCAAGCCGCCTGGATGTGGGCACTGCTGATCCGGTTAACAATCACACTGGTCGTGGGTGAATACCTGGCGCAAGCCCTCATCCGGAGGTATAGCGAATTGATGATTATCATCAACCGCTATATGCGTTGAACGATCAATGGGGCGTTCCGCCACTTGGGTAGATTGCCCCACCCACGACCTTGAACACAAGGAACTGGATGCACTATGGAACTTGATCTCTCTGAATATCGCTGGCCTTTGATTGCCCTGGCTGCCATTCTCCTCCTGGCAGGCCTGGGCTGGCTTGGCTATGCTTATACCCCGGCCGGAGATAAGCCCCTGACCTGGACAGAGTGGCAGGTTCTCAAAGCCCGCAGCGCTTACCTGAAAGAACTGGGCGAACTGCAAGCAGCCGCAGATACTCTGGCGGCCCTGCTCAACGCTCAGCCCGATCCGGTGCGCGCTCAGCTGGCTTCTGAAAGCATCCAACGCCTGGCCAGCGAGGGCCAGCCCGCGCTCCAATACCAGCGGGAAAAACTGGCTCTCGCTGCCCAGGCCGTCAGCGATTGGGCGGTTGGCGCCATTGATCGTGAAACTGCGCTCAATGCTCTGGATGAGGCAATCCAGGCGCTATCTCCCAAGCCTGCTCCATAACAAACTCCACCGCCTGCTCCCACATCATCTGGAAATGGCCTGTTCATGGTTTACCTGCCCATGATTGTGAGGTTCTCATGACTGGGGATGTTCGCACCAATGCCCTGGATGATCTGCTCGATGCAGAGCGACATTTTCGCCAGCAGGCTGAAAATGCTTTACGTGACCTGCGCGGAGTCCTGACCGAACTGGCGCAGCGCATGGCCGGAGCGCAGATTGAAGATGCACGCCGTACCGATCCAACAGCTCCTGCGAACTGGGGACCAGAACGGTGGCGAAAATTCTTTGCTAACCTGCCTGTCCAGGCAACCGATGTCAGTTGGAACGATAACCTGAGGGTGGAATTGACACAGCTTAGAACCGAGAACCAGGTTCTTAAGGGAAGATTGGCAGCGCAGCCTTCCACTGTCTCGCCAATTCGCTCCGAAACGCAAGGTGAGCAATCTGCCGCGGTTACACCGTCTGTTATGGCAGGTGAAACGTCTCAACCTGCGAGCAATCCGGTCACTGTAAATATCAACCCACAAGGCCGGGCTTTTGCTCACATGGATCTGCTGCGTGAACTACGCTCGCTGAAGTTGCCATCCACGCTGCCGGCGCGTTTTGAGAGCCATTTTCCAAAGGCTGGCCTGAAGGAGGCGGATTGGGAACGCCAACTCCGGCGTAAGCTCTACGTGCTGTACCTGCTTAGCCAGGGGATGGATATCCGGCTTGAAGTGGATTACCTGATCAGCCAGGTGGAAGGCATCGGTTCTCGTACCGGCGCGCTGCGCCGGGTGTACGACAGCATGGTAGAAAAGAACTTACTCAGCCGCGACGTTTTGGATATGAGCGCTCCCAACACATCGTTAGCCATGCTCCAACTTACCGAAGATGGCCGGCAATTGTGCCAGATCATTGGGTGGGGGGTGGCAGAGACGGAGCGGCAGCGCATGAACCGCCTACATCAAGGTGAGCAGTTTCCCTTGCACACCCTGGGCGTAATGATCTTTGCCATGCATGCCCGTTTTCGCGGTTACCAGGTGGGTGTTATGCCCCAACTGGATGGGGTACAGACCAACGCCATCCCCGATGTTTCCGTCACTCGCAACCTGCCGGATGAAAAGCCTGACACACTGTTTGTCGAAGTGGAGATGAGCAGCAAAGAGTTGGATGAGAAATGGCGTAACCAGGCGCAGCTTCAAAGCCGCGTGGCCCTCTGCGCCCGCACTGCCCAGCGCCGGACCAGGTTGATCGGGGACTGTAAGCTAAAGAATATCCATGGTGTGGCAACCGACCTTGAAACTTTGATTGCCTGCAAAGTACCTGACATTACCACAGGTACCCCTTTGTGGGTCGAAGAGTGGTAGGCGGCCGTTGGGAAGGATGGAGGATGAACATGATCATACATTTCATCTTTGATCCTCGCCAAGGGCTACCCGCCCAAACGCATGCACGTTTGACCAGTGTCACAAACCTGGTTCCTATCCAGGACTCTCACTTGAGAGGCATTCGGAATTGCGTTGGAATGAACGCATTGCGTTCTTCCACAAGCGCTGATGGCTACCGGCCCGAAGCTGAGAGGTTGACGAGATATCGCCGCCTCTCTATCTCCAACCCCAGGTAAGGCCTGCAGCCGGGTCCGAGTCCCGGCGGGTTGACTGCGAAAGGTATGTGATCGGAACACAATCCAGATCGCTGCCAACGCAAGGCACCTTAACATGCAAGAGACGGACAACAGTTAGCAGAAGAGCGATCGTTGATGATCGTTTCGGAGCCGTCTCCCCTTGCAGACAGTGGCATTTCAATCAACCGCCCCTGTCGCACAGGGGCGATCTACCTCCGGAGGTAATCAATCATGAACGACAAACTCTTTACGCTGACCGGCGTGCCAGTCAGCCAGATTGTGGAAAAACTCGCTGAACCCTTCGATCCCCAGGCCTACAAAGGCGTGCCTGGCGGCGCTGATCTGACCGATATCAACACCGGCTATATGATCGAACGCGCCACCCAGGTTTTCGGCCTGCGTGGGTTGGGCTGGAAGCTAGAGTACAGCCCGGAAAACATGGTGTTCATTGGTTTAGGCGAGGGCAAGCGGGTCACGGCGCACTTGAAGTATGCGGTGTTCAGCTATGCTCTGGTGAATGAGCAAGGTGAGGTTATCTGGTACCCCATCATCACTGGCGCTGCCAACACCAATGACTTCGCTTACGCTGAAGAAGGCGCCCGCACGGCGGCCATCGGCGCTGCGCTCAAGTCGCTATGCTTCCAACTGCCTGTGTACAAGGGCCAGCTCGATCACCACAACGCCGGCAAGTTGTTGGGCAGCAGCTCACAGCCCGGCGGCGTTCTGCCAGGCGGTAACGGGAATGGCGCCAAGCCTTCAGGGAATGGCAACGGGCACAAGGGAAACGGCAACGGCGCTGCTCCACAGCGCTCACCTGACCAAATCCTGAAGGAACTGGGCTACGATACCCCGCCCCAGCCTGACACGGCCCCGACCGCTCACCTAGCGGATGACCCCGGCGCTTACGTGATCCAGTACGGTAAGACTTACACCGGCTGGACGCTGCGCAAGATGGTCGAGGAAAACCCCAAAGGCCGGGAAGCTGGCCTGACCGCTCTACGCTGGTACGCCAATGAGATGAAGCCGGCAACCGAAAACGCCCGCGCCGACCAGGCTGCGGCGCAGAAGTTCCTGGCTATCATCGAGGCGCAACTACAACCCGCCTAGCGATATCCGTCTCCGCATCGTGCCAGAGGGAAGGCTAACCGCTTTCCCTCTCCCCGACATCATCAGGATTTTTCCTGTTTGGTCGCTCCCAACAATGGGGCCTGCACGTTACCAACTGAGATCGTTACATTGCTTCAAGCAATCATTGGAAGCTCCACTTGATGGGGCAACCACCATATGAAGCTTCGCTTCACCCTTATCCAGCAGGCAGGCCAATGCCTCTGCGCCGCGGCCTGCCTGAACACTCTTTACGGAGGCATTTCATGCTGACAACCCCCACAGTTTTACCCGTTACTACGCCAGAACGTTTTGATGGCAACCATGTTGAATTCACTGGCCTGGTCACCAAGATTTGGGCGCGATCCAGCGGCGATGTTTTTGCTCGTGTTGCCATTGGTGAAACCCCGGATGATGAAGAAGATAATCCCGAACCACGCGCAATTGACGCCCGCCTCACGTTGCGGCTGCCCAATGGTCAGGTCAACGGCCAGGACATCAGCCTGTTGAAAGGCGATATCGTGCATGCTACAGGCTATTTGAGCGATACAACCCAATGGGAAACGTTGCGCGATTTTCTGCTCAAGGCTCGCCAGGCCGGATTGGTGGAACGCATCCCCGAACTTGCTCCCGCAATGGATGCCCAGGTCAAGCGCATGGTCACGTGCGTGATCCCCGATACTTTGGATATCATATCTGCCAAATCTGGAGCATTGCCTGCTCAAAGCTTAGCCCGATTGGAAGGTGTGGTAGCCAGGGTGTGGGAATATGGCGGCCATCTGTTCGCCCGCGTCGCCGTTTACGACAGCCACACCCAGACGACCGCTTCTCCTGGGAATAATGGCCGGGAACGGCGCGTCCCACATTATGTCACGGTGCAATTTCTGCACGAGCAGGTAGATGGCCGAGGCGTCAATATCAAGCCCAAAGACCGCATTCGCGTTTCTGGCGTCCTGGGCAGCCGGGTGTATTCCGAAAACTTGCGTAGTTTTCTGCTCAGCGCCCACAAAGCAGACGTGCTGGCAACCCTTTCCGATGGCCAGGCGCCAGATGACGTGTGGACAGCATACGTCCAGACCTGCCTGGTAGCGCAGAAGATGATCCAGTACACCAAGCGATAGATGATCAGCGCCAGGCCAATTGGAGCCTGGCGCATTTTTCCATCCCACTGGCTGTGTTGTGAACATGGCGTGTTCGCAGGCAGGTTCGATCCCTGCCGGGTGGATTATCGTTCTGCAGGCCCACCCGTCTGCAAACGAGAGCAATTCTCCTTCTTCTCCTCCTTTTGGTTTGAGCACACCCGTCAGTCGGGAGACTTCGCGATCCAGTCTCTCGACCCGGGTTGCCATCCCCTGGTTGAGACTGGAGAGCTGCGGCGGTTTCCGCCATGGAGAGAGGCCACCCGCCTCTCTCCACCTTTTTGATTTCCTGGCCTGGTCATTTCGAACGAAACGGCCAGTTCAGGGCATCAAAACCCTATCAATTCCTGCTCGGTTTCTAAACCAAACACTGGAGGCATGTGATGAGAGAGATCGCAATGGCATTTATCTGTTTCGCAGGCTTGATGGTCATCGGCTCGTGGGCCCTGACAATCACGCTGGCAGTCAAATCGGGCAAGGGCATCTTGTCGCTCTTCTCCCGGCAGCGTAAACCCCAATGGCTTTCCGCTGCTGACACCATCGCCCAATATGGCGGCGATCACCCGAACACAACTGACTGAGGCTACCGGCTTACGTCTGAGGAACGGCTACCCGCCTTTCCTCAATCCTTTCTAATGCAGTTATACTGGTAAATTAGACAACATTATTCCAAATGCATTTTTGAGATGTTCACAACATCGGAATCACTGTACATTTGTGCTACAATTTGAGGGCAACCACACTAAACAAATAGAGCGTGGTCACAAAGGAAGCTGATGATGGAATATACTGATTTCGATATAACCGAGCCTTCCGAAGAAGACAATTTCGATTGTCATTTGCAACAAGTAGGACTCGGCTCTCTCGTTTGCCGTTGTGCCAAACAGGATGGCACTTCAAACGCGACTAATAATGTGACGCCAGCCATTTGTTTTAGTTGCCCCATTGGGAAAATTTTTCGCGAAGTAGGTTGCGATGCCCCCAGCACCAATATATCGGTGCGTTATTTTAGCGATCTGCCCCACGTCAGCATATCAGGGATATTTTGTAAAATCAGAAAACGATATACCACATTTGAGTATTGCCAATCTTGCCCCCTTGTAACCGCCGAAAGTACCAGGCAAATTATCCAGGCAACGCGAGGATTATTCCAAAGCTCGAAGTTTTATGCGGCTTACCAGGATATAGAGAAGGCTCGTACAGCTATTCGGGATGGCGAATTTGATCGTTCTATCACTCATAGTATCGCCTGTGTAGAAAGCACATGTCGGTTGATACATGATGAGTTGGGTGAAAAACTGCCGGCTGAAAAATCTCTTTCTGTCCTATGGAAATCAACCCGCAAAGTGTTAGAACTTGATGCTCTTGGCTCTGAAGACGTGATCGTCCAACTTCTCAACTCATTGTTTGGCATAGTAAATCAATTAGGTGCCATGCGAAATGCGCTTAGCGATGCACATGGAAAAGGAAAACACTCCCCTCAAGTATCTGAAAGTTATGCTGAACTGGCTTTGAACACTGCATCTACAATCGCCACTTTTGCTGTTAGACATTTCAAGACAAAGGGTATCGCTTCTGAGGAATGATTTTACATGAGCGAAATTATTTTTAATATCTCTCTGCCTCTGGACAGCGATGAATTTCTCAGACGCGAATGCCCATTGTGTAAAAGGCAGTATAAAATTGCTGTTACACCAGACGAGACAAAATCGTTCATCCAAAAGGAAATTGAGAATTACCTGGTTGAGAATGAACTTATGGAAAAAGATGATGATGAATCATCTGAGGAAGTAGAGTACTGGTGCCCATACTGCGGGGAAACAGCAAAAGCCAGTGCCTGGTGGACAGAGGAACAACTGGAGTATATTAAGATTTTCCCCTATAACTATATGGCCGAGACCTTAAACAAGGAATTCACGGATTGGAAACGCCAATTCTCCAGGATGGGGAACGGGTTATTTTCGGTAAAGCTCGACTTTAAGGAAATGCCTTATAAAGAACCCTGGATCTCGCCTGAGGTTGATGATATGGTGCTTTATGATTTGCCTTGTTGCATGATCAAAATAAAGCTAGAAGACAAGCCCACAAATAGGATTTACTGCTACAAGTGTGGATTTCTACATTCGCTGTAATAATTCCTCTCTATTGAGGGATGCTTAGAGGCTTGCTCAGCCATATAGCATACTAAGAAATCTCTTCGGCCGCATGTTCCAAATCATCATCACTTGGCCGAGAGTAGCGAGCAGTCGTATCCAGCCGGCTGTGACCGAGAAATGTCGCCGCAGTCACGATATCCACATTCGGGTTGCGTACCAGGCGGGTGGCCACGGTATGGCGAAACGTGTGCGGGCTGACATTCTGCACGCCAGCTTGAGCTGCATATTTTTTCACCGTGTACCAGATTGCATAAGTAGTCATCGCGTTCCCATCTTGGGTTCTGAAAAGCGATTCGGCTGCATGTTCCGCGATCTTATCCCGCCCTTCTGAAGCCAGGAACGCCTGGAGAGCATCGCGAGCTTTGACGTGAATGGGGACGCGTCTTTGTTTTCGACCTTTTCCCGAGCGAACAGTAACCCAACCAGACCGGTCATTGATCTGTATGTCGCCGCATTTTACCGCTGCCACTTCGGAGGCCCGCAGCCCGGTGGCTGCCAGGAAGTGGAGCAGCGCATGATCGCGCAGATTGCCAGCCACTTTTGCTTTGCGAATGATCTTATTGACCGCCTGTTCAGATAGCGCCTTGGGGGCAATCATCTGCTGGCCCAGGCCGTGAATATGGCGAGTTGGATCGTTGGCAACATATCCCTTTTCAACTGCCCAGGCATAAAAAGCAGATAGCGCCGCCAGTTTGCGGTTGATCGTGGAAGCCTTCTGCTTGTTCTCCATTTCGTCGCGCCAGTTTTTGACATCATCATCAATCAAATTGGTGATCGCAAACTTTTCTCCCGTGTGACCTTCAAACCACTGCGCAAACAAGCGCAGGTCAGACAGGTACGCCCGGATGGAATGACGGCTGCGATCCAGGCTTTCCAGGTAGTCTTCGAACTCAGTGAGTCGTGTTTCCAAATCAATTGTTTCGCTCATTGTTCACACTCTCCGTTTTATCTTGGGTGAGCAACTGCCGTTAGTCGCTCCACCGCGTGTCAAAAAGGGCGAAAAAGGGGCAAAAACACCCTTTGGTAAGGGGTGCTTCCGAAACATACCCAAGATAATTATTATTATCTTGGGTAACTAATTCTACCACGATTCTGTCATCCCCCGCCCGCTGCACTTCTGATTTCAGGAGTTCAGCGGGGGAGGGACGACGTTCACTCCCAAGCGCATCTGCGCACACCTCCTGAGAGAGGTTCTTCCCCCAGTGGAAGGGGCTCACAAAGCCCCTTCCACACCTTTTACCTCCCCTGCCCTGTCGCACGTTGCCGGGCAGGTCAAGGGAGGCAAACCGCCCCCGAAAGAATCTCTCAAAAAACACAGGAGGTGTGTTGTGGAAGCTTTGGCAATCGTCGCTGGAATTCTCTTGATCGGCGCATTTCTCTGGACAGGTCGCGTGCTGTGGTATGCCCTCTCGGGCGAGTACGAGATTGACCAGCGTTTGAACTCGATCGGGAAATAGTTCCTTCTCTCTCACCGCCAGGGGCTACCCGCTCCTGGCTCTCCTCAGGAATTACAGCGCTCGCTGAGAGGCTGTTTCCAATATTTTCTTGAGGAGGCAAGCCCTATGGCAAACATGCAAGCCGCGATCGAGAAGATCCTCGAAGCGCACAACTTACTCGCCGACTACCAGGCTTCACCTGAGTTCTACGTCAAGTTCACCCAGCCGAGTTTCGACCCGCTGGTGATCGAGCGGCATGGTGAACAGGTGGTCGTCGGCCACTACTTTATCCAAAACGGCGATGTGATGGCGGACCCGGAGATCGTGTTCGATTACGCGACCTGGACCCCGCTGGAACTGACCCAACACCCAATGGGCGTGTATCGCAGCAAGTTTCACTACCGCGACGGCGTGCAATACGTGGATACCCGCTTTGATGCCGCCGTCCGCTCGTTGGTGCAGCTCTGGGCTACGAACCTGGAAAACCAGGCCTGGACATCAGCAGATATCGAGCGCGACGAGTGAGG
>Ga0116191_1003587_pt1 | contig 11304 bp, 10 predicted proteins | sample AD_UKC111_MetaG_FD_89897 | JGI IMG/M metagenome (GOLD analysis project Ga0116191, IMG submission 89897) | Active sludge microbial communities of municipal wastewater-treating anaerobic digesters from Hong Kong - AD_UKC111_MetaG | ecosystem: Engineered > Bioreactor > Anaerobic > Digestate...
AAACTCATTCAATCACTCCCTCCGTCACACTATGTGTGACGCCGTAACTTATATGTTTACGTTAATTATTCTACAAGGATTTTTATATTCCTTCTTTAAGCAAAAAATAATTTTTAGTTTTTTAAACATTTTAATAAGCATAACGTGTGATTGCGGATATCCGGGAGAATATATTAAAAAATAGTTATGGCAAAACCGTGTAAAATCAAAGTCTATACACGATTTTGCCATAATTTTGCCTGAATGCTATTTTGAAATAAGCACTTGCATCCTTAAGAAAATCTTATTTCTTAAATACCTCCAATGCCTGAATGAAATCATTTACCAAATCTTCTGTATCTTCTATGCCGACAGACACTCTCATCAAACCTTCAGTAATTCCCATTGCTCGTCTGATAGGCTCAGGTGTGGTTGAGTGAGAAGACATAACAGGGTGGGACAGAGTTGTTCTGTATCCGCCCAAGGTCATTGCATAATGAGCAAGATTCAGCTTGCGCATAAACTCATTAATCTTCTTTCTGTCATCTGGCATTACAAAACTCAGCATACCGCCAAATCCTTTTTGAAACTGCTTTTTTGCCAATTCATGCTGTGGATGGCTTTCTAACCCAGGATAATTGACCTTAAGTACATATGGGCACTCTTCCAAAGCTTTTGCCAAAGCCAGAGCATTATCCATCTGTTTTTGCAATCTTAAATTCATTGTACGTATGCCCCTTTGTACCAACCATGCAGTAAATGCATCAAGAGAGCTTCCAATAAGCACCTGAAGCTCATGAGCTTTAGTGATCAACTCCCGGGAACCTGTAACAGAGCCTGCAACCGCATCACTGTGACCGTTTGCGAATTTTGTCAGACTGTTAACTACCAAATCCGCACCATGATCCAATGGCTTAAAGCCGTATGCTGTCATAAAAGTATTGTCAACAACCAATATGGCACCGTTTTTATGGGCAATTTTCGCAATTGCATCCATATCAGGTACTGTAATCATCGGGTTAGCTACGGTTTCTACATAGAACAGCTTTGTATTTGGCCTTACAGCTTCCTTTACAGCATTTAAATCAGTAAAATCAACAAATGTGGATTCAACTCCAAAATTATCAAGTGTTTCTTCTATCAATTCAATTGTTTCGCCGTAAAGTGTCTTGTCAGAGAGAATATGATCCCCCTGTTTTACATTGGAGATAATAGCAGTTGAAATGGCTGCCATACCGGAGCTGCAAGCAATGGAGCTTTCGCCGTTTTCAAGATATGATATCAAGTTGATCAGCGCACCTCGGTTTGGGTTTCTGTTTCTGTTGTAGCAGTATCCCTTGGCATCATATCTGGCCTGCAGGTCATCCAAATCCTCTACGTTAAATGCCGTTGTGAGGAATATCGGTGCTGCTTCAGGATTGTCAGCAGGGAAATCAATGTACGCACCTTTTCTTAGTATTTCAGTTTCAAATTTGAATTTTTTGTTCGTTTCTTTAAACATAATATAACCTCACCTTCAAATTATTGATTAAAATTTACATAGCAAAGAGACACCTTTCAAACAATAATGCTTGTAATTCTTACCTCCTATATTCGTTATAAAAAGGTTATACTTCACCATAAGTAATTATGTAATTTCCTTTATTGACTGCTAAAGAAACAGCCATATAAAGAATCACACTGTCAAATTCAGCATAATAGGTATCAATGGTTTTTCCGAAGAAATCCCTTACTTCACCCAGTATCTGTCCCCTGCAGACCTTCTCGCCGACTTTGACGAAAGGATACCAGCAGCCTCCGTTTTTAGCTTCCTGATAAATTGCATTGGTTATTTCTTTTGGCTCTTTCTTGGGATATACAACCTGACCGGGTAATACTCCAAGATGTCTAAGAACATTTTTTACATCCTTTTTATAAGCATCTACTTCTTCCTGTGTCCAAAGCCCGCAACCGCCTCTTTCAATCAAAATACAAGGCAGTCCGCGGATTGCCGCAGAATTATACGCACCGGTTGTTGCTTTTGACTTAAACATATACGGTAAATCCAAAACACAAGCTGCTTTTCTCGATGTCATGACAACTTCTTCATCAGCAACTCCCGGATAATAAACATATGGAATCACCAGTTCCTGTATGTCTCCCCCGTGTAAATCCATATAAAAATCAACTTTGTCTTGAATACTGGTAATCGTATACGCTATCTTTTCTGAAATCGTTCCATTTTCATTGCCCGGGAAGAGACAATTGATATTTTTATTATCTTCGGGAACAACGAAAGGTACTTTTGCTGCAAATGCCTGAGTATTAACCGGATGTATAACAATAATCTGCCCTGAAATTTCTTTTGGATCCAGTTCCTGTGCCAATTCAATCGCTGTTTGTATGCACGGATATTCACTTCCATGTATCCCTGCTGTAATTAATACTGTTTTACCATCTTTAGCCCCATTGACCAAGGTAACCGGCATTGTTGTCTGAGTATCACATACTTTTACAAATCCTGTTGTTTTATTCCCTGCTTCCGATGACAATTCACCAATTGAAAGTGTTTTCATAATTTCTCTTACTCCTTTTATTAAGAATCTTACTGATAACCATAATACCTTTTATATGCTTGAAAAATGACACGCCACAAAATGCCCTTTCTTCTTTTCTTCCAGCTTGGGTTCCTGCTGAAAGCATATATCCGAAGCATAAGTACACCTTGGATTAAACCTGCAGCCCTTTGGTAAATCAATCGGGCTTGGCGGATCACCTTCTATCAGATTTTTCTCTTCGCGGATTCTTGGATCCAAGTTCGGGCTGGCTTTTAACAATACCTTTGTATAAGGATGAAGCGGATTATCATATAGTTCATCTGTATCTGAAAGCTCAACAATTTTTCCCAAATACATTACAGCTACACGATGAGTTATATATTTTACTACTCTCAAATCATGTGATATAAAGAGTATTGTCAAATCCAGCTTCTTTTGCAATTCTTCCAGTAAGTTTATTATTTGAGCTTGAATGGAAACATCTAGGGCTGATACAGGCTCGTCTGCAATAATGAATTTGGGATTCAGAGCAATAGCCCTTGCAATACCGACACGCTGCCTTTGGCCACCGGAGAATTCTCCCGGAAAACGGTCTGCCATATCTTTACCTAAACCTACCATTTCTAATAGCTCAATGATCCTTCTGTCCATGTCTTTCTTTGTACATACTTTATGAAATGTCAATTCTTCTTCTAAAATTTCCCTGATTGACATACGAGGATTTAATGATGAATAAGGGTCCTGGAAGATCATCTGGAAGTTTTTGCGTTCCTTACGCAGCTCATTTTTGTTCATATCCGTCAAGTTTTTTCCATTAAAGAAAATCTTTCCATCATCCGGCTCATATAAGCGTATGATTGTCCTTGCAAGCGTACTCTTTCCACAACCGCTTTCGCCAACCAAACCCAGATTTTCTCCTACATAAATATCAATTGAAACATCGTCAACAGCCCTTAATGTTTTTACAGGCTTTTTTGCAATTGCATCGAATAATGTTCTTTTTATTAGAAATCTTTTGCATAAATTATTGGTTTGTACTAAAATTTTCCGATCCTGATTTGTATCAAACACCTATATGACCCCCTTGCCTTCTGAGTCACCGACATAAATAAGTCCCTTGGCGTCTTTCATTTTTTCAACATAGTGACATCTTGAGAAGTGTCCTTTTCCGACTTCACACATTTCCGGAAGAGTTTCAACACATCTTTCACCCTTAAAAATACATCTGGGCTCAAATGGACAGCCAGCGGGCAAGTGTCCAAGGTTTGGAGGTGCCCCCTGAATTGATATCAGCTTTTCATTCTTACCTTTATTATGAGGCAATGAGTTTATTAGCCCTTGTGTGTACGGATGTCTTGGTCTGGAAAACAATGTCAGAGTATCAGCAATTTCTACAATATGCCCTGCATACATAACGGCAACATTATCACACATTTGGCTTACAACCCCCAGATCATGAGTAACTAGAATTATACTCATTCCCAATTCTCTCTTTAATTTATTGATGAGTTTAATTATCTGATCCTGAATTGTAACATCAAGTGCTGTCGTAGGCTCATCCGCCAGTAAAATCTTCGGTTGTGCAGCAAGGGTAATGGCAATCATAGCACGTTGACGCATACCGCCGCTGAATTGGTGAATGTATTCTTCTATTCTTCTTTCAGGAGATGGTATACCGACCAGTTTTAACATTTCAATTGCACGGTCATATTTCTCCTTATTGGTCATATCGCTTCCGATAAACTGTTCATAAATTTGTTCTTTTATTTTTAGCACAGGATTCAATGAAGTCATCGGTTCCTGAAATATCATCCCAATTTCTTTTCCCCTGATTTTCCTCATTTTGCTTTCGGGTAAATCCAGTAAACTCATACCATTGTATATTATTGAACCGCTTACAACTTTGCCGCTTTCCGGCAGCAATCTCAAAATAGTGCGACAAGTTGCACTTTTCCCACACCCTGATTCGCCAACAAGCCCAAAGGTTTCTCCCGCTTTGATATTGAAAGTCACTCCATCAACAGCTTTTACTGTTTGTGCTTTAGTAATGAAGTGCATTTTTAAGTCTTTGACTTCCAGTATATTCTCCAAGAAAATCACTCCTTTATCGCAACCTACTAATGACTTTTAGTTCTAAGTATATCTGACAATCCATCACCAAGTAAACTAAAACCTAAACCAGTAATCGCCATTAACAAACCCGGAAATACCGTGATCCACCACGCAGTTGACAGGAATGATTTCCCTCCGGAAATTATCGCTCCCCATTCCGGAGTAGGTGCTTGCACTCCAAGGCCTAAAAAACTCAAGGAAGCTCCTGCTATCATACACATAACTATGTCGGATGCTCCATATACAATAGAACTGCTTAGTACATTCGGTAAAATATGCCTCAGAAGAATTCTTCCGTCACTATAGCCCAATACCTTGACAGCCTGTATATATTCCATATTCTTTACAACCAAAACTTCGCTTCGCACTAACCTCGTATATTCTTTCCAGCCTAACAGCCACATTGAAATGTATAGCCCTGTTATTCCGGCTCCTATTACTGCAACTATTGCAATAGCTAAAACCATATATGGAAATGCCATGAAGATATCCAATATCCTCATTAATATTGCATCGATCTTACCGCCATAATATCCGGATATTAAACCTAATGCCGTACCAACAATAAAGGGAATAAGCATTGCAAATATTCCAACTGCCAAATCCACCCGAGTTCCCCAAATTACCCTGGCATAAACATCTCTTCCTAAATGATCTGTCCCAAACAAGTGTTGTGGAGATGGAGCTTTCAAAAGTTCCTTTGCATTAATTTCAGTCGGATTAATGGAAGTAAAAATTCCCGGGAAAAAAGCTATTATAAATATACATAGAATAATAATTGAGCCAATTGTAAAAGCTGGACTGCGCTTCCACAGAGGTATTCTTTTTTTATCAAGTTTATCTTTGTTGCTGTTTGTATTCATATTAACTCCTTCCCATTACTGCAGCTTGACTCTGGGGTCAAGAATTGAGTAAATAACATCGGTAATCAGATTTATGACTTGCACAACCAGAACAAAAATAATAACTACTCCTTGCACAATGGAATAATCACGGCTGTATATACCATTAACCAGCAAAGCGCCAACCCCGGGCAGTGTAAACACTGTTTCGATGATTACACTTCCTCCCAACATCCAAGCAATCTTCAACGAAAGCAGTGTTGTTGTCGGAATTAAAGCATTTCGTATAATATGTCTCTCTCTGATAATCTTGTTGCTCAGTCCCTTACTCTTGGCATAATCAACATAATCACTGTTTTTTATATCAACAACATTGTTTCTTAAGTTTCGGACTACAATTGCAGAAACACCAATAGCTTGTGTAATACCCGGCAATATCAGGCTTCTTAAATGATCTGCCCATGTAATGCCCCATCCGGAAACAGGAAACAATTGAAATTTCACCCCGAAAATTAACAATAGAACCAGCGCAATCCAAAACGAAGGTATTGATAATCCGAGTAAAGCAAGTATGCGTATCACTTGATCTGTCGGCTTATCCTTTTTTATGCCGGCCAAATATCCTAATGGCATACTGATAATAATTGTAAAAAAAGTAGATACTATTGTTAATAATACTGTAACTGGTATACGCTCTTTCAATAAATCCGCTACCGGTACGGAATACCTTATAGAATCACCTAAATCAAAATGCAGCAAATCTTTAAAAAAGATAAAAAATTGAGTAAATAATGACTTATCCAATCCCATCTTTATTCTAAGTGCTTCAATTGCTTCATTACTCGCTTTTTCACCCAGCATAAGCGCAGCAGGGTCTCCAGGAATTAAACGCATTAAAAGAAAAACAATCACTGTTACTATAAATAATACTGGAATCATCTGAAGTAAACGTTTTATAATATAATTTAAATTATTCATAATTTCTCCCATAATAATCAAAGAATGTTTTTTGAATAATTATCTTACATGTCTTAACAGCATCCATGTTGTTCAATCAGCCCTTCACCCAGGCGAAGGGCTGATTGAACTGAAAAATCCTGTCTAACTTGTTTAATTTCCTATTTTTACTGTGTTTTCCAAACGATAGTTTCCTAACGGGGTTCTGACAAAACCCTTAACAGAATCCAGCATAGCAACGGTAAAATCTGAATAGTATAAACTCATTAATGGCACATCTTCATACTCGATTTCCTGTAATTTAAAGTAAGCATCTTTGCGTGCATTTTCGTCCAATTCTTTATTGGCAGCTTTATTAAGTGCCTCAGCTTCATCATTTTTATATCCTGTATAGAAGCACATTGATGAATCATAGTTCCAAATATAATCATTCAATTGTGACGGGTCATTAACATCATCCGACCATGAACCTATGCAAATCTCATGTTCCATCTTTTTCTGAATCGCTAAAAGTGATGCCGTTTCCAAAGTTGTTAATTTTACATCAATTCCTACTTTTGACCATTGCTCTTTAATAATAGTGGCAATTTGTTCATATACAGCATTACCTGAGCGAACCAGGAACTCAAGTTCAAAACCCTGGGGATAACCTGCTTCTGCCAATAAAGCTTTTGCTTTTTCCGGATCATACTCAGCCGGTTTGATTTGATCATTCCAATAAAGACCGTTTTTAGGCATATATGATACGGCCTTCTCGCCATAGCCATAACAAATCAAATCTACCATTTGCTGCGTATCGGTTGCATATCTCAATGCCTGGCGCACTCTCACATCGCTCAGTTTTTTATTCAATGTGTTAAGCACCAAGTATTTAGCCTGTGTAGATTCATAACCATATGCGCTTATCCCGTCCATTGCATCCAAATTAGCCATACTGCTGAATGGAATGTCCAGTATTATATCAACTTCCTTTGCTTGAAGCTGCATAATCCTCGAATCATCATCCGATACTACCACAAACTTGACTTTTTCAGTTTTTGGCAAGTCCTTGTTGCGATAATGCGGGTTTTTTGTCAGCAGCATATATTCGCCTTTTTTCCATTCACTAAGCATATATGGTCCGGTGCCTATTGCACCTTCAACATATCCTTTTTCACCAACCTTGTCAAAATGAGCTTTTGACTGGACTCTTAAATTAAACATTGCTAAATTTGAAAGAAATGGTGCCGAAGGCTCTGATAAAGTAATTACTAAAGTCTTATCATCCGGAGCTGCTACATCCTTGATAGCAGCTGCTGATCCTGTCCATGGACTTTCTTTTGTATCACGGGCTCTTTTAATTGACCATACCCAATCTTCCCCTGTAACTGGTGTTCCGTCTGAGAATTTTAATCCTTCTTTCAGATGAAATGTGTAAGTCAAGCCATCCTCGCTTATATCCCAGCTATCAGCCAGACATGGTTCAATACTTTTTCCGTCATCGCTTGTCTTTGTGAGGCCTTCCAAACTCAAATCGAACACCCAGATATCATAGCTCTCACCGGTCATGACCGGATCCATATTAATGCAGTCTACCGGTCTGGCTATTACAATTTGGTCGCTCTGAGTTGCTTTCACTTCAGCAGGAGCGGGTTCTGCAGCACCATTTTCTGGAGCAGGTGCTCCGCTGCAAGCAGTCAGCAAACTCATCAGCATAATGATACAAAGAATACCTGCGCAAATCTTTTTCATTGTTTCTCCTCCTATAAATTTTTTATTGGTAATAGTAAAAGCTGCTGTAATTTTTGCCATGAAACAGATATAGTATTGGATGGTTTTATATCTTTGACAGGGCTGCATCGAAATCTTCTATAGTATCTTCCACGTTTTCCAGTCCGATGGAAACTCTTAGAATTCCGTCGGAAAGCCCTGATTTATCCCGTTCTGCCTTTGTCATTGCACCATGAGAAGTCTTGGTATCACTTACTGTTGTTGAAAATGCCCCAAGACTTGGAACCAGTTTCGTCAATTTAAGATTGCGAATAACATCGTTTACATTTTTTTCACTTCCAAGATCTATGCTGACCATTCCGCCATAAAGCCCATTATTGAAAATCTCTGTTGCCAGAGAATATGCCGGTGAGCTTTTAAGTCCCGGATAGAGTGTCCTTACTACTTTTTTATTTCCTTCAAAATATTCTGCTGCCTTCATTGCATTGCTGCAGTGCTGTTTCAGTCTGATTTCAAGTGTTCTGAGGCTTCTTATCATAAGCCATGCATCAAAGGGGCTCATTATCGGCCCGTATGAATGTCCTACATCAGTTATGTTTTCTATCATTGACTTTTTATTGGCAACGATTATTCCTGCCAGGATGTCACTATGACCGCACATAAACTTTGTTCCACTGTATACTACCATATCGGCTCCAAGTGTTATTGGCTGGCAGACAATAGGTGTGGCAAATGTATTGTCGACAACAAGAATACAGCTATGCTCATGGGCAATTTTCGCTATCTTTCTTATGTCAGTTACATCTATTGTTGGGTTTACTATTGATTCCATATAGACCAATTTTGTATTCTTTTTAAAATACTTTTCTATATCATCATTTTGAAAGTCTACAAAGCTTACTTCCACGCCATATTTATCCTGTAATTCAGCCCTGAAAAACTTATAGCTTGTCCCAAACACTATTTTATTGACTATAACATGATCTCCTGCCTTGATATGTGTCATAACAGCCATTGATATTGCACCCATTCCGCTTGAATATACCTGTGAATCGGCACCTTCATCTATAGCTGTCAGGATCTCTCTCAGACAATCATTGGTAGGATTACTTGTGCGTCCATAAAGATACCCTTCTATTTCGTTCTTTCCCAACGCTTCCAGAGTCTCCGCATCCTCAAAGCAATATGCTGCATTCATATACAAGGGTGCAACCTTTGGTTTGGAAGCAGCAGGCATATTAATTTCTGTCCCCAGATGAGTCAATTTAGTCATAAATTTCTTTTCCATAATTAGCCTCCGTAATCATATTTATATTATAGACACATACCCTTAACCAGTGTGGCAAAGGTTCTCATATCACCAACGAGATATGTCTCTTTTACATTTACCGGGCGAACTTCACCATAGCGGTTTATCCAGCAGGTTTCAAAGCCCAGTTCTGTTGCAGGCACCACATCATATTTGAATCCAAATCCGGCGTGCAGGACTTCCGACTTATCCAATCCAAGCCTTTTGAGCGCCAGATGGAAACCTTTATGGCTGGGTTTGTATGCCCCTGCATCCTCCGCTGTTATAATTTCGTCAAATTCTACTCCGATTTGTTTGACTGTTTCCCTGATTATTTCGTTATCAGTGTTTGTTATCAATGCTATTTTTGTATACTTTTTCAATTCAAGCAAAGCGTCTTTTGTATCCGGGAATGGCTGCCATTTTCCCATGGACTCTGCGAATTTTACACAATCACTTGGGCTGAAAGGATATCCATAATCTCTGAAAGCCATGGGTAAAGTATTCCTGAGTATTTCTTTGTATGGGCGATATTGCTCCTGAATATATTCAAACTGTACGTTTTCCCAATGTCTCTGCAAAGCTACTATATCAACACCGATTATACCATGGCTCATAAGAATTTCTTTAAAGAACTTCTGTATTTCCCTTTCCCAGTCAATCAATGTCCCGTAACAGTCGAAAGTAATTGCTTTTGGTTTTATCATTTATTTCTTTCCTCCTTATTTTGGGTTCCGATATATTTAAAATGTTCTTATGCTTCGATAATTTTATGTCAACCATATTTATATTATATACCCTAATTTCATATGTTACATCTATTCTGCATAATATTAAACATTCACAGTTGTCTCATGCCCATACAATACCGATAGAATTTTTCTACCTTACTATACCGGTTATTATCTCTTTGCCTTCTGCGTATTTTGCTAAAAGCTCACTTGCATAATTCATATATTCTTCAATTCCCTTGTCGCCACTGAATGAAATAATATTCATCAGTATTTTCGTTGTATTCATTGTTATCATGGCTCTTTCTGAGTCGCTTGTAGGGCCTCCGAAATTACCTGCAGAGTCAGCAAAAACAGGCATGTTTTCAATGTTTATCAGTTCTTTGCCTATACCTTTATAAGTTTGACCTTCTCCGCCAACAGTAAAATATATGGGCGGCTTCAGCTTGTCAAGATCGTATGTGCCGACAGAATAATGGGATTTAAGTGAAACCAGGTTGTTTATGTCCACTACATTATTAATCTGGTATAGGCCCTTTCCCTGAACTACCCTGCGAAGCAGTGCTTCTGAAGATACCCTGTATCGGCTGGGACTTTTGCCCAAACTCTTATATGCTTCTCTTGCATCAATAATTTCAGGCATATCTGCAATTTGCTCCATGGATGTGCTCTCATTCACCTGTCTGCAAAATATATTGATTTCTTCAAATAAATTTTTGTCAATTTCCTTTAGGCATACAGTTGCCTGAATACATCCAAGCACTACAGCAGAACATGCATTTTTCAGTTTTTCAGAAATATATATGTTGGTCAAAGTCCTTACCTCCGTTACCAATAAGTTGTTATTATGCGTCTTACCTATTCGCAGCCCCCCATCCCTTTGCATAATTATATTCACAGTGCGCACTTGTTATTGTTGCATACATAGTTAAAGCAATTATTATGCCAATTTATAAAATCCATATAATGACCTTTTCGGAACCCGATGGTTTAAACATTGTTACACGCAAACCGGGCTAAGTATATTGTATAATCCTAAAGTTATCCCGGTTTTTCCCCCAGTGATGAAGATACGGAGGGGTATTCACCACCCCTATTTATTTATGCGCGGCTGCAGTTAAAGAGAAGATCTTCCCATTTGCGGTCAA